>Ga0136639_10000399_pt1 | contig 14234 bp, 14 predicted proteins | sample AntDrymUQ8592106_2_FD_113739 | JGI IMG/M metagenome (GOLD analysis project Ga0136639, IMG submission 113739) | Polar desert sand microbial communities from Dry Valleys, Antarctica - metaG UQ859 (21.06) | ecosystem: Environmental > Terrestrial > Soil > Desert | place: Antarctica: Dry Valley...
CGCCGGGTTGTTGTCCTTCGCCGAGTCGCTCTCGGCGCGGACCCACTCCGGGTGACCGGCCCACACTTCCTCGAGCCGGCCTACGGCCAGCGCTCGCTCGGCGACGTCGTCCCGGCGGTCGCCGCCGCCCTCGGCGTCCCGGGAGCCGCCGAACCGACTGGCCTGGTGCTGCCCGACGCGGCGTCGTACGTCGTGTTCCTGATCGACGGGCTGGGGGCCAACCTGCTGACGCGCTATGCCCACGCCGCGCCGTACCTCTCCGCGCTGCTGGCCGACCAGCTGCCGGCCACCTGCGGGGTGCCGTCCACCACGGCCACCAGCCTGACCTCGCTCGGCACCGGTCTCGCCCCGGGCTCGCACGGCCTGGTGGGTTTCACCTCGCGGGTGCCCGGGACCGGCAAGCTGCTCAACGCGCTCTTCTGGGACCAGGACGTCGACCCGCTCGAGTGGCAGCCGCACCGGACGGCGTTCGGCCGGCTGCAGGACGCCGGGGTCCCCGTGACGGTCGTCAACAAGCGGCAGTTCGAGACCAGCGGCCTGACCCGCGCAGCTCACCGCGGGGCCGACTACGTCGGGGCGGACAAGGTGGGGGAGCGGATCGCCGCCGCGGTCGCGTCCTCGGCCGTGCGGCCCTCGCTCACCTACCTCTACGACGGTGACCTCGACTGGACCGGGCACCAGTTCGGCGTCGCCTCCAGCCAGTGGTTGATGCAGCTGTCGATGATCGACGCCGAGGCCGAGCAGCTGCGCGAGACGTTGCCGCCCCACGTGCGCCTGGTCGTCATCGCCGACCACGGCATGGTCGACTCGCCCACCGATCGCCGTATCGATGTCGACGAGCACCACGAGCTCCGCGACGGAGTCTCCCTGCTCGGCGGCGAGGCCCGCTTCCGTCACCTCTACTGCCAGCGCGGTGCCGTCGACGACGTCGTCGCCACGTGGTCGGCCTTCCTGGGGGAGCGCGCGGAGGTGATGACCCGCGAGACCGCGATCGGCCGTGGCTGGTTCGGCGCGGTCGATTCCCTCGTCCTGCCCCGCCTCGGCGACGTCGTGGTCGCCTGCCGCTCCGACCACGCGATCCTCTCCACCCGCGACTTCCCCTACGAGGCCACCCTCGTCGGCCTGCACGGCTCGCTCACCGAGGACGAGATGCTGATCCCCCTGGTCGTCGACTGAGCGCTGCTGCGCTCGATCCCCCAGGTGCTGCTGCTGCTGTGGCGACCGCACGACATGTTGTAACTCAGTGTTACATCGTCTCTCATGTCGGTATACCGACATGAGAGACGATGTAACACTGAGTTACAAGTGTTGCCACCGGAGCCGAGGCCAGACTCGGCTCACTGCAGCGCCATCCGGGGCTCGCCGTTGACGAGACCGGTGCCGGAGATGGAGCAGCGGCCGCCGCGGGTGGCGCCGCCGTTGTAGGCCTGGCGGACGCAGGAGCGGGTGGCGAGCTGGGCCCAGTAGTTGGGGTGCAGCGACTCCTGGACGTAGTAGGGGCTGTTGGAGCAGCAGGTCGAGACCGTGCGGATCTGGTTGACCCACTCGGTCTTGTCGACCGCACCGGCGGAGCTCCAGCCGGCGATGCCCTTCTCCTCGTAGAGGCCGACCGTGCTCTCGCAGAGTCGGCGGCCGTTGAAGGCGGAGGACAGGTCCAGGACCTTGGCGTTGGGCAGGCCGGAGGCGGCGACGGCACCGGTGACGGTGCTGTTGATGGTGGGCAGCGCGTAGTCGTTGGCCCAGTCGGCATCGGCGTTCCAGAAGCCGCAGCCGCCGGTGCTCTGACGCGAGTAGCCGCTCTGCGAGTAGCGGATGCCGCTGCCGCGAGGGAGGGGCGAAGGGTAGGTCTGCACCAGGAGCGTCCACGACGTGTCGGCGTAGCCGGCGTTGCGCATGGCGGTCTGCACGTTGCGGAACGAGCCGGCGATGCGGGCCTTCACGGCCGCGATGTTCGCCGCGGTGAAGTTGCTGACGACCGAGCCGTCGTCCTTGCAGTAGTCCTTGGCCCAGGTGGGGCTGTAGAGGAAGTCGACGACGCACGACTGGACGATGGAGGCGAAGTTGAAGTCGTTGCCGCCGATCGAGATCGACACCATCGTCACGTGGTGGGTGGTGGCGAACTGCTGCAGCGCCTTGGCCTGACCGATCTGGCCGGCGCCGTTGTCGTAGAAGTCGATGCCGGGCTTGAAGTTGTCGCCGTTGCTCGTCGCCGTCGTGGCGCCGGAGCACGCGAGGTTGAGACCGTTCACGCCGCCACCGATGAGGATCTCGGAGGACCTGCTGCGGTGGCAGCGGTTGATCTGCTCGCCGGTGCCCGCGGCGTTGTCGAAGTAGGCCGTGGGGCCGAGCGCGTCGGCCCGGCTGGAGGAGGCATTGGAGCTGCCCGCCCAGCGGCCGGCCTCGCCGCTGATGTAGGAGTCGCCGACGCTCACCACCCATGGCGCACCGCCGCCCGGTCCGTCCGCATGTGCGGGGGAGCCGGTGACGGGCACCGTCAGCAGCGCCACGACGAGGGCGCCGAGCAGGGCCAGGCAGAGGCGGGGGGACAGGGCAGCAGGGAGTCCGAGATGAGTCACACAGGCGACCGTAGTGACGTCGGTCACGTGTCACAAGAGGGAGGTCGCCGGCCCACCCCCGCGCAATGAGAGGATCCGGCCGTGGCTGCGCTGACCTTCTGGACCGGGACGATGGACGCGGGCAAGTCGACCCTCGCCCTGCAGACCAACCACAACCACGCGGCACGAGGTCGGTCCGGGCGGATCTTCACCTCGCACGACCGGGCCGGGAACGCGCACATCTCCTCGCGCCTCGGGCTGACGCACGACGCGATCGAGGTCACGACCGACTTCGACTTCTGGCGCTACGTGGTGGACTCGCTCACCCAGGGCGGACGGATCGACTACCTGATCTGCGACGAGGTGCAGTTCTACTCCCGCGAGCAGATCGACGAGCTGGCCAAGATCGTCGACGAGCTCCAGATCGACGTCTTCTGCTTCGGGATCCTCACCGACTTCCGCACCCAGCTCTTCGTGGGCTCGCAGCGACTCGTCGAGCTCGCCGACCGCACCGAGGTCCTGCAGGTCGAGGCGCTCTGTTGGTGCGGCAAGCGCGCCACGCACAACGCCCGCACCGAGGACGGGGTGATGGTGACCGAAGGCGAGGTCATCGTCGTGGGCGACGTCGAGGACCAGGAGGGGCCGCCCGCCGAGGTGGCCTACGAGGTGCTCTGCCGCCAGCACCACCGCCGCAAGCTCACGGCGGCCAGGGCCAAGGCGGTCAGCCTGGCCCCGGAGCCGCTGCCCTTCGGCTGAGCGCCGCGATGAACCCGTCGGCGTGGCCACGCTGACGCAGTTGCTTGTAGTCGTTGTCGACGAGCCGGTTGATCTTCTCCGTGCTCACGTTGCACCGGAGCGTGCCCTGGGTCCACTGCAGCTGGACATCGGCCCCGTTGAGGCTGATCAGCCCGCGCTTGGAGACGAGCACCTGCTGGCACGGCAGCGACCAGGGATGGGTCGAAGCGTCCTCGGGCCGGAAGGTGAGCAGCCCGTCCGCGACGTGCATCGTGCCGAAGTTCGACCCGAGCGTGCCCCCGAGCGCGCCCAGGGCCCCTGACCCGAGGATCTCGGCGTTCCAGGTGCCCGAGCCGGCAGGGTGGGCCATGGGCGAGACGGGCGGCAGCCACCCTTGCTGGCGATGTGACGAGCTGCCCCGAAGCGTCAGGAACAGGACGAGGCCGAGGGTGGCGGCTCCCACCACAGAGACGATCGGCAGCACTGCGAAGAAGATGTCGAACACGTCTCCAGCATCACCCATGTGAAGCACAGCAGAACGATCACCCGGCGTGGCGGTGTGCGCGAGGTGCACAATGACGCCGTGACCGGACCACTCATCTCCGCCGCCGAGCTCCGCGATCACCTCGCCTCGCAGCGGGTGACGCTGCTCGACGTCCGCTACCGGATGGGAAGCAGCACCGGCGCCGCCGAGCACGCGGAGGCACACCTGCCCGGGGCGGCGTACGTCGACCTCGACGCCGACCTGGCTTCGCCGGCCGGTGAGGGTGGGCGACACCCGCTGCCGGACCCGGCGGTCTTCGGTGAGGCGATGCGCCGAGCCGGGGTGCGGCTCGACCGTCCGGTCGTGGTCTACGACGACTGGTCGGCTCACGCAGCAGGCCGGGCCTGGTGGTTGCTGCGCTTCCACGGCCACCCGGACGTGCGGGTGCTCGACGGCGGGTTGGCCGCCTGGCGCGAGGAGGACGGTGAGCTCGAGTCCGGCATCGTCTCGTCCGAAGCCGGTGACTTCGCCTGCTCGGGCCAGGCAGGTATGACGGTCGTCGATGCCGGCCGCGTGCTCGACGTGGACGTGCTGATCGATGCTCGGGCAGCCGAGCGCTACCGGGGCGAGACCGAGCCGGTCGACCCCGTGGCCGGGCACATCCCCGGTGCGGTCAGCGTGCCGACCTCGCGCAACCTCCGAGAGGACGGGTGCTTCCGCTCGACCGAGGAGCTGCGGGCGATCTATGCCGAGGTCGGGGCGGTCCCCGGCGCCGACGTGGCGACGTACTGCGGCTCCGGGGTGACGGCCGTCCACGACCTCATCGCCCTCGAGGTGGCCGGCGTGCGTGCCGCGCTCTACCCCGGCAGCTGGAGCGGCTGGATCACCGACCCGACCCGTCCGGTTGCCACCGGCTGAGGGGACGCCGCGCCGAACGGGTACTGGAAGGGCATGACACTCAACGCGCTGATCCTCAACTGCACCCTGAAGAAGTCACCGGCCCCGTCCAGCTCCGAACTGCTGGCCACCGAGCTGGTCGCCGCCCTGGCTGAGCACGACGTCGAGAGCGAGATCGTGCGCGTCGTCGACCACGACGTCCGCTTCGGTGTCTCCACCGACGAGGGCGACGGCGACGAGTGGCCGGCCATCCGCGCGAAGCTGCTCGCCGCCGACATCCTGGTCATCGCCACCCCGATCTGGATGGGCCAGCCGGGCTCGGTCAGCAAGATGGTCCTCGAGCGGCTCGACGCCGAGATCTCCGAGACCGACGACGAGGGTCGGATGTCGACGTTTGGCAAGGTCGCCGTGGTCGCGGTCGTGGGCAACGAGGACGGCGCCCACCACACCTCCGCCGAGCTCTTCCAGGCGCTCAGCGACGTCGGCTTCACGATCCCGGCCAACGGCGTGACCTACTGGGTCGGTGAGGCGATGCACGGCACCGACTACAACGACCTCGACGAGAGGCCGGAGAAGACCGCGCTCACCACCCGCACCCTGGCCGCCAACAGCGCGCACCTGGCCCGCCTGCTCCAGGGGGCGCAGTACCCGCCCGTCAGCTAGAGGAACAGGCGCAGGCGCACGCGCTGGGCGCAGCAATGGTGAGCACGGTCACGCCCTGGTCACCCCTTGGCATGAGGGACCCTTCCGTGGCGTCGGGAACCGGTCATCAACACAGATCGGAGTCTTCGATGTTCTTCTTCTTCAACAACCGCCTCGGTTGCGCCGGATCGATCCTCGTCTCCGTGACGGCGAGCATCATCCTGTTCGCCGTCCTCCTGCTCCTCAACCGCTGAAAGCAAGGCCATGCTCTTCATCCTCCGTCTCCTGCTCTGGTCGAGCAGCGCATCCACATCGTGCACCGCCGAGGGCAGCGACGCCCCCGCAGGAGATTGCGAGCAGCGCCGGTCACGTAGATGCGGCTCGGGAGCGTCTTACCAGTGGATGCCCTTGAAGACCTTCGCCAGCATGATCTGCTCCGACTCGCGCGTGCCGCCGGTGGCCTCGCTGCCCTTGGCGGCCGCCGAGTCGGGGAAGACGTGGTAGGCCATGTTGAGCAGCCGGAAGGTCAGCTTGGGTGCGACCGTGTGGGCGATCGCCCCGACGTTGCCGAGCATCGTGTTGATCTCGTGGGGCCGGTCGACCATCGCGGTGATCACCAGGTCGGCAGCCTGTGCCGGTGAGATCGTGGGGAACTTGTCGTAGAGCTTGGTGGGGGCGATCATCGGCGTCCGCACCAGCGGCATGTGGATGTTGGTGAAGGTCACGCCGTCGCCCACGAGCTCGGAGGAGACGACGTTGCTCCACGAGTCGAGGGCCGCCTTGGAGGCGACGTAGGCCGAGAAGCGCGGCGGGTTGGTCTGCACCCCGATCGAGCTGATGTTGACCACGTGGCCGCGGTGCTGGGAGCGCATCGTCGGCACCAGACCCATGATCAGACGGATCGCCCCGAAGTAGTTGAGCTGCATGGTGCGCTCGAAGTCGTGGAAGCGGTCGTGGGAGAGCTTGAGCGAACGACGGATCGAGCGACCGGCGTTGTTGATGACGAAGTCGACCGACGGGAGCTCGGCGACGACTTGCTCGCAGAGACGGTCGATCGCCTCGAGGTCGGAGAGGTCGCACGGGTAGACGTGGGCGGTCCCGCCCCGCATCTCGATCGTCGACTTGGTGTCCTCGAGCTTGTCCTTGCCGCGAGCGACCAGGACGGGGATCCCGCCGGCCTGGGCGACCTTGAGCGCCACCACCTGCCCGATGCCGGAGGAGGCGCCGGTGATGACGACGTGCTTGCCGGTGAGGGCCGCGCGGATCTTGGGGTCGCGGCCGGTGGAGTCGTCGAGGTGTTCCTCCCAGTAGTTCCACAGCGTGCGGGAGTAGGACTCCAGGTCCGGCACGGAGATGCCGGAGCCGGAGAGCGCCTTCTCGGTGCGGCGCGAGTCGAAGGTGGCCGTGAAGCCGGTGTGGGCGAGCACCTCGGCCGGGATGCCGAAGCGGCCGATGGTCTGGTCGAGCAACAGCTGGACGGCGGGATTCTTGACCAGGCCGTTGACGAGGCTGGAGGGGCGCAGCCGCCGCGGCAGCAGCGCCATCGGACCTCCCTGCGTGACGGAGCGGTCCAGCGGCACAGCGAAGGTCGGGGCGCCGGCGGCCTTGCAGAAGGCGTTGACCATGTCGACGGTCGGCTGCGGCTCAGGGTTGACCAGGTGGAAGGCCTCACCGTCGCGGCCGGGCAGGTGGGCCAGGTGGTCCATCGCCTTGGCGACGTAGTCGACCGGCACGACGTTCGTGTCGCCGAGGTCCATGCCGACCAGGGGCAGCCAGGCCGGCAGGTTGTCGCGCATCAGCTTCATCAGCGGGAAGAAGTAGTAGGGGCCGTCGATCTTGTCCATGGCGCCGGTCTGGCTGTCCCCGACCACGATCGCGGGTCGGTAGATCCGCCACGGGACACTCGCCTCCTCGCGCACGATCCGTTCGGACTCGTACTTCGTGCGGTGGTACGGCGAGGGCAGGTGCTGGCCCTCGTCGAACATCGTCTCGTCGAAACGTCCGTGGAACTCGCCGGCTGCCGCCACCGAGGAGACCTGGTGGAAGCACCCCGCCTGCAAGGCGTCCGCGAGCGACACCGCGTTGCGGGTGCCGCCGACGTTCATCGTCTCGTTGGTCTCGTCGTCGGCGGTCATGTCATAGATCGCCGCCAGGTGGAAGAAGTGGTCGACCGAGCCCGCGTGCTCGGCGACCCAGGCATCGTCGACACCGAGTCCCGGTTGGGCGAGGTCACCGACGACGGGCACCACCCGCGAGGAGCCCCAGCGCTTGACGAGCGCCTCCATGCGGGTCATGGATCCGGCGCGCACGAGGACGAAGATGTCGCCCTCGCGGTGGTCGACGAGCTCTTGGACGAGGTGGCGGCCGATGAACCCTGTGGCGCCGGTCACGAAGTACGACATAGCCGGAGAGTACCCGGTGGAGATCGCGTGCGGCAGGAGCCGAGGTGACCCCGGACGACGTCCTACTGGTCGCCGCCGCCGAACATGATCTCGTCCCAGCTCGGCACCGAGGCACGTCCACGCTTCTTGGCCGGGCGACGAGCCGGCGGCTCGTTCTCGGCGGGGTCGGCCTCCGGCACGACGTCGTCAGCGGTCTCCTCGGTGCTCGCAGCGGCAGGCTCCTCCGCGGCGGCCTCGGTGGCTTCCTCGCGGGCCTGCGGGTCGTCGGAGGAAGGGGACTCGTCGAGGAATGCCTCCAGGGGCATCTCGCCGTGAGGGTCGGCAGGCTCGAGCGGGTCGGGGTCGTCGCTGACCATCTCGATGACGTCGTCACCCAGCGGCAGCTCGTCGGCCGGCACGGAGGAGAGTCGACGTGTGCGCGCCGAGCGCAGGTCGTCACGAGGCTCGGCGGTCACCGGCACGCTCTCGCCGACCAGCCAGCGGGCATCCTCGTTGTCGAGTAGGACGAAGTTGCCGGGGGCATCGAAGGTGAGCTCGGCGGTGCCCTTGCGTTTGATCGAGGCGAACGTGCCACGCAGCGACCAACGACCGTCCTCGCGTCGCCAGGCATCCCAGGAGACCGTCGTGGGGTCGACGTTGAGCGAGCGCAGGTGCGCCTCGACGGCGTCGCCGAGGGTGCGGGCACCTCCGGCCGGCTCGCCCGTCGTACGACGGACCGTGGAGCGTTGGGCCCGGTCCGCGATGTGCTCGCGCTCGGCGAGGACGGGGCCGGCGTAGACCATGATCTTCTCGATGCTGGTCTGCGCGGCCTGCGCCACGGCTTCGGGCGACTCGCCGGCACGGATGCGGGCCTGGATGTCGCGGGGACGGAGGGATGAGTCCATCTGAATCTCCAACTGGCCGAGGCGAGAGCTGTCGCCGCGGAGTGCGGCCCCCAGGCGGCGGTCGATGTCGAGGGTGAACTCCACGCCCGCATCGCTGACCAGGAGAAGGCGCTGTCCGTCGTCGCTCACTCCTGCAAGCGTGAGGTGCGCCATCGGTCTGCTTCCTGAGTCCTGCGGTGTGGGTGTCCTCGTGGCGGGTGTACCTGAGGTGGACCCGAGCCTACGCCAGCAGACAGGTGGCGCCCGGTCACCGTGCGGCGTGCCCACCTGCGATTCTCGACCAGTCCGCGGCCACTACTCTTCAGGGGTGCCGAGCACCCTGGTCGTCCTGGATCTGGTCGGGATCTTCGTCTTCGCCATCTCGGGTGCGTTGGTGGCCGTGCGCAAGGACCTCGACGTCTTCGGTGTCCTGGTCCTGGCCGGTACGACGGGCCTCGGGGGCGGCTTCCTGCGCGACGTCCTCATCGACGCCACGCCCCCCGCGGCCCTGGCCGACTGGCGCTACCTGCTGGTCCCCGCGGCAGCCGGACTGCTCACCTTCGCCTTCCACCCGGCGCTGGGTCGCATGGAGCGGATGGTCAACGTCTTCGACGCCTTCGGGCTCGCACTCTTCTGCGTCGCCGGAGCGACCAAGGCGCTGGACTACGGACTGGGGCCGCTGCCGGCCGCCCTGATGGGCATGCTCACCGGGATCGGGGGCGGGATGCTGCGCGACCTGCTGACGGGCCGGCTACCGGTGGTCTTCCGCGGTGAGCTCTACGCGACCCCGGCCCTGGCCGGTGCGACCGTGGCCGTGCTCGGCACCCGCGCCGACCTTCCGGTGGTGGTCGTGGCGGTGACCGGTGCCGCGGTCTGCCTGGTCTGGCGACTGCTCGCGATGTGGCGTGGCTGGCAGGCCCCGATGCCCACCGGGCCCGCCAGCGTGTGACCTCAGCCGCCGAGCCGCTCCCCGACGGGCAGCTGCAGCTCACCCTGGCCGCCGGCGCCGTCGACGAGGAGCTCGCAGGCCCCTGTGGAGATCGAGCACGTCAAGAGGTCCGCGCTCGCGTCCTCGTCCTGGAGTGCGATGACCCGGACGGTCTGGTCGTCGGACCACTCATAGACCGTGGAGAAGAAATAGTCGGCCGGCACCATCAGCGGCACCGGCGTGCCGTCGAGGCCCTCGACCCTCGCCAGCTCGGCATCAGGGGCATACATCGTCGCCAGGGGTGAGAGCACGCCACTGCTCTCCATCACCCCGGGGAGCGGACGGGCCGACTCCCGGGAGCCGCCGACCTCGACGCCCTGGTCGCCGTAGAAGGCGAACACGCCGTCCTGCACGTCGACCAGGTCGAAGCCGTTGCGAGCCTCCGCGTCGATGACCGAGACCTCGCTGTTCGTGATGTCGACCGCCACGGCGCCCCGCTCGTCGCGCCAGTACGCCGTGTCCCCGTCGAGCGCATAGAAGTACGCCGGGTCCCTCTCGTCCGCGAGCCCGCCCATCGCGGCCGTGGTCGCCGAGGAGTCCTCCAGGACGCCAGATCCCAACGCCAGGTCGTGGACGACGAAGGCAGGGACGTCGCCCTCGTCGGACAACCATCCCACCAGGGTGCTGTCGTGGTCGGTCACCAGGTGGGCCGATGGCACCGCGGTGTGACCGATGGCGCTGATCGCGCCGTCCACGACGGAGTGGACCACCCCGTCCGGGTCGACAGCCACGTAGCCGGCCGTCGTCTGGACGAAGGCGAGCACCTCGAAGCCGAGGTCGACCTGGGCGTCGCCGGCGTGGAGCACCGAGCCGTTGGCCCAGGAGACGACATCGGTCGGCAGCGCGTCGCTGCCGGTGGCCGTCGCAGCGTCGGGGGAGTCGCCTGCGTTGTCCAGCGTCGGCAGGACGAGCGCGGCAGCGACGGCCAGTGCGGCCACGGAGCCGACGGCCACGAGGCCACGCCGGCGGCGTACGCGCTGGTCGCCGGCGCGCACCAGCACGTCGAGGTCGGGGGTCGGGAAGTCCACGTCGGCAGCGCGGTCGTGGAGCAGGTCTCGCAGCTTCTCGGTCATCGGTTCACCACCAGGTCGGTCAGGGGGAGGAGGTCGGCGTCGTCGCCGAGGTGCTCGCGGAGCTTGGCGATGCCGGCTGACACCTGGCTCTTGACGGTGCCGACGGCACAGCCCATCGCCTCCGCGGTCTGGACCTCGGTGAGGTCCTCGTAGTAGCGCAGCACGATCGCGGCACGTTGTCGTGGCGGGAGCTGCTGGAGGCCGACCCACAGCCACTGGCTCTGGGTGACCGCGTCGTCGTGGCCCACCGGGTCGAGTCCGGTCGCACCTGTCGGCAGCGGTTCGGTGGGTCGCTCGTGGCTCCAGCTCTTGCGCCGGAACCACGAGATGGCCGTGGTCGTGATCGCCTTGCGGCAGTAGGCCTCGGCGTTGCCCTTGTCGCGCAACCGCGGCCACGCGGCGTAGGTCTTGACCAGCGCCTCCTGGACCAGGTCTTGCGCGAGGGCCTGGTCGCCCACCATCAGGTAGGCCGCGCGGTGCAGGGCGCCCGAGCGCCCGGTCACGAACTCGGCGAACTCGTCGCGTCGTGTCATGGCTTTCCCTTCGTCATGACCAGCAGACGAGTCGAGCAGGGCAAAAAGTTCGGCTGGGGCCCGTCAGGGACCCAGCACGCGGCGCAGGTAGTCGTTGGCGAACAGCCGGTCGGGGTCGAGCCGGTCGCGCATCGCCAGGAAGTCGTCGAAGCGGGGGTAGAGCGGAGCCAGCCCGTCGACCTGGCGGGTGTGGACCTTGCCCCAGTGCGGGCGCCCGCCATGGGCGCGCATCACCTGCTCCATCAGCGCGAAGTACGCCGTGTGGTCGGCACGGCGGTGGGTGTGGAAGGCGAGGTAGAACGAGTCACGTCCACTGGCGGTCGACAGCGGGACGTCGTCGGCAGGCGCAACCCGGATCTCCACGGGGAAGCTGACGGTCAGGTCGGAGGCATCCAGGGCCGCTCGGGCCTCGCGCAGCGCCGTCAGACCTGCCGCGCGCGGCACGGCGTACTCCATCTCCCGGAAGACGACGTTGCGCTCGGTGGTGAAGACCCGGTGGGCGACGTCGCTGTAGGTGCGGGCTCCGAGCAGGCGCCCGTTGACCCGGTTCATCCGTGGGATCACGCGAGGGGCGTGGTTGGCGGCGGCGGTCACCAGACCGAAGGCCTTGTTGGAGAGCAGCTCGTCGTCGATCCAGGCGCGGGTGCGCGAGAGCGGCTGGGCCTCGGTGAGGTCGTCGGCGAGGCGGTCGTTGCGCTTGGTCAGCATCCGGTCGCTGTGGGGGAACCAGTACATGTCGACGTGATGGCTCTCGGCCACCATCTGGTCGAAGGACCCCAGCGCCTCGTCCCATCTCATCGGTGCCTCGGTGGCCTCGAGCAGGAAGAGCGGCTCCACGCGGAAGGTGAGGGCGGTGATGACACCGAGGGCGCCCAGGCCGATGCGGGCGTGCTCCAGGACGTCGGGATTCTCGTCGGGCGTGGCGCGCAGCACCTCACCGGTGCCGGTGACGAGCTCGAGCCCGACGACCTGGGCGGCCAGGCTGGCAGCGACCCCACCGGTGCCGTGGGTGCCGGTGGAGATGGCGCCGGCGAGCGTCTGCTCGGCGATGTCACCCATGTTGTGCAGGCTCAGGCCGAGCCCCTCGAGGGCGGAGTTGAAGGCCTTGAGCTGGGTGCCGGCCAGGGCCGTCACCGTCATCGCCTCGCGGTCGACCGACAGGATGCCGCTGAGCGACTGGGGCGTGAGCATCGTGTGCTCGGGGGCGGAGATCGCGGTGAAGCTGTGCCCGGTGCCGATCATCTTCACCGTCGTGCCCTCGCTGCGCGCCCGCTGCACCTCGGCCACCACCGCCGCGGTGTCGACGGGCTGCGCCACCCGCTGCGGACGGGCCTTCGCGAGCCCGGACCAGTTCACCCACTCACTCATGTCTGACCACGGGCACCACGGTAGTCCGGATCGCCTGCGCGGCGAGGAGCGCGACCAGACCGCCCGCTGCGGGCACGAGGTAGGCCGCCGAGGCACCCTGTGCGTCGATCAGGACACCGGCCAGGACAGCCCCGGGGGCGACCCCGGCCACCAGGCCCGTCTGGAGGAAGGCCATGCCCTCGGTCAGTCGTGAGGGCGGCAGCACCTTCTCCGAGAGCGACATGGTGGCGATCAGGGTCGGGGCGATCGCGAAGCCGGCGACGAACAGCACCGCGCCCATGACCACCATCGAGTCGATGAAGGTCAGGGGCAGCATCGCCACGGTCATGGCGCGCGCCCCCCACCGCAACCGGTGGTCCGGTCCGCGGCGCCACGTGACGGCGCCCGTGAGGACACCGGCGATCAGCGATCCCGCTGCCCACACCGCCAGCAGCACCCCGGCAAAGGCCTTGGCGCCCCGCTCCTCGGCGAAGGCGACGGTCGCGACCTCAGCAGCACCGAACAGCAGTCCGAGGGCTGTCGAGACGACGGTCAGGGGCACCAGCGTCTCCCACGGGATGCGGGGGCGGTCGACCGACGAGGTGTCACCCCGGGCGTGGGTCGGCGGCTCGGTCGCCCGCTGCGCGGCGAACGCGTAGGTGCCCAGGAGGCCCGTGACCAGGGCGGTGGTGAGGCCGGCGACCGGGTGCACGGCGGTTGCGAGGACCGTGACCAGGATCGGGCCGGTGATGAACACCGCCTCGTCCGCCACGGCCTCGAGGGCGAAGGCAGTCTGCAGCTCGTCGGGGTCACGCGTGAGGTAGGACCAGCGGGCCCGCACGCACGTGCCGACGGAGGGCAGCGAGGCGCCGGCCAGCGCAGCGAAGGCGTAGGTGAGCAGGATCGGCCAGTCGGACTCGACCGACCACATCAGCAGCGAGAGCGCGACGCCCCAGACGGTGATGACCACGGGCAGCACCTTCGACTGCCCGAGCCGGTCGATCAGGCGACCCTGGAGGATCGCGAACAGCGCGTTGGCCAGCAGGTGGGCTGCCGACACCGCCCCCGCGACGCCGTAGGAGCCCGAGGCGTCCTCGACCAGCAGCACGATCCCGAGGCCGACCATCGCGATCGGCAGGCGCGCCACGAGGCCGGTCCCGCTGAAGAGCGCGGTGCCGGGGCGCGTCAGGATCCGACGGTAGGTGGTGAGCATGGGAAGTTGAGGGTAGGTCCATACGATGGGGGGGTGCCCAATCCTGAGTCCTCCCGCCCCGATGTCGCTCCCTACGACGCCCTGCTGCTCGTCTCCTTCGGGGGCCCCGAGGCGCCCGAGGACGTCGTTCCTTTCCTCGAGAACGTCACGCGCGGTCGAGGCATCCCGCGCGAGCGGCTCGAGCAGGTCGGCGAGCACTACTACCTCTTCGGCGGCAGGTCGCCGATCAACGACCTCAACCGCGACCTGCTGAAGCGGATCGAGGCGGACCTGTCCGCCTCCGGCATCGACCTCCCGGTCTACTGGGGCAACCGCAACTGGGACCCCTACCTCAAGGACACGCTCGCGCAGATGGCGGCAGACGGGGTCACCCGCGCCGCGTGCTTCGTCACGAGCACCTACTCGTCGTGGTCGAGCTGCCGGCAGTACCGGGAGAACCTCTACGACGCCGTCGACGGACTCGAGGGCGCACCGCAGCTGGACAAGCTGCGGCACTACTTCA
>Ga0136639_10000400_pt1 | contig 14220 bp, 18 predicted proteins | sample AntDrymUQ8592106_2_FD_113739 | JGI IMG/M metagenome (GOLD analysis project Ga0136639, IMG submission 113739) | Polar desert sand microbial communities from Dry Valleys, Antarctica - metaG UQ859 (21.06) | ecosystem: Environmental > Terrestrial > Soil > Desert | place: Antarctica: Dry Valley...
CGAAGGAGGGGGGCGGGCAGCGTGGCGGGGTCCCCGTGCAGTAGTAAAGCGGGAACAAGTTCCACCTCGTCCTCGGCGCGGGCGAGAGCAGCAAGGGTAAGACGCTGGGGGCCGGTTAGCGAGCCCATCGGGGTGAGGCCGGACTGGTGGAGAACGCGGAAAAAATCGGCGGCCTCGGAGGCGGCGGCCCGGTGCCAATAGGGGGAGGGGTCTTCGCGGTAAGCATCCAGGAGCGCGGCAAGGCGGGAGTCTCCGGGGGGCCGATTCTTGAAGGCGAAGGCGGCGGTGACGGGGTCACGAAACGAGACGAGTTCGGCGAGGGCGGGCAGACGCTGGGCGAGCAGGGCGGCTTCGGTGGGCGCCTCGGCGATCGCGGCAGATAATACGGCGCGACCGTAAGAGAAGCGGAGGCAGGTGGCCGCTTCGCGGAGCGCCGCTTCCGGCTGACGGCGGGCGGCGCGCTCGAGAAGTTGGCGGCCCTGGGAATCGGGGAGGGCGAAGGCTTGTTCGAGGGCGAGGGTGAACGGGAGATCGGCGAGCCAATCGCGTTCCAGGACCGAGCCGATGCGGCGATGGGCCGCCGGAGGGTCCTTCGAGGCTAGCGCCAAAAAGGCCTCGCGCTGCACTCGATCGCGCCAAGGGGCCGCGCGGAGTTCGGACGCGCGATCGAAGGCTACGTCGGGCTGCAGGGCGACCAGACGCAACAGAGTTTCGAGAAGTAACGCGGCAAGCAAAAGCATTCCCTTCTTCGAGTGTAGTATCCTCCCAGCTATGCTCGACCCAAAGCGTATTGAAAAGTTCCGGGTGACGCCGGGGAAGAAGATCCGGCTGAAGGATCATAATCCGGCTTGGCAACCCGAGGGCAAGACCGCCCAGGAAGAAGTTGAGAAAATGATGGCCGGCAACCTGGAGAAGCTTTACGAGGCTCAGGGAAAGCTCTACGCTAAAGACGAGTGGAGCATCCTGGTGGTGCTGCAGGCGATGGACGCGGCGGGAAAAGACGGATTGGTGAAGCACGTGATGAGCGGGCTGAACCCCCAGGGTTGCACCGTGCATAGTTTCAAGGCCCCTTCGGCGGAGGAGGTGGACCACTCGTTCTTATGGCGTTGTATGAAGGTCGCCCCGGCGCGTGGGCACATCACGATTTTCAATCGCTCGCATTATGAAGAGGTGCTGGTGGTGAAAGTCCATCCGGAGATTTTGGGCAAGCAGAAGTTGCCGCCCAAGCTGGTGACCAAAGCGATTTGGAAAGAACGCTACGAGGACATCAACAACTTCGAGCTGCACTTGGCGCGGAACGGCACAAAGATCATCAAGATTTTTTTACACGTGTCGAAGGAAGAGCAGAAGCGGCGTTTTCTCGAACGGCTCGACACCCCGGAAAAGAATTGGAAGTTTTCGTTGGGCGACTTAACCGAACGGCGCTTTTGGGACGACTACATGCGGGCCTATGACGAGATGCTGGAGGCGACGAGCACGAAGCACGCACCGTGGTTTATTATTCCCGCTGACCAAAAGTACGTAGCCCGGGCGGCGGTGGCGGAGATTCTGACGAGGACGATTCTCGAAGTGGCAATCGGCTATCCGACGGTGGGGCCGGAAGCCAAACTGGCGCTGGCCGAAGCGAGGACGAAACTCGTTTCAGAGTGACGCCAGACAGTGCTCCGTGTCGCGGGCGATCAGGAGTTCTTCGTTGGCGGGAATCACCCAGACCGGGACCCTCCCACAATGGATGGTTCCTTCAATGCCGATCATGTGTTCATTCGCCGCCGCGTCGATCTCAACGCCGAACGTTTCGAGACCGGCGCAGGCTTCGGCGCGCACGGCGGCGGCGTTTTCGCCGATGCCCCCGGTGAAGACGATGGCGTCCGCCCCGTTTAGGACCGCCCAGTAAGCACCGATGTATTTGCGGATGCGGTAGGTAAAGACTTCAATGGCCATGGCGGCGCGGCCGGAGCCACTCGCGCGCTGGGCGAGGAGTGTCCGCATGTCTTGGGATAGACCCGAGAGGCCGAGCAGGCCGCTTTGTTTGTTGAGGAGTTCTTCGACGCTGTGGGCGCTGGCTCCTTCTTCGGCCAGGAGCGCCAGGATGACGCTGGGGTCAACGTCGCCGCAGCGAGTGCCCATCAAAAGGCCTTCGAGCGGGGTGAATCCCATGGAGGTATCGACGGATCGACCGTGATCGACGGCACAGACGGAGGCACCGTTGCCGAGGTGGCAGGTAATGACTTTCGCTTCGGCTCCGACGCGCTGGCTGACGTAACGATGGGAGGTACCGTGGAAGCCGTAGCGGCGGATCTTGTCGCGAGTGTAGTAGGCGTAGGGCAGGCCGTAGAGGAACGCCTTGGGCGGCAGGGTGTGATGGAACGAGGTATCGAAGACCGCGACGTGCTGGGCCTGCGGCATGAGCTTGGCGGAAGCGTAGAAACCGCGCAGGTTGTGCGGGTTGTGGAGCGGGGCGAGGCTGATTAAGTCCTCAATGGTGTGGACGACTTCCGGGGTCATCAGGGCGGCGGAGGAGAACTGTTCGCCGCCATGGACGACGCGGTGGCCGACCGCTTTGATAGCGCCTAAATCGCCGGCATGAGCGGTAAGTGCGGCATTGAGGCCATCTTCGAAGTTCTTTACGACGAGGCTGCGGCGGGTGCGGCGGCCTTGTTCGTCAAAAGCAGTCAGGATGGAATCCGGCGCGCCGATCCGTTCAATGGTGACCTTCGAAAGAACGGCTTCGTTGGCAGTTTCGAGGATCTGGCTTTTGATGGACGAACTGCCGCAATTGAGGACGAGAACCTTCATCGTTTTCTTTGGAAGCCGACGCGGAGTTCGACGGTTTCGGTGGCGGTGAGGTGGCGGTAATGGCCGGGGGAGAGCCCTTGCAGGGTTAGCTCTCCGATGCCGACGCGAAGGAGTCGCAGGGTGGGGAAGCCGACGGCGGCGGTCATGCGGCGGACTTGCCGATTCTTGCCTTCGGTCATGGTGATCTCAATCCAGGAGGTGGGAATTTCCGCGCGGAACCGAATGGCAGGGACGCGGGGCGGATAGGTGGGCGCGACGCGTTTGGTCTTCACCGGCCGGGAGATGTAGTCGGAAACGGCCACGCCACGGCGGAGATGGTTCAATGCTTCGTCGGTGATCTCGCCTTCGAGTTGGACGTGATAGGTGCGGGGATGATTGTGCTCCGGGTCGAGCATGCGATGCTTCACCCAGTTGTCGTCGGTAAGAAAGAGCAGGCCTTCGCTATCGAGATCGAGACGGCCGACCGGATAGATTTCAGGAATATCGATGTACCCGGCCAAAGTGGGACGCGGTTCGGGCGAACCGTCGGTGAACTGCGGTAAGACGCCGTAGGGCTTGTGAAAGAGAAGGTATTGGTACATGAGTTAAAGGGGACGGAGCCAGAGATTGCGAAACTTCATCGTGGTCTTCGGCGCGTCCTTGAACCCGCTATGGTCCTGGAGCAGCAGCGGACCGGCGGTGCAATCGGTGGCCTTCTCGATGGTGACATGATCTTGGACGAGTTCGCCGTTGAGTAAGACGGTGACCGTGGCTTTTTTCGTGACGGCGCCGGCGGCGTCACAGACGGTCGAGTGGAAGATGATGTCGTAGGCTTGCCATTCGAGGGGCTTGCGGGCGGCGTTGAGCAGGGGTGCGGCTTGGCTGTAAAGCGCACCGAGAGCGCCGTTGGCGTAGGTGGGGTTCTCCCAGGAATCGAGGATCTGAATCTCGTAACGGCCTTGGAGATAAACGCCGCTGTTGCCCTTCATTTGACCCTTCTGGGCGGGCATGGAGGGAATTTGGAATTCGAGGTGGAGGTGGGCGCTGCCGTGGGGAGCTTGGGTGTGAATGTCGCCGGCGCCACTGGAACAGGAGATCTCTCGATTGGCGACGGTGCAGCGGGCGGGTTGGTTGTCCGGGCCGAGCCAGCCGTTCATATTGACGCCGTTGAAGAGTTCGATTTTTTCGGCGGCGAGAAGAGCGGGCAGAAAAAGGAAGAAGGGGAGCACGATGCGCATGCTCCCCATGCTATCGCTTACGAGCTGGGCAGATTGAGCACGTCGCCCGGATGTATGACGGTGTTTTCGTCCTTCAGTTTGCCGGGGTTCGCTTTAATGATCTCTGGATACTTCGCGCCGTTGCCCAAGTGGTTGGCGGCAATCTTCCAGAGCGAATCGCCAGCGACGACGGTGTACTTCTTCGCTACCGGCGGCAGGCTGCTATCAACCGTGATCTCGGCCGACAGATCCTGGAAGCCCGAGTCGATTTCCTTAATCTTGTTCCACATCGCGTTGACCTGCTCTTCGGCGGGCGCATTGGCGCGAAGGACGAGTTTGTCACCTTCAATGTGAAGGTTGTTCAGCTTAATGTGCAGCTCTGGGATGAGATCGAGCACACCTTTATACTTGGCTTTCAGTGTTTCCAATTGATCCATTGTAATGACTCCGTTAAACGTAGATAGCGTGGAAGCGCGGAGAGTTTCAAGGAAACTGCGTTAGAAAATTATTACGATTTTCCAGTGGAAAAAGGTTTGGGATGCGTGTAGGGTAGCCTCATGGACCTTTTACAAACGATTATGGGCGCCCAGGGCGGCGGCGCGGTTCAGCAGCTTTCGCAGCGCTTTGGCCTCGACGAGGGGCAGACCGCTTCGGCCCTCGAACAGCTTGTTCCGGCGTTGATGGGCGGCGTAAGGCAGAACGTGCAGTCCGGCGGGCTCGAAGGCTTGTTGGGCATGTTAGGCGGAGGCAACACAGATCAATATCTGGATGACGCCGAGACGATTCACGCTCCGGAAACGACGGACACGGGCAACGACATCCTCGGCCAGCTTTTGGGCAACAAGGACGTCAGCCGTTCGGTGGCCAGCCAGGCTTCGGCGAACACGGGCATCGGTGCCGAAATTTTGAAGCAGATGTTGCCGATTGTGGCGACGATGGTGATGAGCGGCATGAGCAAGCAGCAGAACTCTTCGCAAGGCGGATTGCTGGGGATGCTCGATTCGAACAACGACGGCTCCATCGCCGACGATGTTCTAGGGCTGGCAGCGAAATTTTTACGGAGGTAGGGTATGGGACCGCAAGGAAGACGAATCGGCGGCGGCATCAAGCTGCTGCCGATTATTTTGGCCGCCCTCTACATGGGCTACTTTTATTTCTCGAACAGGCAAACCGTGCCGTTGACCGGGCGCAAGCAACTGGTCGATATCAGTCGAGAGCAGGAAGCGGCGCTGGGGTTGCAGAGCTATCGGCAGGTGATCCAGCAGTCGCGGGTGGTGCGCGATGGGCAGGCGGCCCAGCTTGTGCGGGACGTCGGGCAGAAGATCAGTGTGGTGTCGGAAGACCCCGGTTTTCAATGGGAATACAACCTGATTTCGGATGACCAAGTGAACGCGTTTTGCCTGCCCGGAGGCAAGGTGGCGGTGTATTCGGGCATCCTGCCGGTGGCGAAAAACGCCGACGGGTTGGCCGTAATTATGGGGCATGAAATCGCCCACGCGATCGCCCGGCACGGGGTCGAGCGGATGGCGCAACAGAAGCTGGTGCAGATTGGGACGATGGCGGCCGGGGTGGCGGTGAGCGATATGGACGATCAATCGCGGATGGCCGTCATGGGTGCTTTGGGCATGGGCGCACAGTATGGGATCATGCTGCCGTTCTCGCGAGAGCACGAGTCCGAGGCGGACTACATGGGGCTGATCTATGTGGCGCGGGCGTGTTTTGATCCAACCGAAGCGCCAAAGTTGTGGGAACGGATGGGGGCGGCCAGCGGTGGGAAGGGGCCGGCGGAGTTTGCCTCGACGCATCCGTCGAACGCAACGCGGATTCGCCAATTTCAGGAATGGATGCCGGAAGCGCTGAAAATTCGCCGCGAGAAGTGCGGGCAATAGGCAGGTTATGCTGGGAGGAATGCTCAGACTTTCTCTCGCATTTTTCTTTACTGGCAGCTTGATGGCCCAATTCGTGGCGGCCGATTTCGTAGTGCCGCCGGCACTCAAGACCAAAAACTACAAGCTCGTTCCCTTGGGACCCGAAATTGTGAAGCAGGACTACGAGGCATATATGTCCTCGATCGAGCACCTGCAGAAGACGTTTACGGACGGCACGTGGCCGAACAAGAATGTAACGATGGAGGATGCGATCAAGGATCTGAAAGGCGAGGCCGCCCTGATCAAAGCGCGCAAGGCCTTCAATTACGCGGTGATGACGCTGGACGGTAAACGCGAGCTCGGCTGCGTTTACATTGGGCCGAGCAAGGTGGCGGGTCAGGACGCGCAGGTGAAGATGTGGGTGACGAAGGCCGAGTTCGACAAGGGCTTCGAAACCCAGTTGCGCGCCGAAATGAAAGCGTGGCTGGCGAAGGATTGGGCGTTCAAAAACGTCGGTTGGCCGCAGAAAACGAAGTAGGCTAACGGCCGGATTCGAACACCGGCTCCTCACTCAGGCTCGCAACCGGCTGCTGAGCATGACGGGCTGCATAACTGCGTCGAGTCAACAGCGAAAGTTCCCGCTCGGTAAAGGTTAGCGTCGGCCTGGTCAAATGGGCAGAAGATAGGGCCGCTTGCGCGATGCCCGAAGGGGAGTGATGGCTGCTGCCCGTTAGGACGTGATAAAGCTCGTGAGCAAGGACGCGGCCTAGGGCTTTGCCCATCATCTGATGCTGCGAGAGCGTTGACTCGGTGAAGTTGGCGACGCGGAGCATCCGGCCTAGGCGAGCACAATCGACTTCGATGAAGGGCAACATCTCACCTTCGGAAACATGGGCCCAGCCGAGGGCTGAGCCCCGGGTCGAGCCCGCCGCGGCACGCAGGGGTTCGCTCCCACAGGCTGACTTGAGTCGAATCACGACTAGGTCGGGAAAGGAATCGTCGGCCTTTACTTCGCCTCGGTTCACCCATTGAAACGAATAGCCTGTCTCCCTGAAAATATGCTCCACCTCATGATGAAGGGCGGTAGCGACCTCACTGGAAAGAGGCGTGGCAGCGTCAATGATGAGAGTCACCGGGGCTTCGGAGGAAGCCGAAGACGCGCCGAAGGCCGCACCGACGAGGGCGCAAAACAAAGGTATAATGATCCGCACGGGGGACCTCTTTTTGCAGACTGGGAAGTAGTGAGGAGATACAGGCTCCTCACCCGTCCACAGTCTACTACAAACAGATCCGACTAAGCGGAGGCGAGCGCGGCCTCGGCGTCGAACACGCAGGCCAAGGCCTGAATCACCGAGGCAATGCGTACTGCGGCCAGAACGTTCTCTTCGGCCAAGCCCTTCTCCCTCACAACTTTTTCGTGCGAGTCGACGCACTTGTCGCAAGCGTTGATAGCGGATACCGCGAGGCAGAAAAGCTCAAAGTCAACGTGCTCGATGCCGTGCGTCCGCAGCACGTTCATGCGGAGGCGCGCTGGCATCGTTCCGTACTTTTCGTTGGTGGTCAAGTGGTGAAAGCGGTAGAAGACATTGTTCATGCCCATGATGGCGGCGGACGCCTTGGCGGCCTCGACGGCTTCAGGGGAGATCGTCAGCGCAGCTTGTGCGGCAATGGCGGCCAATAGTTGCGGGTTGCGGGCGGCGAAGGCGCAGGAAAGCGCGCAGCCCCACGCCTGTTGCGGCGTTAACTCCGGCTGTTGCAGAACGCTGCTCAGGTTGAGCTTCAAGTCCTTAGCGTAGGCCGGCACAGTATCCATCAATTGTTCGAGATTCATAGGGGTTAATTCCAAATTGAACGGGGCGGGCTTGGTTGGCCAGCCCCGGTGATGCGAATGGCGACTACTTCCCGAGGGTGGACTCGCCCTTTTCCCAATTGCAGGGGCAGAGCTCGTCGGTCTGCAGAGCATCGAGAACGCGAAGAACTTCCTTCGGGTTACGGCCGACCGAGAGATCGTTCACGCTGACGAAACGGATGACGTTGGTCGGATCGACGATGAAGGTCGCGCGCTGGGCGGCGCCGATGTGCGGATCGCGGATGCCGAGCGCGGTGACCAGCTCAGCCTTGAAGTCGGACAGCATCGGGAAGGGCAGGTCACGGAGATCGTCGTGATGCAAGCGCCAGTTCAGATGAGTGAACCAGGAATCGGTAGACCCGCCAATCACCTGGGTATCCCGTTCTGAAAACTCTTTGTTCGCCTTGCCGAAAGCCGCGATCTCGGTCGGGCAGACGAAGGTGAAATCGAGCGGCCAGAAGAAGTAGACCTTCCACTTGTCGGCGTAGGTATCTTGATTAATCTCGGCGAACTCTTTGCCTTTCTCGAGGCTAACGGCCGCGTTCAAATGAAACGCGGGAAACTTCTCTCCAACTCCAAGCATGCTTCTTTATCTCCTAGGTTTTTTTGAAGCGCACGCAGCACAAAGGCCGTGCGCTTCGACGTGAAATCGATTCACCCGAAAGCCTTTCGGCAAAGGGCGACGTAACTGAATCTCGTCGAGGCCTTCGGTGGGAAGGTCGAACATCGTACGGCATTGCGTGCAGACGAAATGGTGGTGGGGCTCGTTGTTCGCTTCCAGCCGCAGCGAACCGTGATGGAGGCTAACTTCCCCGATCAGGCCGCTGTCAAGGAAGGTTCGAATGTTGCGATACACCGTGCCGAGCGAAATCGACGGGATATCCATCCGCACCCGATCAAACAGCATCTCGGGGCTGGGATGATCCTCGGTTCGCAATAGGGCTCGGTAAAGCACTTGGCGTTGATGGGTACACGGTAGACCGGCCGAGACGCAACGATCGCGGAACCACTCCATGCGCTCCTCAATGTCCATACCCTTCGATAGATGCGACGCAAGTCGACCCGGATGCACCTTTCTCGCAGATAAGAATGATTCCTATCTAGCAGCCGCTTTCGCTTGTACCGATTCCAGCAATGGCCGGCCGGAGACGATGCCGGCCGCTAGTGCCGCTTCAAACGGCGGGTCCGTCAACCCGGCAAAGCGGGCCCAACGGGCGGGTCCATAGACTTCCGCCCATAGTGCCAAATCGAGCAGTCGGGCCGGATCTTCGCCGGAGTGATGCGTGTTCCGGCTCGAGCACACCGTCGGCCGGGATTCGAGAAAGCGGATCGCCGCCCAGAGTTGGGGGCGATCAAAGGCGCAGGACTGAAACCGGCCCGACCAGATCCGCTCGCTCTGCTCGCTCCGTATGTGACGCCAGAGCGAGTACTCCCGATTGACCTGCGCCAACGTTCGCGACAGGTTGGCCGGGCTTACGGGCAGCACCAGCAGATGAGCCTCGGTCGGCTCGAGGGCGTAAGCAAGGATGGACAGATGATGCCTCGACGCAGCGCGACCTAAAACGTGGAGGTAGGCCCGGTAATCGGTCTCGTCCGTGAAGGCCGGCGTCGCCGCCAACTGCCGAACATAGTGCGGGAAAAAGGGTAACGTAATGCGGCGAGCTCTGGCCATGCACCGAGGAAGTGCGGGCCAGAGCCCCCGTATCTCAACTATTTCGTCTTCGGCTTTTTGTAGGCCCGAAAAAGCCGGCCGAGCACCCTGAGAGCTTGGTCGATCTCCTTCTCCGTTACGATGAACGGCGGCAAGAAGCGCAGAACCGTGTCATGGGTGCAGTTGAACAGGATGCCCTGCTCCATGCCTTTCAGGACGTAGTCTTTGCCCGGATGGTCCAGTTCGACCCCGATCATCAAGCCGTGCCCGCGGACGTCCTTGATGAACTTGTGCTTGGCCTGCAGGTCTCGCAGACCAGCCCGGAAATACTCGCCGACCCGGTTGATCTGCGGCAGCAACTCATCGAGAATGTCGAGGAACTCCAGCGCCACTGCCGAAGCCAGAACGTTTCCGCCAAAGGTCGTGCCGTGCATGCCGGGCTTGATCACGCTCGCTGCGCGCTCGTTCGTCATCACCACGCCCAACGGCAATCCGCAAGACAACGGCTTCGCCGTCACCATCACATCCGGCTTCACTTCCGGCGCGATCAGGCTGTGCGACCAATATTGCCCCGTCCGGCCGACGCCGCACTGTATGGCATCGAACACGAGTAGTGAGTTGTATTGATCCGCCAGACGACGGGCCGTGCGCAAGAACTCCGCCTGCATCGGGTGGACTCCGCCTTCGCCCTGAATGCCTTCGATCACGATGCCGCTCGTGCGTTCGTTGAACGCCGCTTCCAGCGCCGCGACGTCATTCGCCGGGACCCAGCGAGGCCCTTCCAGCAAAGGCTCAAAGTCCTTCCGGTACTTCGGCTGCCCGGTGATCGAGAGGGCACCCATCGTCCGGCCATGGAATGAGTTCTCCAGCGCAATGATCTCGGGTCGATCTGGCCCGCCGTGAGCGCGCATGATTTTGATCGCGCCCTCCATTGACTCGGCCCCCGAGTTGGTAAAGAACACGCGATCCAGCCCCGAAATCTGGCATAGGCGCTGCGCGAGTTTGCCGGTGTACTCGTGATAATAAAGGTTCGACGTGTGGACCAGCAGCGCGGCCTGCTTCTGAATCACTTTGGTAATCCGCGGATGCGCGTGGCCAAGCGCATTCACCCCAATCCCGCTGAGCAGGTCGAGATATTTCCGGTCATCGAGACCATAGAGGTAGCAGCCTTTGCCGCGTCGCAAAGCCAGCGGGTATCGGGCGTAAGTCGACATCACATATTGACGCTCTAACTCCATCCACTGCTGTGTCTCTGTAAGTTCGGCTACTGCATCTTTAGTTTCAACCACTCGACCATTTTCTCCTTGTAGTTTTGATAAGCCGGGACCTTCTCCCAGCCGCCGATGCCATGGGGGGCATCGGGGACCGTAAACACTTCGCAGGAAGCGCCCACAGCTTTCATTTTCGCGCACATCGAGGTAGACTGCGCGTACGGCACCGACTCATCCTTGGTGCCGTGTATAAAAAGGATCGCCGGCATGTCCCGCTTCACGTACGTAATCCCGGAAGCCTCACGCATTTTCGCCATTTCCGGTGGCGTCATCCCCGTTACGCCAAGCAATTGGGTCACATTTCTACCGGGCGAACCGAACTGCTTCGAACGAGCTTCAAAGTCGGTCGGGCAGTAAAAGCAGACGACTGCCGCAACGCGGGTGGCCGGGGTGTACTTCGCTCCAGCCAACGCCACCAGATGGCCGCCGGCGCTTTCGCCCATCAGCGCAATGCGTTTGGGGTCAACCTTATAGGCCTCCGCGTTCCGCTTCACCCAGACAATCGCCGCGTTCACATCGTCCAAAGCCGCCGGGTGTTGAAACCGTGGACTCAGCCGATAGTTGATCGTGAACCAAGCGAAGCCGCCTCGAATTAACGGCGGGAACAAAGGCGGAACGTAAGTATTTTTATCCCCGGCTTCCCACCCGCCACCGTGCACGACGATCACAGTGGGGAACGGACCCGGGCCCTCAGGCACCCAGGCGTCCAGGGTCAACGAGTAACCATCGGGTTTCGAAAACTCGATATCTCGCCGGAGTTCGGCACTTACTGGCAGAAGACTAATTAGCAGTAGGAGAGGAAGGCGTAGCACTCGAGGACTCCTCACGTCGCTTAGCCGGTTTCGGAAGCGGCTTGCGCGGTAACATCTCTTCGCGGTTGGCGGCCTGATACAGGAACGCGGCCATGATCGCCGACGCTTGCATCATGTCGGATTTCGGAACGTAGTCGAACACATCCATGTTCGAGTGATGGGTAGTCGAAAAATATTCGAGCGGATCCTGAATGAACTGGAACGCCGGCAGCCCAACGTTGTTAAACGGCACGTGGTCGGTCGACCCCGTGTTTCGAATCGTCACCGTGTTGGCCCCATAATCGCGGAACGGCGCCAGCCAAGCGTCGAACACCGGGCGGAGCATATCATTGCTCTGCAGGTAGATTCCGCGGATCTTGCCCCCGCCGTTGTCGAGGTTAAAGTAGGCCTGCAGCTTCGCGTGATCGGCCTTGGTCGCCATCGTTTCCCGGTCGGCGAAATGGTCTTTTACATAGGCCGCCGAACCAAACAGCCCCTGCTCCTCTCCGCTCCACAGCGCCAACCGAATCGTTCGATCGGTCTTCAAATTCAGAGCCTTGATAATCCGCAGCGCCTCAATCCCGACCGCGCAACCGGCACCATTATCGGTCGCCCCGGTCGCTCCATGCCAGGAGTCCAAATGCGCCCCCACCATCACGACTTCATCTTTCTTCGAAGTGCCCGGAATCTCGGCGACTACGTTGTAGGTCTCGCGGTTGAAGTACTCGGTCTTGACGTCGAGTTCCACCTTCACCGGTATCTTCTTTTCAATCAGGCGAGCGATACGGTTGTAATGTTCAATCGTCAGCGAGATCATCGGCGGAGGAATCGGATCTTTCTCGTCCCGACCGCCCCCGTTCCCCGCGAACACCGTTCCCGCTTCACCCCGATAGCCAGGCATCAACAGCCCAGCCACGCCTTCATCAACTAACCACTGGTGATACTTTTTCCGAAAGGCCACGATCCGCTCACGGGTCATCGGCTGGCCGTCCGGGCCCGGAGGCAGATTCCGCATCGCCGCCGTCGGCAAGCCAAACACGCCCGACGGAGATGGGTCCATCGCCATTGATTCCGCCGCCAACGCCGCGTCATCGTAGCGCCGACCGCGGGCGAGCGTATGCAGCCCAACCTCCCGCGCCGGATCAGAAATCACGATCTTCCCCTTCAGTTTGCCCTTCCATTTTTCAAGATCCGCTTCCGTCCGCAACGTGGCCATCACGACCTCGGCCGTAATCGGTCCGTTGGTCCCCCCGGTCCACGCGTTCGGGTAGCCGATTAACGGCGAGTACGTCGGATCCACCAGCTGAGCGGAGAATTTCGAATAGGCCCAGCCGCGCCCAAACCCGCCCCATTTCTCAAACTTAACATCGGAAACGCCGAAGGACTGAAGACGCTTCTTCACCCATTCGGCGGCTTTGTCGTAGCCCGGCGAAGCCGTCAGCCGTGGGCCGTTCACGTCCGTCAAGTAGAAGAGGTGATCCATCACCTGGGAGTTTTCAATTGCCTCTCCCTTAATTCGATGAATCCCCATGAGGTCGACCTTTTCGTTTGAAAGCAGAACGACCTTATCCTGCGCCAACAAGCCCGCGGCTGCGGCCGCGCAAAATGCCAGAATTTGGGTGACGGTAATCACGATCTCAAAAGCATAGCAACGGCCCGGGGCCGCTACAATAAAAAACGTTGCAGATCACGATCTCAAAAGAGAATTATCTGAAGGCGATCGCCGAGGCTGAAGCCGACGGCGAATTCGTCATCGCGGCCACGCTGGCCCGCTGGCTGGACGTGTCTCCCCCGGCGGTGACCATGGCCATCCGGCGATTGAAGCGCGATGGCTGCATCGTCGTCCAAGCGGAAGGCCGCATCGGCCTCACTCCCGCCGGCCGCGAAATCGCCAACCGCCTCCTGCGTCGGCACTACTTGATCGAGCGGATGCTCGCCGAAATCTTCGGCATGGAGTGGTACCGCGTTCACGATGAGGCCGAGCAGTTGGAACACGCCGTCTCCGCTGAATTCGAGCAAAAATTAGCCGAAAAGTTGGGTGCCGACGCCGAATGTCCCCACGGCCACGGGCTCCGGCTGGAAACCGGGGAGCAGCGCCGCGCCCGCGGCCTTACTCCGCTCGATGAGTTGAAGCCGGGCGAATGCGCTACCGTCATCAGCGCGTTCGAGCGAGATCGCAAACTCCTCGAATTCCTCGACGCGCTCGGCATTCGACCGTCAGCCCCGATCCAAATGCTCGCCCGAAACTACGACGCCACCATTACCCTCCGCGTCGGCGACCGCGAGGTACCGTTAGGCAAAGCCGCCGCGGGCCGCGTCTGGGTTCAGCCCAAAGACTTAAAGTAAGCAATCGTCTCGCTCAGGCCATCCTCGAGCGACACCACGGGTTCCCAGCCGAGCACCCGCTTGGCTTTGCTGATGTCGGGCCGCCGGCGCTTGGGGTCATCTTCCGGCAACGGCTCAAAGACGATCGTCGATCCAGTCCCCGTCAATCGCTGAATCCGCTCCGCGAATTCGAGCATCGTCATCTCGGCCGGGTTACCCACGTTTACCGGATAAACCTCGTCGCTTTGCGAGAGGCGATAGAGGCCTTCGACCAGATCGCTAACATAACAAAAACTGCGCGTCTGCGACCCGTCGCCGAAAACCGTAATCGGCTGCCCGCTCAACGCCTGTTCGAGGAACGCCGGCACGACCCGCCCGTCTCACAGTTGCATCCGTGGGCCGTAAGTATTGAAGAGTCGGGCCATATTCGGCCGCAGGCCGTAGTGCCGATCAGAGGCCATCGTCATGGCCTC
>Ga0136639_10000401_pt1 | contig 14219 bp, 17 predicted proteins | sample AntDrymUQ8592106_2_FD_113739 | JGI IMG/M metagenome (GOLD analysis project Ga0136639, IMG submission 113739) | Polar desert sand microbial communities from Dry Valleys, Antarctica - metaG UQ859 (21.06) | ecosystem: Environmental > Terrestrial > Soil > Desert | place: Antarctica: Dry Valley...
AGATGCAATGGAGCGCCGAAGGATACAAAACATTAGGCCGAAACGCACAAAGCCGAGCCCCCTGCGGAGCCCGGCCTTTTCGATCCTGCTCGAATGCTTAATCTTTAATGTCTACAATCTTTGCGATCACAATCTTGTCGCCCTTCACTTCGCCGGAGATCATCACCTTCCCCGCGAGGTGCTTCTTGGCCAACTCTGCGTCCGAAACCTGATAAACTTTCTGGTCCGCTTCGGACACAAAAACCGGTGCCGCGCCGTTCTTGATGCAACGCTCCGTACACTCCCGCGACGCCGCCGCCGAAGACGCGTTCCCCGTCCCGCACGTCGCGTCGCTGATCCAACCCTTCAGGTCGGCCGCGTTCGCACCCGCCGTCGCCAAAGCAACCAAAGCCAATATCTGCAAATTCCGCTTGATCATAACTAGGTTTAACTCCTGTCCCCATTGTGCCACCAACTCACTACGGAATCATCCTCCCTAATTTCTGCTCAAGACTACACTCGTTTCGTCGATAGATTCTGTAGGAGTCGCCCCCGTCGGAATCTATTATGAGTATCGAACCACTCCGCTTTAGTGGCATCAGCAGCTATTCAGCGGATTTCCAAAAAATCCTTGACCGTACGGTCGCCATCGCCGCCCAGCCCATCAACGCGCTGCAGAACGATCAAACCCGTATCGTGGCTCAGCGTGCCACCGCTCAAGCGATCCAGCGGTCGGTCGATGGGCTCAACACCGCCGTCACGGCGTTAGGAGACATCGGCCAAACCCGCGCCGTCAGCGGCACCACCTCCAACTCCGCCAAGGTCAGTATCGGGGCCGTCACCGCTCGCAGCCCGGCTACTTACAACATTACCGACATCACCTCTCTGGCCCGCTCCTCCTCGGCCACCTCGGCCGGCTTCGCTCAGTCCGATTCCGGCGTCGTTTCCGCCACCGGTTCGGTGCAACTCACCTTCAACGGCACCACTACAGACATCGCCCTCACGCCCGGAGAAAACACGCTTACCGGACTTCGCGACAAAATCAACAACCTCGGGGTAGGGGTCACCGCCACCATTCTAACCACCGGCTCCGGCCCAACGCCCTACTATCTCTCCATCACCTCCAATACCGCCGGCGAGAAACCCATCGCCCTCGTCGACGATCCGACAGGCGCGAACACCAACCTCTTAGCGGCCACCGATAACGGCTCCAACGCCAACTTCAAAATCAACGGCGTCGCCGTCTCGAAAGCCAGCAACCTCATCAACGACGTCGTCAGTGGCGTCACTTTCACGATCACTGGCACCACCGCCCCCAGCGAAAACGTCAGCCTGACCCTTTCCAGCAGCCGCTCCGGACTCGCCTCCAAGCTCGACAGCTTTATTGCTGCTTATAACGATACCCGCGCCGCCGCCGACTCCCAGATTGGCGAAGCCGCTGGGCTCCTCACCGGCAGCTTCATCGTGCGAGAGACCACCGGCCTGCTCCGCCAAATCTCCGGCTTTGAAGGCACCGGTGCCACCAAGAGCCTCGCCGCCCTCGGCGTCTCCTTCGGCAGAGACGGCAAGGCCTCCCTCGATCGCGTCGTCTTCGATGCGCTGGGAGAAACCCAATTACAAGATGCTTTCGTTTTTCTGGGCACCCCCTCCACCGGTTTCGGAGCCCTAAAGACCAAGGTGCAGCAAATCAGTGACCCCATCACTGGCCTCATCGCCGCCGAAACCACCCGATATGACGCGACCGACAAGCGACTCTCGGCGCGCGTCGAAGAGCTCTCCACGCGTCTCGCCTTCCTCCAGAAAAGCACCGCGGAACGCCTCCAAGCGGTAGATGCCATTCTCGGCTCTCTCGATGGTCAAAAAAACTTAATTGAAGCCAGCTTCAGGAGCGTCTTGCTCGGCATCTACGGCAAAAGCTCAGGCTAATTCTTTATGCACCCGCAATGACGCACCCGCTATTTTTCCAAATCGCCGCCCTCGACGAGCAACTCCTGGCCATCCCATACGGAGAGGAACTCGCCGTCCCCCCGCTCCTGGCCCAACGAAACGCGCTCATCGAAACCCTCCTGGCCGAACCAACCTCGCCCGCCTGGGTCGAACCATTGCAGGCCCTCGCCCAAGCCACCCAAAAACACCACGACCGCTTCGCCCACGTCCGCCGCCGCCTCGCCTCCGACGCCGGCGAAACCGACTCCCACCGCCGCTTTCTCGACACCCTCCACGACTCCCTCTTGTGCAACAGCGAAGATCCCGCCCCCTCCTCCCCTCTCTTCCTCGCCTAAGCGAGCCATGTCCACCTCAGACTGAAGTCGCCGCAACGCCGAAGGACACACCGTATCAGTCCAACTGAAATCGGAGGGGGCCAGATCGGCGCTGGGTATTCATGTCCAGCGGTGCCTTCGCTCAAAATCATTGCATACGTGCCCTGTGCCGCAGTTGCCACGAGAGAGTAGAAAAAGGGTGGAACGGTCCTCTACGCTTAAATTCGATCCTCCTGATTGCACTGAGCCAACACATACACCTCCAGCCGAAAGGCAAAGTTGGATTCTCTCCAAAGTTTTCAATCGACCCAAAACAGGATCACCACGAAACTCCTGCTGGCAAATGGTAAGAAACTCTCGCCTGATCGTAGGGTGAGCAAGGATCCGCAAGCCGTCCCAGCGAGCCATCCTTTTCGCTGATTGAAGCTTTCCTCGCGCCGCCAACCGTTGTTGCAGATCGGATCCCACCAGCACGGAATAGCCTATGCAAACCCAAACCCCTAAGAAGCTCAGGACTCGCAGGCCTTCCTGCGCTCCCATCAAGTTCACGCCGATACGCGCTCACGGAAACACCGATTCCGCCGATACGTTATCCATGGAACAAGTGACCACCCTAACCTATTGGAGTCGGGCAACCAACCCGATGGGAGATGACGAACTGTTAGCTTTGCTGCGGGTGTCCCGTCGAAACAATGCCAGCAGAGGCCTCACCGGTCTTCTCCTCTATCGCGATCAGTGTTTCCTCCAAGTTCTTGAAGGTCCCGAAGGCAACATCGAATCCGTGATCAAAACAATTGAAGCAGATCCGCGGCACCACTCCGTCCGAATCCTCCGCCGAGAAGTAGGGCCAAGGCAGTTTGGAAATTGGCAAATGGGCTTTGAGAACCTGGATTCAGAAACGGACCAAATCGAAAACTCGAACCTGATGAAACTCCAATTCGATCCTGACTACTTTGGTGCAAATCCAAGTACCGCGCAAACGCTGATACTGTGCTTTCGAGGAATTGCAAATCCCGCGGCCTTGGAATCACTCGGGCACTAGACGACTCTCCTACCGCAACGCTGCGCGCGGAAGGCCGGAAAACCGGTGGTCTTTCGTGATATCAATATATCCGAGCCCCATACGACAACTACGCCTCGAATCCCCGCTCCTCCGGGGCACCGACATCAAAGACTGGCAGATTGCCTCCGCACTCCGCAACTCCTCTCCCCCGCCCCCGACGGCATCTTCGGGGCCAACACCAAAAGAGCTAGCGTCGACTACCAGACCCAAGCTGGCATTCTCCCCGCCGATGGCATCGTCGGGCCCTTCACTCTCGCTCGTGCCCTCCAAGGCGGCCTCGTCCCCACCGCGGAACCGCTCCAGTCCCTGCCTTGACGCCGACGCCGACTGCGCCCCCTTCGCTCCGCAATTCGTCGCCGACGGATTCAAGTTCGTCGTCCGCTATTACTCCCGATGCCCCAAGAAAGTCCTTGACCTCGCCGAAGCCCGCACCCTCTCCGCCGCCGGCTTGCAGCCCGTGACCGTCTATCAGGATACAAACAACAGCATTGAACTCTTCACCGCCGCCCTCGGTGCCAGCCAAGCCGCCAAAGCGGTCCAACTCGCTACCGCTCTCGGCCAGCCTTCCGGCGGCGCCATCTACTTCGCCGGTGATTTTGACCCTTCCCCCGTCCAGGTCCGGGGCCCGGTCATGGAGTATTTCCACGCCGTCCACGGAACTCTCTCGGCCTATCCCTTTCATATCGGCGTCTACGGTTCCGGCCTCACCTGTCGGCTAGTCCGAGACGCCGGTTTTGCAAAGTTCACCTGGCTGTCCCAATCCACTGGCTTTCGCGACTATCTCTCGTTCCTCCCTCAGGCCGATGTCATCCAAGCCGCCCCTTCCCGCGACCTCATTAAAAAGAAACTCAGCATCGAAGACGACATCGCCCGTTCCGCCGACTTCGGCTCCGGCCCCTGACCAGTTAGGATAGGCTTCCCTCTGCCTCATGCCCACCCATGTGCCCCCCTCGTCACCCCGCCCTATTTAAGCGCATAGGTCCTCCACAATTGGGATTATTAGAGCAATTCTTGACTTAACCAAGGGCACATCCACAATGCTTGGAGCAAATCCTCGCCGTCTCCGGCGACATAGGGGCGAGGACTTGTGGGATGGCGGCCCAATCAGGGCCACCCTAAAACGTGGCAATCAGCTTCTCCAGCCCGATATTCCCCGCTTCGTCTCTCCGATAAGAACTTTTTGCGCGGATCGTCTGCGTATGCTCGCGAGATATCGATTTGCCGCCGAAGATCCAGGCCCCTCTGTTATGTCAGGATGTGATCTAGGGTTTGCTACACCCTTTCTGATTGCGGAGTCTGATAGCGGAGGATTTCTCCTCCACTACCTATGCATTCAAAAAGTCTGGACGGCGATGCCGTTGTTGATTGCTGTGTTTCTGCTATTCTCCCTGTTTCGGGACCGGGTGGAAGCGCTGCAAGCGTTGCGTTCCTATTCGCCGCTATCGCGGAAGGAATCGCACATGTTGCTCGAGCGTACCCGATCGATGGTTCACTCGACGGTATTTGGATCGTTGACCGGGCTGATGTTTTGTACTTTGGGGCTGCCGAGCGCGTTGCTTTGGGGCGCGGTTATGGGGCTATGCGCCGCTATTTCGTTGGTGGGGACGTTCGTTGTATGGCTGCCGACGCCGGCCTTCTAGCGGTGCAGGGAAGTTGGGTGAGAGCATTAATTCTGGCGCAGTGGGGGCTGGTGGTGGTGATCATGATCGACAACCTGCTCTTCCCAAGCTTTTTGGCGAGGAGATCCGGATTCACAAGACGCTCGTGTTTTTTGCGATCGCGGGCGGGTTGGCGCTGTTGGGCGTTTCGGGACTGGTGCTGGGTCCGGTGGCGTTGGTGACGGCGATCGGACGGTTAAATGCATTGAGCCGACGATCGACGCGCAGAGCGACATAAAGTCTGTAACGGTTTGCAGCGGCGAGTTATCTGAAAATTAGATGACTCGAGCTTGGCGACGCGGATACTTTACGTTGATGCTGTGTGGTGTTGGCTTGGCGTGCGGCGGTTGCTCACGCCGGAGCGCGGAGGCGAAGGCGGAGCAGCCCCAGGCTGTGGCGGTTCCGGCGTCCGCAGTCTCGGCTCCCGACGATGGCCAGTGGTTGATGGCTTCCAAGGATTATGCGAACAACCGGTTTAGCGGCTTGGACCAGATCAATGCGGGGAATGTCCGAAATTTAAAGTTGGAATGGTCCTTTTCGACCGGGGTTCTGCGGGGCCACGAAGCGGCGCCGCTGGTGGTGGGCGATACGATGTACTTCGTTACTCCGTATCCGAACATTCTTTACGCGCTCGATCTGAAGAATCGAGGCGCGAAAAAATGGGAGTACAGGCCGAAGCCGGCGTCCGCTTCGCAGGGCGTCGCCTGTTGTGACGTCGTAAACCGGGGCGCGGTTTATTGGGAAGGGAAGATAATCTACAACACGCTGGACGCCCACATGGTGGCGGTGGACGCGGCCAATGGAAAAGAGTTGTGGAAAACGAAGCTCGGGGATATTAACCAGGGCGAGACGATGACGATGGCGCCGATCGTGGTGAAGGGCAAAGTGCTGGCGGGCAATAGCGGGGGCGAGTTTGGCGTCCGGGGTTGGATCGCCGCCGTGAATGCTGCTGATGGAAAAATCGCGTGGCGGGCGTACAGTACCGGACCCGATGCCGATGTGTTGATCGGACCTCGATTTAAGCCTTTTTATGCCCGCGACAGGGGTAAGGACTTAGGCGTTTCCTCCTGGCCCGCCGATCACTGGAAGATCGGAGGCGGATCCGTTTGGGGCTGGATTTCGTATGATCCCGAGTTGAATTTAATCTATCACGGCACAGGCAATCCCGGGCCGTGGAACGCGGACATTCGTCCCGGAGACAATAAGTGGACGGCGGGGGTGTTTGCCCGCGATCCCGGCAACGGCGAAGCGATTTGGGCATATCAATGGAGCCCTCACGACCTGTACGACTACGACGGGATCAACGAGAATGTCTTGCTCGACTTGCCCATCAATGGCAAGACGCGAAAGGTGCTCGTCAAACCGGAACGGAATGGATACCTTTATGTGCTCGACAGGCAGACTGGCGAGGTGCTTTCGGCGGACAAGTATGTACACATCACCACCTCGATCGGCTTCGATTTGAAGAATGGTTTATTGCTGGAGAATAAGTCAAAAACGCCTACCTTGGGGAAGACGGTGAGAGATTTGTGTCCTTCAGCACCGGGCGGGAAGGATTGGAACCCTTCGTCGTGGTCCCCGCGGACTCAACTGCTTTATATACCGCATAACAATCTCTGTATGGATATGGAAGGTGTAGAAGCTAACTATATCGCGGGTACGCCGTATGTGGGCGCGTCGGTGAAAATGTATCCTGGGCCGGGCGGAAACCGCGGTGAATTCAGCGCGTGGGACCCGGTGCGGCGGCAAAAGGCCTGGAGTATCAAGGAGAAGTTTCCGGCATGGAGCGGGGCGCTGGCGACCGCCGGGGATGTGGTTTTCTATGGCACGATGGATCGGGATTTCAAGGCGGTCGATGCGCGATCGGGTGAGCTTCTCTGGAAGTTTCGAACGGGATCGGGAATCATTGGACAGCCGATTAGCTTCCGGGGGCCGGACGGTAAGCAGTACATTGCGATCGCGGATGGGGTAGGGGGATGGGCGGGAGCGATTGTGGCGGGTGGGCTGGATCCGCGGGACGAGACGGCGGCGTTGGGTTTTGTGGGGGCGATGAAGGATTTGCCGGCCGCTACCAATCAGGGAGGGGCAATTTATGTGTTCTCGCTTCCGTAGTGTTTGGGTGATGGTATGTGGCGCGCTGCTCTTGGCGGCAGGGGGTTGCTCGACTACCGTGCCAGGCGCCGCCGTGCCGCCACCAGGAAATATGGTGGAAGGGAACCTGCAGAGCCTTTTGCAGCCGGGGCCGTTGAGGCCGGTGCGTCTGGTGCGAAATCCATTAGCCGACGATGCGGAAACCGTCGAAGCGGGCAAGCGGCTCTTCAATCAGTTCAACTGTTCGGGCTGTCATGCCGCCGGCGGAGGGGCGATTGGTCCGGCGTTAATCGACGACCAGTGGATCTACGGCAACAGCGCGGCGAATATCTTTTGGACACTTATTGAGGGCCGCCCCGGAGGCATGCCGTCGTATGGAGGCAAGATTTCGGCAGATCAAGCCTGGCGACTGGCGGCCTACGTCCGGTCGATTGCGAACCTGCCGGCCGAAGAGGAGCCGGTGGCGACGTCCGTCCCGGCTTCCGCGGTCGACAGGGGAAGGGAAGTCTTTCTGCAAGGGTCGTGCGTGATGTGCCATACGATTCGAGGCACTGTGAGCCAAAGCCGCGTGGGGCCGGACTTGACGCACGTGGCCAGTCGAAAAACGATCGCGGCGGGCACCTTGACGAATACACGAGGGAATATGGCGGGTTGGATCCTGAATCCGCAGAATCTGAAGATAGGCACCCAGATGCCGCCAACGCTGCTCGAGAGCCGGGACCTGCAGGCGCTGCTTACGTTCCTGGAGTCACTGAAATAACGGTGCCGTATGTGGAAGACTCCCATCGTATTCGTCGCTTCCCTCCTGCCGATTCTGACGGGTTGTTCGGGTCCGCGCAGCGTTATTGCCGGAGGAGTCCCGGAGACCGGACGGACCCTGATTACTTGGTACGGATGCGGCAGTTGCCATGAGCTTCCAGGGGTGCGCGGAGCGACGGGGCAAGTGGGTCCGCCGCTGCGCCGCATTGCGCGGCGGGCCTACATCACGGGCAGCGTGCCGAACACCCCCGCCAATTTGATCCGGTGGATCCGCGAGCCCCAAAGCGTGGATGAGCGGACCATTATGCCGGACATGGGCATTTCCATGCAGGACGGCAGAGATATCGCGGCTTACCTCTACACGCTCGATTGAGCAAGCGGAAGCCGAGTTTAAGGAGAACGAAATGATCACACTAGCAGAAGCACAAACCATCATCGCCGCGGCTGAAAAGTCCGCAGCGTCGATTGGGCAACCAATGAACATCGCCGTTGTCGACGGTGGCGGGAACTTAGTGGCGCATGTCCGGATGGATGGCGCCTGGATCGGAAGCATCGATATTTCGATCAACAAGGCGTGGACTTCGCGCGCCTTCGATATTGAGACCGAGGCGCTCGCGGAGAGCAGCCAGCCCGGCGACCAGTTCTTCGGGATTCACGCGAGCAATCATGCCCGGGTGATGATCTTCGCTGGGGGAATTCCGCTGAAGCGGAAGGGGCAGGTGGTTGGGGCGATTGGGGTCAGCGGCGGTTCGGGGAAGCAGGACCAAACCGTGGCCACGGCCGGCGCCGCCGCTTTCGTGTAAGAGTTGACTCAAGAGCCACAGTGCTCCCGCCATGTAGGCGATGCCACCGGTCACGATCATGATCACACCGCCGAGTTCCTGGCTGGCTAAGGCATCGCCGGCGTGGTGACCGGCGTAAAGGGGACGCGGCGAAAGTGCCAGCAGGGCGCCGAGGAGCGTCATGTGAATCAGCGTGAGAAGCAACGCAACGATGCCGACCGCTGCCCGTTCGGGGCGTCGGCTGGCGTCGCCTCCGAAAACCGTGATCCACAGTAGAAATCCGGACCCGAGGAACGAAGCCTGCTCCGCGGCCAGGACGGCGATGTTTTGGCGGGCGGCTTCATGCAGGAGTGGCATGTGCCAGAGCCATACGACTACCAGTTCGATCAGGGACGCTATCAAAGCAGAAAAGCCGTCTGGCCACCTTTTCACTGGATCCCAATTGCCTCCGGCAAGCCCCAGCGCCAGAAGCGGGGCCGCAATGGCCACGACGATCATGTGCGCCGCCATGTGGGCGTGGAAAGTATGTTGCGGCATCCACCACGCTGCGGAGAGCAGCACGCATCCCAACGTAAAAAGCAACCGGCGAGTCATAGGCAGTTGCGAATGAACAGCTGGCTCAAACAGACGTAGATGATGGCGATAGCGCTTAGCCCGGAAAGAAGAACGGTGGCCACGCCGAGGAACCGGTGGCGATCCTCGGCCGAGTCTTTGTCGAAAGGTGGCTCGCCGCCTGCCAGCTTATACTTCTTCCAACCGATCCTCGCGACTACGCCGACTACGACCAGTGCTACCAAGCCGAAAAGGAGGATCCAGATTCGCATGACATCGACGCTTTTAGCCCGGTCTTCCATGGAGCTGCACCAAACGGCGGCGCCGGCGTAGCTGGCCAGAAAATGGGCGGCCCAAATGCAGGGCGAAAGCACGATAAGCCAGAGGCTTTGGTGCTTTTCCGCTACGTCGTGTTGTGTTTCATGCTTTCTCATCGGAGTAGCGGAAACCCGGCCATCAGGACGACGCTAGTGGCGACAGTGATAGCGACGAAATGCCAATAGAGAGCCACATTCGAGATATCGATGTCATACCGCGATGTCATGCGGCCCGCGTAGCGGCGTGCTATGCAGTACAACTGCATAACGATTCCCACGGCCACGTGGAACGCCGACCATATCGCCAAGAGCCACACGAGCGCCGGATAGACATGCTCTTCGGGGTCCATCGCGGCCTGGCTCGGTCCCTCGAGGAGTGCGTAGACTCCGAAGAGAGCGGAGAGCACCGCAATCCCCATGCCCGCATAGAACATACCCGGTCTTTCCTGGCGATTCCATGTGCGGGAGCGGAGGGTCAGCGCCCAGGCAAAGAGCGACGCCAACAGACCGGCTACCGGCCAGATCACGCCGGGACCGGGGATTGAGGCCGGAGGAAAGTCCTTGTGCAATGTCCAATAGAAAAAGTAGCCGAAGACAATGGAGACGAACGCCGTGATGTCGGCGAGCATCGTGATCAACATGGCCCACCACCCCACGGAGGATGGTCCCGATATGTACAAAGGGACTGTTACTCCATGACCGATGTCCTTCGTTTCTTTCTCCGGGATCACGCCCGAGCCTTCCCAAAGCCAATATAGAATACAGCCCAGTGCGAGAACGCCGCTCACCGCCATCGACCCGTACATCTTGAATGTAGGGAAGACGAACACGCCGCCGAGGAAGATAGCGGAAAGCAGCGTGATGAAGCCGGGTCCGGGAATGCGGAGGCATTGTTCGGGCTTGGCGTCGATGACGGAGGTCACCAGCATTTCCCGCTTTCCCTCTTCGGCGTCCGGCATGAAGAATCGACCCTCGTCGACGTCGCGCACAAAGTTCTTTTGGTCCCAGAGCGGATACCGGCTGTCGATTTCAGGGATGGAACGAATGCCCCACGGTTTTCCGGGCATTTCCTGGAGCCATTCCAGGCTGCCTGCCTGCCACGGATTTCTGGGCGAGTCCGGGTCGCCGCCTTTGGGGCGAAGAATATCCCACAACAAAACTCCAAAGCCCGCGGCCAGGATGGCAGCACCTATCGAAGAGGTGAGATTCAACCCTTCGAGACCAATACCGGCCGGATAAGTATAAACGCGGCGAGCCATGCCGCGAAGCCCAGTGAAATGCATGGGCAGGAAGGTGATATTGAAGCCGCAGAACAGGAGCCAGAAGGCGATTCGGCCGAGTTTTTCCGAGAGCAGTTTTCCGTTGATGAGAGGGAAAAAGTAGTAGGTCGCCGCAATGACGGGGAAAATAGTCCCTCCAATCAACACGGAGTGCAGATGTGCCACTACGAAGTGCGTGTCGTGCGCCTGAAAATTGAAGGACGCGACGGCCACCATCACCCCGGTCAAGCCACCGATGACAAACGTGGCCAACCCGCCCGCTACGTAGAGCATAGGGACGGAAGGGCGCAAGCGGCCGACATAGATGGTGGCGATAAAACAGAATAGTTGGACGCCGGTGGGGATAGCGACGGCTTGAGAGGCGGCGGAGAAGAGAGCCAATGTGACACCGGGGAGGCCGGTCGTGAACATGTGATGGACCCAGAGCCCAAAGCTGAGGAAGCCGGTGCCGACGGCGGACAGGACGATCCATTTGTAGCCGACAATCGGAGTGCGCGCGAATGTGGGGCCGATCATGGCCACGAGCGCGACAGAGGGGAGAAAAGCGATGTAGACCTCCGGATGTCCGAAGAGCCAGAAGAGGTGTTGCCAAAGCAGCGGATCACCGCCGCGGGCGGCATCGAAGAATGGCCAGTTTAACGCCCGCTCCAGTTCGAGAAGCATGCTGCCGGTGATCAGGGGCGGGAAGGCGAACAGGATCATTGCAGCGGCTACCAGAACGTACCAGGCGTACAGCGGGATGAGATGAATCCGCATGCCGGGGGGCCGGCATTTCAGAACGCCGACGATCAATTCGACGGCCGCAGCAATGGCCGAGACTTCGATGAAGGAAAAGCCCAGGAGCCATATGTCGGCTCCGATGCCGGGCTGATACCGGCTCGTGAGGGGCGGATACATGAACCAGCCGCCAGTGGGCGCGGCGTTGAAGAAGATCGACCCGCACAGGAACATCCCACCGATCAGGAAAGCCCAGAATGAGAAGGCCGAGAGACGCGGAAAGGGAAGTTCGCGCGCGCCAATCATTTGTGGAAGGAAGAGGATTGAGACGGCCTCAAATATTGGAATGGCGAAGAGGAACATCATCACCGAACCGTGTAGCGTGAAGACTTGGCTGTAGCGGTCCGGTGTGAGAAAAGTGTTGCCCGGTACCGATAGCTGGATGCGTATCAAAAGCGCGAGTACGCCGCCGAAAACCAGGAAGAAAAAGACGAGCGCCGTATACCAGAGACCGACGATGCTGTTATTCACCTCCGACCAGTAACGCCATCCGGTAGGTGGCTGCCACGCCTTCATGAGCCTGGCTTCCTGAGCTTGCCTGATTTCGAGCGTCGCCGCTTCGGGCAACGGGTTTACGTCGTCTCTCACGGCTTGGCCGCTCCTTGCATAGTTTCTACCCAGGGTCCGAATACGTCTTTGGAAACGACGACAGCTTGCATCGCCATTTTGGCGTGCCCGACACCGCAGAATTCCGCACAGGTGCCAAGGAAGGTTCCCGTCCTTGTTGGGTGCAGAACCAGTCGATTCACCCGTCCCGGTATCACGTCGACCTTCCCGCCCAATGACGGAATCCAGAAGGAGTGAATGACATTGGTACTGTGCAGCAGGAATTCCACGGGCTCGCCCACCGGCAGGCGTAATTCGTTCGCGGTCTCGAACGGTAGCCGGCCGGGAATTTCATAGCGGAATCGCCACCACCACTGTTCGGCGTGAACATGCACCCGCAGAGAGTCTTTCGGAGGGACGGCCAACATTTGCTCAAGCATGGCTAGGCCGAATACGAGTAACACAGCGAGGACAACCGCGGGCGCCGCGGCACCCCCAAAGATGATCCAATTGCCTCGGCGAGACCGGTCCTCCTCCCCGCGTTGTTTTGATGCGAACAGGGCTAGCGCCAGGACGCCAAGCCAAATGATCCCCGCGCCGGCGGTCATCCACCAAAAAAGGTTCGCGATCAGCTCCGCTTCCAGGCCAGCGGGACTAAGCGCGGATTGGGGCCCGCCGCATCCAGGGAGCAGAAGCACGGCCGCGACGATGGTGGGGAGACAGATGTGTTTCATTCGTAAGGTACGTTGAATTCCTTTAGGATTTTTGTGATCTTGGACCGGCTACGTGACAGTGCCCTATCCACTGCGGTTAGTAGGTCGAAATCGCGTTTTCGGACCCCCATGCCAATGTTGTAAGTCAGCGGAATGGCGGAGTCGCCCGGCTGGACCTTAATGGCCGAAACATAGAGGGGAATCGACTGCCGCGCGGCGAAGTAGCCAGCCATGGGTCCCCAAGCGATGGCGACATCAATCTCCCCATTCGCCAGTGCGTCAATGATCCGTGCCGGAGTATTGGGCAGATTGTAGTTTCCTGCAACACGATAACCCTGGACGTTGACAATGCCCCGTTTCGAAAGCGCGTGGGCAGGCGGCGTATTGGCGTAATCGTCGCCTACGATCTGAACTCCGATTCGGAGGCGGCGGAGGATGGGGTTGTCGAACGAGCCCGGAGGAGCCGGTGTTCTGCTGATAAATACATACGAGGAGCGATAGTAAGCCTGGGTCGCCATCAAGCTATCCACGGATGTGGGGATCCCTGGGACCACGTCGCATAGGCCAGCGGTCAACGCGTTTCGGACGAATCCGCGGCGCTGCGCCCACCACACGTACTCGAGCGGCCGTTGCAATTCTTCTGCAACCAATTCCGCAATTCGGTTCTCGAATCCCTCGCCGCGGTCGTTCGAAAAGGGCAGGTTGTTCGGGTCTACGCAGAATCGCAGCGGCGGGGCGGCGCAGGCGAGCGTCGCTGTCAGAATCGCAGTGGAAAGAAATACCTTCATAGCTTATCCTGATTCAGGCGCTCTCCTGCCCGTTTGCCTTCTGCCGTCAGAAGTTTCGACATGCATTCCCGCGCGCGGCCCAGGTCGATGCCTTTTACATCGAGCGAGAACCCACCCTCGTGCTCAAGGAACTCTTTGCCCGCCGGTTCGGCGTGAATGCCGGCCGGCGTGTGATAACCCGTCGCCGCCCCCATCTCCATGTGCTGGAGACCATGTCGTGGGGGCTCTTCGACGTCAGTCGTATAGGAGCTCGATTGCACTGCGACTGTGTAGTTGCTCAAAGGTTTACTTCTCGAATACCTTCTTGATCTGCCCGATCTTCTTCTGCACGACCCCGCCAACCTTCTCCCCGCGCCCTTCGGCTTCCAGTTTGGGGTCCTCGGTAACCTGGCCGACCTTCTCCTTTACCTTTCCTTTCACCTCGTGGATCTTGCCTTCGATTTTGTCTTGTGTACTGGTTTTCATGATTTTTGTCCCTGTTCTTGTTTGGTCTTACTACCGCCGCGTGCCGGCTCGCATTGCCGCCCGGAATTCGGCGGCGGGCTCTTCTGAAGAGGATGTCACCGGGCACCGGCTTGAGATAAGGGTGCTGTGGCGAGTGGAATCTGTTCGGGCGTGTGGCGATATATGGTCACCAGAGTGTCGCCTGCGAC
>Ga0136639_10000402_pt1 | contig 14179 bp, 12 predicted proteins | sample AntDrymUQ8592106_2_FD_113739 | JGI IMG/M metagenome (GOLD analysis project Ga0136639, IMG submission 113739) | Polar desert sand microbial communities from Dry Valleys, Antarctica - metaG UQ859 (21.06) | ecosystem: Environmental > Terrestrial > Soil > Desert | place: Antarctica: Dry Valley...
CCTCCCACCACCGTCGCTCCAGCTCCACGAGCACCTCGGGGTGCTTCTCGGCCAGGTCCCGGTTCTCGGTGAAGTCGTCGTCGAGCCGGAACAGCGACCAGCGGTCGTCCTCGAAGCGCCGACTGCCCGGGAGCAGCCGCGCCTCGTCCAGGACGCCTTCGCAGACGTGGTCGGTGGTGGCCTTCCAGCCGTCGTGGATGATCGAGCGCGAGCCCATCATCTCGAAGTACTGGGTGGTCCTGATCGTGGCATCCGGGTCGCTGAAGGCAGGCCGCATCGTGTGGCCGTCGATCGGCTGCTGCGCCACGCCGTCCACGGACTCGGGGGGTGCGACACCGCACACGTCGAGGATCGTCGGGAACAGGTCGACCATGTGGCAGACCTGTGAGCGCACAGCACCGGGCTCGCTGACCCCTCCCGGCGGCCGGATGATCAGCGGCACCCGGGTGCCACCGAGCCAGGTGTAGCGCTTCCAGAGCTTGAAGGGTGCATTGCCTGCCCAGGCCCAGCCCCACGGGTAGTGGTTGTAGGCCCGGAAGCCCCCCAGGTCGTCGATGGCTGCGAGGTTGTCCTCGAGCACGTCGGGAACGCCGAAGCCGAAGCGGTGCTCGTTGAGGGAGCCGACCTCGCCGCCCTCGGCGCTGGCGCCGTTGTCCGAGGTGACCATCACCAGCGTGTTGTCGTCGAGACCCATCTCGCGCAGTCCGTCGAGCAGACGACCCAGCTGGGCGTCGAAGTGGGTGATGAACCCCGCGAAGACCTCTTGGAACCGGGCGAAGAGGCGGCGGTGGTCAGCCGGGAGCTCGTCCCACGCGGGGACCCACGGCGGTCGCTCGGGAAGCTCGGTGCCGGCCGGAACGACGCCACTGTCGAGCTGGCGCTGGAAGGCGCGGTCCCGCGAGGCCTCCCAGCCGTCGTCGAACATGCCGGCATACGGTGCCGACCACTCGGGGGGAACCTGGTGGGGAGCGTGCGCGGTGCCGGGGGCGAAGTAGAGGAAGAAGGGCTTCTCGGGGGCGGCGTTCTTCTGGTCGCGGATCATGCTCAAGGCCTGGTCGGCCAGGTCGGTCGTCAGGTGGTAGCCGTCCTCGGGGGAGGCGGGCGGCTCCATCGGGGTGTTGTCGCGCACCAGGGACGGCGTCCACTGGTTGGCATCCCCGTGCAGGAAGCCGTAGTAGCGCTCGAAGCCCAGACCGAGCGGCCAGGTGTCGAAGGGGCCCGCCGCAGAGCGGTCGTTGCGCGGGGTCAGGTGCCACTTGCCCACGGCCATGGTGCTCCAGCCCTCGTCACGCAGCACCCGGGCGACGGTTGCGGCCGAGCGCGGGATGCGGGCCGAGTAGCCCGGGAAGCCGGTCGGCAGGTCGACGAGGAATCCCATGCCCACGGCGTGGTGGTTGCGACCGGTGAGCATCGCCGCACGGCTGGGAGAGCAGATGGCGGTGGCGTGGAAGCGGTTGAAGCGCAGTCCCTCCGCGGCCAAGGAGTCCAGGGCCGGCGTCGCGATGTCTGACCCGAACGGCCCCAGCTGGGCGAAGCCGACGTCGTCGAGCATCACCACCACGACGTTGGGGGCACCGGCGGGCCGGGGACGGGGCGGGTGCCAGGGGGTCGACTCGGCGATCGTTCGACCGATCGCGGCTCCGTCCTGGTGCGGTGTCGAACTCATGATGTTGGTCCTCTCGTGATCACTGCTGAGCGGGGAGCCGTGCGTAGGATCGCGCGGTGGACTCCTCGAGCGCTGACTTCGGTTTCGTCCTGGCCGTCTCCCACGTGACGTTCATCGACGAGCTGGCGCGACACATGGCCGGTCATGGGTTCGACGCCTACACCACCCGGCACGGACCGGTGCTCCGCGTCCTGCACGAGGAGCCGTTGAGCCTGGCCGACCTCGCCTCGCTCATGCAGATCTCGGCGCCGGGCATGCACAAGCTGGTCAGCGCCATGGCCGACCAGGACTACCTCGATCGACTGCCCTCGCCCACCGACCGACGCAAGAGGCTGATCCGGGCCAGTGCCCGCGGCCGCGCTGCCCTGGTCGAGGCGAGGAGCTTCCACGCCGACTTCGAGGCCGACCTGGTGGCCGCGCTGGGCGCCGATGAGGTGAGCAGCGCTCGCCGGGTCCTTGCGCACGTGGCCGACCGCGGCTCGCACCTGGTGCCTCCGCGGTTGCGACTGGCGGCCGGCGGCCTCTGATGCCAGCGGTCTCACGGGGCCGCTCCTGAGGCATCGTGCGCCTCGTGGGGGTCCGTGGTCGCGAGGTCGGCCGGGACCGGGTGTCGTCTCCACCACGAGGCCAGGGCGAAGCCGGTGCCGACGTCCCACAGGCCCCAGAGCGCCACGGTGACGGCTACGCCTCCGACGGAGGGGAAGAACGACAGGGCGAGCACCAGGCCGAGCCCGGTGTTGCGCACGCCCATCTCCAATGTCATCGCCCGTGCGGCCGACCGGTCCAGGCGACACACGATGGCGGCGCCCCGGCCGACGGCCAGGGACATGAGGTTCTGTGCGGCGACCGCGACACCGATGACTCCCGCGAAGGTGATGATCGTCGAGATGTTGGCGCTGACGCCGCCCACGAGCACGAGGAGCAGCAGTGCGAACGTCGTCGGCTCCAGGACGCGGCGTGCCCGCTTGGCGATCGCGGGTCGGCGGGCTGCGACGAGGATGCCGGCGGTGAAGGGGAGCGCGATGAGCAGCGCGACCTCCAGCAGGACGCTGCCCGGCTCCATCTCGACCGAGCCCAGCAGCTCGTCGGCCTCCGGGAGGAGGCTGCCCCAGCCGAGCAGGGCCACGGGGGTCAGCACCGCAGCCGCGGCATTCGAGACCGACGTCAACGTGACCGAGAGAGCGACGTCGGCCCGTGCGCGATAGGTCAGCAGGTTCGAGAGGTTCCCGGCCGGACAGCACGCGACGAGCAGCAGACCCAGCGCGACCGAGACCGGCAGGTCGAAGAGAGGGATCAGCGCCACGCTGATGCCGGGGATCACCACGAACTGGGTCGTGAGGGCCACGCCCATCACCACGGGTCGTCGGATCGCCGCGAGCAGGTCGGCTGGCTTGGTGTCCAGGGCGATGCCGAAGAGGAACAGCGCGATGAGCACCTTCAGGGCCACCGTGACGCTGTCGCCGATCCCGACGTCGATGCTGTCCAGCTCCGACGTCATGGCGAGCAGCCCTGCCACACGCCACCACCTCTCGCCGTCGTGATCGTTAACCGTGGTTAATGATTATGGCGCACGGAGCCTGATCCCGTCCAGGCCGCGCGGACCGGGGGGGAGGGGGCCCACACCTGCTGATCATCAGTCGGCCCACCGAGGAGCGTCCGTCGATCTGCCGGTGTGCGGGCGCTGGGACTGCTGGCTCTACGGTGATCCCATGAAGGCTTTGGTTCTGGAGAACATCCACCCCACGGCGGTCGAGGTTCTGGAGAGCGGGGGCTACGAGGTCGACCTGCGCACCGGCGCGTTGTCGGAGTCGGAGCTCATCGAGTCCCTGAGCGGCGTCAGCCTGCTCGGGATCCGCTCCAACACGACCGTGAGCGCACGGGTCCTAGACGCCGCCGAGGACCTGGTGGCGATCGGCTGCTTCTGCATCGGCACCAACCAGGTCGACCTCGCCGCCGCGTCGTCGCACGGCGTCGGCGTCTTCAATGCGCCCTATTCCAACACCCGCAGTGTCGTGGAGCTGGTCATCGGCGAGATCATCGCGCTCGCGCGGCGGTTGCCGGAGAAGATCCAGCGGATGCACGAGGGCGTCTGGGACAAGTCCGCGCGAGGCAGCCACGAAGTGCGCGGCCGGACGCTGGGCATCGTCGGCTACGGCAACATCGGCACGCAGCTCTCCACGCTTGCCGAGGCGATGGGGATGAGCGTGGTCTTCTTCGACACCGCAGACCGTCCCGCGCACGGGAACGCACGCAGGATGCGCTCCCTCGAGGAGCTTCTCGCGATCTCCGACGTGGTCACGCTGCACGTCGACGGACGTGCGGGCAATGCCGGCTTCTTCGGGGCCCAGGAGTTCGCGAGGATGAAGCCGCGGGCGATGTTCATCAACGCCTCGCGCGGGATGGTCGTCGACAACGAGTCCCTGCGCGACCACCTGGTCTCGGGCCACATCGCCGGAGCTGCCCTCGACGTCTTCCCGGTCGAGCCGAAGGTGCAGGGCGACACCTTCGAGTCCGTGCTCCGGGGGCTCGACAACGTCATCCTCACCCCGCACATCGGCGGCTCGACCCAGGAGGCGCAGGCGGAGATCGGCTGGTTCGTGGCAGGCAAGCTCACCGGCTTCGCCCTGGAGGGCAGCACCGCGCTCTCGGTCAACCTGCCGTTGGTCGTGACTCCGCCTCTCAACCCGGGGCACCGCCTCGGCTTCCTGCACCACAACGTGCCCGGTGTGCTGGCTGGCTTCAACGCGCTCTTCGCCGCGGACGGCGACAACGTCGTGGGCCAGCAGCTCTCGACCCGGGACGCTCTGGGCTACGTCGTCACCGATGCCTCGGCGCCGCTGTCCGGGCATGCCATGGAGCAGCTGCGCAGCTCCGAGCACTGCCTGTGGGCCCGCACCTGGTAGTCCCGCGGCACCTCGTCGAGGCGGGCTGACCGTGCGGTCTCGCGAACGGCGAAGAATCCGGCCAGCACCAGTCCGACCAGGACGGCGGTGACCAGGTTGGCGACGGCCACGGCAGCCAGGAAGAGCGTGTCCAGGTCGCCCCACGGAACCTCGGGCAGGGAGGGGCGCGGGAGGCTGGCGGGGACGTGACCGATGGTCGCTGCGTCCCAGCCGAGTCCCGAGCTCGCCACGGTGGCGATGACCACGGCGATCAACGAGCCGGGGATCAGGGGCACCGACCGCGACAGCACCAGAACCACACCGATGACGCCGACGGTGATCGCCAACGGCACCCAGTGGGGCTCGGCCCCGAAGGCTGCGCCCGCCCGCCCGCCCGGCAAGCAGCAGCACCTTCTCGGCCCGTACGTCGACACCCAAGGCGCCGGGCAGCTGCTGCCGGGCGATGATCACCGCGGTGCCGAGGGTGAATCCCTCCACCACCGGCACCGGCACGTAGCGGATGAAGCGACCTGCGCCCACCGCTGCGAGGCACACCAGGATGACTCCTGCGAGAAGGCCGACGACCAGCACACCGTCGGAACCGTGGCTGGCGACGATCGCGATGACGAGTCCGGCGGTGGCGCCCATGCCGGAGCTGACCCCGAAGCCGAGCGCGAGGGGGAGCGCGGCCAGGCCCCACCATGGACCCGGCGACCAGGAGGCCAGGAGCGCAGCAAGCCTCGCGTCCGGGCAGCCGTTCGCCAACCTTGCCCGTCACGCTGTGTGGCAGTCCTCACATCCCGCCACAGAGAGGTGCCGTCGATGAACGACGCCACGACGCCGTCCGAGACCACCACGACCGACCGGTTCGACTTCATCGTGGTCGGGGGCGGATCTGCCGGCGCGGTGATCGCTGCCCGCCTGACCGAGGATCCGTCGGTCCGGGTCGCCCTCGTGGAGGCTGGCGGGACGCCGCCGGCCCACGAGGCCATGCCGGCCGCGGTCGCGTCCCTGCAGCTCGATCCCGAGGTCGACTGGATGTACACCGGCGATCCCGGTGGGGTCGGCAAGGGCCTCACGGACGGTCGGATGATGGTTCCCCGCGGCAAGATGCTGGGCGGATCGTCGGGTCTCAACTACATGGCCTACGTGCGCGGGCACCCCGGAGACTTCGACGGCTGGGCGGCCGACGGCGGCAAGGGCTGGTCCTACGACGACGTCCTGCCCTACTTCATGAAGAGCGAGGACCTGGCCGCACCGGAGCCCCCCGAGGGCGTCGTGATCGACGATGACGCCCACGGCACCGGTGGCCCGCTCGGGGTCTCGGTGCGCTCGCCTCGGACGCTGGCTGCCGAGCAGTTCGTCGAGGCCGCCGAGGCGACCGGCATCCCGATGGGTGACTACAACGGTCGGGACCGGGGGGCCCGGTGGGATGTGCGTCGCTCTTCCAGACCACGACACGCGAGGGCAAGCGGTCCTCGACCTACCACGCCTTCCTGGAGCCGGCCATGCACCGCCCCAACCTGACGATCATCACGCACGCCCAGGTGGAGCAGGTGCTGCTCGAGACCGACGGTGGCGGCCTGCGGGCCACCGGCGTGCGCTACCGCGCAGACGGTCGTACGACGACCCTGCACGCCGACCGTGAGGTCGTGGTCAGCGCCGGGGCGATCGGGTCCCCGCAGCTGCTGCTGCTCTCCGGGATCGGCCCCAGCGCGGAGCTGGCCGAGGTCGGCGTGGAGTGCCTCCTCGACAACCCCCACGTCGGCAAGCACCTCAAGGACCACCTGCACGTGCCGCTGGTCTTCCCGGCCCCGGGCGTGGCGCTGACGATGACCGAGATCGCGATCTCGCTCGGTCCGGACGCCCTGCGGGCGCCCGCGGGCCCGCTGCCGGCCGATCCGGCCGACGACGCGGGCCTCCCGCCCGAGCTGGCCGTGCTCAAGGCGGAGGCCGAGCGACGTGTCACCGAGTGGGCGACGACGGGCGAGGGCCTGGCCTCCTCCTCGTTCTATGACGCCGTCGCCTTCTTCTCCACCGGCCTGGGCGACACGCACACCCACGACGCCCAGATCGGGCTGCTGGCCTGCGGCTACACCCCCGACATCTGGCGTCACCTCTTCCGCGTGGACCCGGCCGCCTACTTCGAGGACCCCGACGCTGCGCTGTCGGCCGACGCCGAGACGGTCGTCGTGCTGCCCAACCCTGTGCAGCCACATTCCGAGGGCGAGGTGCGCCTGGTCAGCTCGGACGTGGCGGACGCCCCACGGATCGACCTCAACTACCTCGATGACCCGCACGACGTCACCGTCATGGTGGCGGTGATGCGTCGGGCCCTGGAGATCGTGGGCAACTGGCCCGGAGCGGGAATCGGTCCACTGATGGTGCCGCCAGCCCTGGCGGCGGCCCACGCGCACACCGTCGGCGAGGCGCCCAGCGACGCGCTGCTGGAGGACCTCGCGCGGCACTACGCGCTCACGGTCTACCACGAGACGTCGACCTGCCGGATGGGCAGCGTGGTCGACGCCGATCTGCGGGTCATGGGGGTCGCCAGCCTGCGCGTCGCCGACGCCAGCGTCATGCCGACCGTCACCAGCGGCAACACCAACGCCGCCACGATCATGATCGGCGAGCGGGCAGCGGAGATGATCGCCATGGACCACCACCTCACGCTGGCCACGATGATCGGGTGAGTCAGGCCCGCGACGCGGGCCTGTAGCGTCGCGGGCATGTCCAGCCCACGTCATGACCGTCTCCGTCGCCTGCCTTGGCGGCGCTGGGGACTGTTCCTGGGGCACTACACGGCCTGCTGCCTGGTGGCCGCGATCGGGGCCGCCCCGATCGTGGTCGTGCGGGCCGTGGAGATGACGAATTTCGAGGACCGGTTGGGGACGCTTCCGGTCGAGGTCTCACTGACCCACAACGGCCGATCCACACTCGACACCGGGATCTTCGGCAACGTCTACTGGCGCGAGACCGGCCCGTTCGGCATCGGTGCCCGAGCGCGGGTCACCGGGCCTCCGGAGGCAGGGGGCACGCTCGCCTCCTACGCCGACAGCCGCTTCATCAGCACCAACGTCAAGCTGATCAACGACCCCGACGTGGTGGTCGAAGCCTACGCCGACAAGCTCGCCGCGAGCCTGCGGGACGAGATCGTCAAGGGTGAGCTGGTCGCCGGTCTGCTCGGTGGCGCTGTCCTGCTCACGATCGTGCCGTGGCCCCGGCTGCGGCGCTCCTCGCGCACCGGCACGGTCGTCGTGGTTAGCGTGCTCGCAGTCGCGGCGACCGGTCTGTCGGCCGGCGCGGCGGTCCTGCGTTTCGACGCCTGGACCGGCAGCGAGCCGGTCACCGGCGACCTCCAGCTGCCGGGCCTGGACCGGCTCAGCTTCGACAGCCCCGAGACCCTCGAGGTCGCCCGCCAGCTGCAGCCCTTCATCGCCAAGAACACCCAGCGCATCGAGCGGCGCAGCGCAGCCTTCGCCCTCACCGCGCAGGAGACCTTCACCGCGACGCTCGCCGTGCACGGCGAGGCACTGCGCCCCCGGGAGGGGGAGACGCTGGTGCTCGCCGAGGCCGACCCCCAGGGCAGCCTGGTGGGCACCCGGGTGCGGACCGCGATCTATGAGGACCTGTTCGACTTCCTCGGTCCTGATGCCGTCACGGTGCGGACGATCTCGGGTGACATCACCTCCAACGGCACGGTCGCGGAGAAGGCCTTCGTCGAGGCCGAGGCCAGGGCCGGCGGCGACCTACCGGTCGTGGCCGCCGCTGGTGACCACGACACCGAGGCGACCTGGCAGCAGATGAAGGATGCCGGGATGGAGACGCCCGACCTGGACTCGGTCGACGTCGGGGAGCTGCGCGTCGCCGTTGCCCACGATCGTGAGCACAAGGCGCTCTTCGGGGCCCTGGTCGAGAATCCGTCGGGCATCAGCGAGCAGGAGCTCGGGGCGCAGCTGCGCGAGGCCATCGGCGAGGACCCGTCCGTGGTGGTGCTGCACCAGCCGGATGCTGCCGCCGGCTTCCTCGGCTTCGAGGACCTCGACCAGGTCCGCGCGCTGCCGCCCAGCCTCACGACGCCGGTCGAGGACGGCATCCCCGACCAGCTGCCCGGCACCGTGAACATCGGTCACCTCCATGAGACCGCCGGACCGTGGGTCATCTGGAACACCGATGGCGACGAGGTCACCTGGACGGTCGTCGACCAGCTCGGCACGTCCGGAGGCGTGGAGAACGCCCCCACCTTCAACCGCTTCAGCACCCCTGTCTCGGTGCCGCTCAAGCCGATCTCGGTCCGCTTGCAATATGTCGACGTGACGTCTGGACTGCAGACCGGCTACGCGTCGCTGACCTGCAGCGTGGACGCGACCTGCACCCTCTCGGACCGCGTGGACGTCGGCCTTCCCGGCGGCGAGCCGGTGACGGCCGCCGCTCGCTGATCGACGCGTGTCGACAGGGCCGGACGGGGTCCGACGGGGTCCGACGGGGGCGTCAGGCCGCCGGGCGCTCCTGAGCCCTGCCCAGGAGCAGGTGTCCGCGGCGCAGGCCCTGCTCGAAGGCCAGGGGATAGAGGTCCTTCGCCCGCGCCTTGTCGAACATCCCGGTCGGCAGGAAGCCGGCGATCCGCGCCATGTCACGAGAGGGTCGGATGAGGGTCGTCTCGCTCTCGGGGTGTCGGACCCGCCAGCGCCGCAGCTCACGCTCGAGCAGGAAGCCGGTCGTCCGACCCAGGGGGCCCAGGACCACCCCTGACAGGGGGGCGACGATGATGACATGCGCGGCGTGCGCGGCGGCGTCGACCGACGTCGCCGACCACATCCCGCCGTCCAGGTAGAGGCGGCCCCCGACCCGGTGCGGTGGCAGCAGCCCCGGGACCGCGGACGAGGCCGCGACCAGGTCGGCCAGCGCATGACGAGCGCCATCGAGGATGTGGCGGTGCGCCGTGCGCAGGCACAGTGCGGAGGCGGAGACCAGGGGGTGCCGGGACTCGCCGAAGGCCTCGCGGGCGAGGTCGGCGAGGACGCCGGGACGCCTGGTCGGCAGGGACGGTACGTCGAGTGCGACCAGGTCGTCGTAGGTGAGGCCGAGCGCCATCGCCGAGGCCGTCCAGGAGCCTGCGGAGGTGCCCAGCGCAGGAGCAGCAGCCACCGGTATGCCGGCCGTGGCCAGGCCGGCCGCTACCCCGGCGGTGTAGCTGATCCCGAAGACCCCGCCTCCGCCGTAGACCATCGCGAAGGGAGGGCGGGGCTCCGACATGGGGCTCGGCTGCTCGGTCATGATTCCTCCCTGTCTCCGGTGGGTCCGTAGGAGGTCCATCGGCAGGTGGGAGGAGCACCTGAGGGTCAGCGGTGGCCGAGCAGCCCGTCCACGACGTCGGTGACATCATCGCTCAGGTCGCCCACGGGACCGGTCACCGGCTGGGTGGCACCGCCACTCACCTGGTCGAGCGTTCCGGAGATCGCCTCGACGACGGGATCGACCAGGCTGGAGGTGGGGCCGGGTCGGGTCGGCTCTGCCGGCGGGGGAGGAGTGGGGGTCTCGGGACCCCCCGGGTCTGGTCCGTCGGGTTCGGTGGGGGTCGGCTGGGGGGTCGGCTGGGGGGCCGGGTCGGGCGTCGGCGCGGGCTGCGGTCCACCCGGGGTCACGACCGGCGATGCTGCGGCGTCGGTGGCCCCTGGGGTCCCGGCGCCTGCCTCCACCTCTCCCGCGTCCTGGGTCGGCGGAGTGCGTGTGGCGAGCGGGCGGATCGGGGGGTGCTTGACGACCGGCTGGGTCGCGTTGAGGGCTGAGGGCACCCGGAGATCGGTGTCGGGTGCCACCTTGATGACCACGAACGAGGCGACCAGCACCATCACGAACGCGATGGCGCTCACGGCGAGCGCGCTGTAGCTGAGCCGCGCGTCGCGCTGGTAGCGCGACAGCGGGCGCTTGCGCGGCCGGTGGATCGTCACAGGCGAGAAAGTACCGGAACCGCATCCCCTATGTTGGGGAAAGCGACGAAGCCTGACCGATCGGATGATGGGTCAGGCTTCGAGGGTAGGTGCGCGGTGACGACGCGGGCCACCGCGCGACCTCAGCGGCGCAGCACCTGGCCCTGCACGACGAACTTGCGGTTGTCGCCGGTGGGAATGCCCTGGCAGGTGAAGAACGGTCGACCCTTGAAGCAGCGGAAGCTCGTGTTGGCGTTCACCAGCGTCACGATCGCGCTCTCCACCGCGTTGCGGCTGAAGGTGAAGGTCGTGGCGCCGATGCCCTTCTTGGTCAGAGCGATCGGCTTCTTCGTCCAGGCGCCCTTGCGCTTCTTCACGATCAGGTAGGCGGCGCTGCCGGTGCTGCGGTTGGGAGCGTCGACGACGACCCGCAACCGCCACCGCTTGCCCGTGAGGGAGGAGCCGGGGCGGAACACCACGTGGTTGGCGGCCATGTGGTCGATGCGGGTGGAGGTGACGCCCCGGCGGGAGGACCTGCCGAGGACGAAGGCCTTCTTCAGCCGGGCCGAGGGCCAGGCCCTGCCCTCGGGGTAGGCCCTGGCCGCGATCGCGTTGGCGGCGGCGTAGTTGCGGAAGTTGGCTGTGAAGCCGCCACGGCGGGCCAGGACCTTCTTCAGTGCCCGGGTGGAGTAGAGGAAGCCGGCGCCCTTGAAGGCTCCCGCCTGGATCCACACGCTCTTGACGAGGGCGCTGCCGTAGCGCCTGGTGAGGTACTCCCAGAACGCCCAGTTGCCGTACTGGTTGAGTCCCTCGGGGTTGAAGACGTCCAGGGGGCTGCCGGGGTTGCGGACCTGACCGGAGGCGAGGTACTGCCGGTTGTCGTTGACCGAGTCGGCGAAGCGCTCCTCCATCCACGTGGCGGTGGACTCCAGGAGCCACTTGTCCTCGTGGTAGTCGTAGGCGAACTGCACGGCGTGGAAGAACTCGTGAGCAGCGGTGACCTTGAGGCTCTTGGCCGGAGGGGCGCCGAACTGCTTCTTGGCGAAGTCGTCGTCGAGCACGCAGAAGCCGGAGGCGACGAACTTGCTGCCCGGAGCGCGGTACTCGGGTGCGCAGTAGCCGTAGACCCCGCGGCGGCCGAGTTCCTTGAGGTAGATGTCGAACTTGTTGTTGCCTCCGGCGCCGCGGTCAGCGACCGGGCGCCGGTAGCCGAGCTTGCCGACCTCGAAGTTCCAGACCTTGTTCATCATCACGAAGGACTTCTGTGCCCACGCGTTGCTCGGCGGGGCATCGGCCGTGGAGCGGACCCAGTGCAGGCACAGCACCCCGGAGCACTTCTTGGTCGACCGGACGCTGTAGCCGTCGCCGAAGGGATCGCGGTCACCGTCGCTGGGGCGCGCGAGCAGCGCGTCCGCCTCGAGCCGGTCCTCGCCACTCAGCCGCGATCGGACGTCGAACAGCTCGGTGAGCGCGGTCGTGGCGTCGGGTCGGACTGCCGCGGTGCCGGCCCGGCCGGTGCCACGGGCGTTGACGCCCCCGCCCAGGGCGCGGACGGCGCGGTCGAGGACGGCTTCAGGCGAGTCGTCGGCTGCCCCGGGAGCGCGCAGGGCCAGTGAGACGGCTGCGGTGGAGCGGGTCGTGGCGGAAGCGGAGGTGGTGGCCGCTTGGCTGGAGACCACGGGCAGGACGGTGACCGCCGTGCTCATGGCCACGACGGCGGCGGCGATGGTACGACGCATGGAGGTGGATCCCCTCGATCTCGAGATTCCCCGGCCGCAGGAGCGGCGGACCGGGTTCGTGTGGAGCCTCCCCAGGTGGGGGGACCTGACGCCCTTTCAGCTGCCCGACGAGATCTTCTCGATCAGGGCAGTGGTGGAGATGGCGGGAGTGCGGGTGAGGTAGACGACCTCACAGATGTCGCCGAACTCGTCGAACTTGCCGGCCCAGTCGTCGCCCATGACCAGGACGTCGGCGCCGTGCTGCTCGATGTAGTGCCTCTTGAGCTCGAGGCTCTCCTCGACGAAGACCTCGCTCACGGGCTTGAGTGCGGCCACGATCTCGAGCCGCTCGCGCTGACTGAAGACGGGCTCACGGCCCTTCTTGCGCAGGTTGAGCGCGTCGGCCGAGACCCCGACGACCAGACGGTCGCCCAGGGCCGCCGCGCGCTCGATCACGCGCAGGTGGCCGACGTGGAAGACGTCGAAGGTGCCGAAGGTGATGACCGTGCGAGGCCCGTCGGAGGACATGGGGCCAGATTCTCGCACGCCCGGGCGGGGGAGCCGCGCACGTGGTCGCATAGGCAAGGATGGCGCCGATGTCCACGACCACGACCGCATCCTCGACCCCGCGCCCCACCGTCCTCGCCGCCGGCGACCCCGGAGCCGACGCGCTGCGCCGTAGCGCGCTGCGGCGCATGCGCACCGTTGCGGTGTCGCTGCTGCTCCTCGCGGCTGCCGTCTACGTGCTCACGATGGGGGAGCAGGGCGCGTGGGGTTTCGTCAACGCCGGGGCCGAGGCCTCCATGGTCGGAGCGATCGCCGACTGGTTCGCCGTGACGGCTCTGTTCAAGCACCCGCTCGGCCTGCCGATCCCGCACACGGCGCTGATCCCGCACCGCAAGGACGAGCTCGGCAAGGGCCTCGAGCAGTTCGTCGGTGAGAACTTCCTCCAGGAAGACATCATCCGCGAGCGCATCGACGCGGCGTCGGTGGCGGAGAGGGTCGGGATCTGGCTCTCCGACACCGGCAATGCTCGCCGGGTCGTCGACGAGGTCGCCGAGGTGGCAGCGATCGGCCTCTCGAAGGTCCGCGACGACCACATCGAGAGCCTGGTCCACGACGCCCTGGTGCCCCGCTTCCGCGAGGAGCCGATCTCACCGTTGCTCGGCGGTCTGCTCGCCGAGGCCCTGCGCGACGACCTGCACCACGGGCTCGTGGACCTGGCGCTGGCCGAGCTCCACGCCTGGCTCGAGGACAACCCGGCCACGGTGCAGGAGGTGCTGGGGGAGCGGGCGCCGTGGTGGGCGCCACCCGGGCTCAACGACCGCGTCACGGCCCGCATCCACCTCGAGATGGTCACCTGGGTGGGCGACATCCGCTCCGACCCGCGCCACCACGCCCGCCAGGCGCTCGACTCGATGCTCACCCAGCTCGCCCGGGACCTGCTCGACAACCCCAGCACCCAGGCGCGGGCCGAGGGCCTCAAGGACCGCCTCCTGGACCACCCCTCGGTCCTCGCCTCGAGCGTATCGTTGTGGAACGCGCTGCGTCGCGTGATGACTGCCTCGTTGCAGGACCCCGAGGGCGCCGTACGGCGTCGGCTGATGCTCGAGGTCTCCTCCTTCGCCGAGCGACTCTCCACCGACGCGGCGCTGCGCGAGCGCATCGACACCCGAGCCAGCGACATCGCCGTCTTCGCCGTGGAGCGCTACGGCGAGGAGGTCACCGCGGTCATCACCCACACGATCGAGCGCTGGGACGGCAAGGAGGCCGCCGACCGCATCGAGCTCCACGTCGGGCGCGACCTCCAGTTCATCCGGATCAACGGCACGATCGTCGGTGGTCTCGTGGGGGTCCTGATCCACGCGATCTCGCTGCTGGTTCACTGACGTCATGAGTGAGCCCGGTCGTGAGCCCAGTCGTGAGCCCAGTCGTGAGCCCAGCGATGTCCCGATCCGCGACGACTCGATCCGGCTCGGGCAG
>Ga0136639_10000403_pt1 | contig 14139 bp, 10 predicted proteins | sample AntDrymUQ8592106_2_FD_113739 | JGI IMG/M metagenome (GOLD analysis project Ga0136639, IMG submission 113739) | Polar desert sand microbial communities from Dry Valleys, Antarctica - metaG UQ859 (21.06) | ecosystem: Environmental > Terrestrial > Soil > Desert | place: Antarctica: Dry Valley...
CCGAATGTCTCGACTATGTCTTAAGTTGATGCCTATGGGGCGGCGTCGCGATCTGCCCTGGGCGAATATGTTGCTGCCCCATTCGGGGCGAAAGCAGGACGCTTTCCCCAATTCAAATTTCTATGGCACTGACCGACGACAGTTTCTAAACTCAAGGAATGTCGATAGCCAACCAAATCACCGATCGCGAACGCTTTGCCGAAGTCCAGACTGCTGTACTGAAGTCGGGGAGGCATTGGATTCGGAATTTTTTCCCAAACCTTCGTGATGCTGGGATTCGGTGGAGCGAGGATGATGCTAGCTCTTTGGCTGCATCGGTCGCTTATTATCTGGCCCTCTCGCTGTTTCCGATGATGCTGGTGCTCACCTCGGGCTTCGGAATTTTCCTGCAGTTTTCGCAGACGGGTAAGAAAGCCGAAGAGCAAATTCTGAGCATGGTTGAGACTCACGCTTCGCCAATTATCAAGAAGCAGTTCGAGCAAGTTCTCAGGCAGTTGCAAAACCACTCTGTCGTAAGTGGCCCCTTTGGCTTCTTGGCGGCAACCTTTGCAGCCATTGGTATCTTTGCCCAAATCGATCGGGGGTTCGATCGTATTTTTCGGATTCCCGTGCAAAAAGATGCGGACGTCCGTCGAACGATCTATCGCGTGATGAAGAGCCGTTTTCTCGCCTTTCTAATGCTAGCAGGACTCGGTGGCTCGATCCTCGTCATGTTTGTAGCAGGGATGGTTGTCGCCCAATTTCGATCGATCACAACATCGACGGTTCCCAGCATGAATCACTTGTTCGGATTCTTCGAATTTGGTTCTACTGTCGTTGCAAACGGACTCTTGTTTTCTTTGGTGTACCGATGGCTTCCCAAGAAATTCGTCTGCTGGAAAGACGCCATACGAGGTGGACTGCTTGCGGCTTGTATATGGGAACTCGGTCGCGAGGTGCTCGGCGTCTTCCTGATTGGAATGCGTTACTCGTCTGCCTACGGCGCCGTCGGCTCCTTCATCGCTATTTTGCTTTGGTGTTACTACGGGATCTCCATTCTGTTCTTTGGCGCAGAGTACGTCCAAGTACTTCAATTGCGCCGTCAAGGGTGTCCTACAACCGGAGCCAGGGGCGAGGACAAGTCATCCAAGGATGCCGTGCCGTGGACTGCAATCGAGCTAAAACATACGGATCCAATAGGCGCGAGTTACAACGATTTGGAAACGGAGTCGGCAACACGGAGGGAGTTGTTTTCGTTGCCACCTGAGGCGACTAAACAACGTCCGCGACGATCCGCCGAACTCACCGGATGATGCTACTTTACTTTGCGAATGTTCTTGATGATAACCATCGTTCGATCTGGACCGTCCATTGAATCACGTTGCAAAGTTGGAAGGTTTCTAGCCACATAGCCCGCGATGTCGCTCGCCTTCTCGTCCGCCATGTCTCGCACGATTTGTAGCATCGAGTTCTGATCGAGAGTGGAATAGCTCAAGGTCCTACCACCCTTCTTTTTCTGTGGAGGCAACTGCTGGCCGTTAGATATGTCCAAAATGTTGGATGTGAACGCAAGTAAGATTTCACCGGGCTGAAGGCAAAAGCGATTGCTATTGAACAGCGTGTCTGGTTGCGCCGACACACGTGGCCCCATCGATCCAATGGGTCGGAAGCCTCGATGGGAGATCACAAAGGACTGAATATCGCCAGCACTGCAAATGGAACCGTAGCCGGTTATGGGATTGATTTGAATCAATCCCATCGACGCGGTCCAGTCCGCATCTTGCATCCCCCAAAGCGTATCGTTGATTGTACGCATGATCGACATCGGATTATGGTTGCCTTGCCACAACGTCCGAACGATCGATTGAATACTAGTTGCAACGATCGCGCCCTCGGGTCCGGGTTGGTTGGCGTTGCCCAGCGAGATCGTCATCATCTCTTGGTGGTTGATATCCCAATGATGGAATCCGCCCCCGATGGTCCCGTTTTGGAACGTCCAACCATTGACATCGAAGTCTTCATGCAAGACCTGATTGTCCGGCAGCATACTTGCCTGAATGAGGCTAGCTGTGTCGATCTGCTTTTGAATCGCTCGAGAATGGTGGATTTCTTGACCGAGGATCGATTGCTCGATCTCGCTCATCACTCGACCTGCTGCGAGATTGGCTACCTCGACTTCTGTTGCGCTGTAGGATCGGGGTTTGTCAGACCAAAACCACATTGTGCCATGCGGCATTGTCATCGAGCCAACAGGAACGACTAGCGCAGAGGCGAATTCCTCCGGGCTAGGCCAATCAGGCATCATGTCAATATCGCTGAGCAAAACCGCATTGCCCAACAACGCTTCGAGGTCGGCAAGCGACCCACGCAATTCTCGAGGTGGTGCCGTTAAACGGGTCTTTGGCAATCCGATACATGAGCGCATCTTTAGTGCTGAGGTGTCATCGTCGAGCAGATACAATGCTCCCGCGACAGCCCCGACGGAACGAGTCACACTTTCCAATATAGATTCCAACCGATCTGCGGTCTCCCTGCCGCGATCGCTGTGACTCGTAACGCCGACGGCTGTCGCCAATTCCGCTTCTTGGCGCCGAATCGTTTCTTCCGCTACATCCAACCGAGCGACGAGGCGTTCGATCGAGGCAAGCAGTTCCTGCGCCCGGTCCATGGGGACAAACGGCGATTCAGTCAGCTCATCGGGCTCCGGGGCTCCATCCTGCACAATCGTTTCAAGCAGCCGCCAGCGTTTCCCCATGCCGTTCGGGTTTGACAGATGGTGCCCAGGGATTCCTTTTTTTGAAACGGGCTCTGGCACACGTTCACTCACAGCCCAGTTCGTTGCCTTTGAGAAAGACCGCAGTAGGTCTGTTATCTCATCCCGAGGTATTCCGGATTGTAGGCCCGCACGAGATAGATCGGTCGATGGGGCATTGGATACGGAGTCTTCGAGGTGGAGACGAAGATGCGATGGGTACCGGCGTTTCACGTTGGCTAGCTTCTAGGATTGGGGTTCGGATTGCAGTCTACTGAGGTCAAGCATTTTGGAGCACTTGACACAAGTTCCTATCGAACCCTACTACCAATTCCATTCATGGTAAACCTTGCCGGTTGGCAAAACATTGAGTTTGTAGTCGTCCTGTTCGGTATATCCGGCCATGACGATTTCTCTGATAACACGAATCCGTGCCACGCCGACTTTGAATCGGCAAGAACCTTCGAAAATAGTGGTGGCTGCCGTTAAAGTCAGAACAGAAGTTGTCTACGGAAAGCAACATGTCTCGGTGATTCGCCAGCATTCTCCCGCCGATACTCTCGACGTGGCGTGAGTTTAAACGAAAGCTTAGACGCACGACACAGCCCACTTGTTTAGACCCAACCCTGTTGCACTGGATGCAACCTAAACGAAGAAAAGGAGTCTCCAATGCTGGTACTCTCGCGACATCGAGACGAAAGCATCATGATCGGCGATGACATTGTTATCACGATCGTGGACATTCGTGGGGATAAAGTGCGGCTTGGTATCGAAGCCCCAAACGATATTCCTGTTCACCGACAAGAAGTTTATGAGGCGATCAAACGTGAAAATCGCAAAGCGAATCACATCCAACCGGCCGAACTAAACGGCCTGAAGGAAGATCATCCCTAACTGGAAAGTCGCTTCGGCACGTCCTCGGATGTTGTCCGTAGCGGTTAACCTATCGTTCCCAATACTGAGTAAAAGACTCAGATCTGATACGCGACAAGCCTCGAATTGGATTGGTGCCTGCAACTGCAGTCACTACCAATTCGAGGCTTGTCACTTTTTACGCCACCAAAGTTCCCGCTCTAATCCCAACTTGGTTGCGGTCGTTTCTATCTGGGCAGCAAACCGAACTGCATCCACATAGTAGCCAGCTGTCGCAGCGATTCCGCCAGCGATCTTCGATTGCCAAAACCCATTCAAGCGATCCATTAGCTCTTCTCTAGTCCACTTCGCTAAGATCGACGCTGCCGCCGATGGAAAAATCGAATCGCCATCCACTTTAAACTGAATCTGCATCGCGTGCCCATTCCACCTAGCCGCATATCGACTGCAAGCCCGGCCTTCCACTACGGTGTCAAACCATTCCTCGTCGAACATAAAGGTCAGTATCGATTGGTAACGATTGCGGCCACCATGCTTGTCGCAATAGACTTCGACATCCTCGCCGTCACTCGCAAACTGCGTAATCACTTGCTTAACCAGCGCCAGCGATGCCTCGCTGAGCAACGTCGACTTGTTACCCGTCCTGTCCACTTCGCGATTGAATTCAATCTCATCGATTACGCGCATCCGAAGACCGACCAGCTCGATGGCATACTGTCTCATTTTTGCCAGAGCTGCTTGAAAGTACTCGAGCTGATCTGCAATCGTTTGGTTCAGTACTTCGGTATGTGCCGATAAGCGTTTGCCATACCACGGGACCGTTCGCAATCGTTCCCAGTCCCGCCCCGAAAAAGAAGCGATCTGCGAATCCCACTCATTTGGTATGCTTCCGTCCAGTGCGAACGCTAAAAACCGAGCACCCAAAATAAGTCCTTCGACAGCGAGTGCATCGCGATGGATCTTTTTCGAATCTCCGATCGGCACATGGACCGAGTTTGTCTTAATTGGCTTGGCGAGGAACTCAGGTTCCAATAAGCTGGTCATCTCAGCAGCGTCCAGCCCACTCGCAACACGCCACGCCGTCGCGGCAATCGTTAGCGGGCCCATGCTAGGACCGTAACCGGCTTCATCCACGCCGATCAATAACTTAGAGCTCGACATTAGAAGCTCTTTCGCGTTTCCACCGGTTTCTTCTCTGTGCCTATGTCCCCTTTAGGTTTGTCACCTTGAAAAAATTTGAAAGGGAGATTGAACAAGTCGAGATCCATCTTGGGCAATGAACCACCGCCTGACTTATCGGGCTTTGGTTCCTCTAGGCCAACGGGTAACGGCTCGATATCAATCGTTCCTACGACAATCAATCGCTCGGGCAATTGGGTCAAACGCAGTTCGGCACCTCGAAACCATTGTAGCCACGGTGCTTGGTACTCGATGGGTGGCAAGCTCTTGGTCGCATCGAAGCCCAACGAAGATGCCTTGCCCCCCATGATGTTGATCTGTTTTGGCCAAGCGGTACTTATCCACAGCTCCTTTTGCGAGCGGTCTGCATTTGGCTCAAGTACATATTGCCCGCCAAGCGAACACTGCAACTTTGCATCGAGTATTCTTTCGGCGAAAACGAGCGACTCCTCAGGTTGCAACTTGAGCTGATGCTGAAGTGAATCGAGCAGCATTAGGTTCCCACGTGTCGTTTGCGTCGCGCGTCGAAACCAAAACGTATTGAACCAAGCCGACAGCTTGCTCTTTTCCAAGTCGCCGATTTTGATTCGCCCCTGCGCGAAATCGTCCGCCGGAACCGGTCTCAAGTACAGGGCACAATTGTCTAAAATCGATCGATCAAACGAAAGGACGCTGAACCCGTTCATCTGCCAACGCCAGACACCGACAAGCAGTTTAGAAAATCCAAACGCGTCCGGAGGGCCTCCCCCCAAGCCTAAAGGCAAACGATCGAGGTAACCTGGTCTCGGCCATCCTCCCAAATAGGCTGGTAACGATTGCAACGTTCGAAGTGTAGAGAGCAAGCCTTTTGTCTCACCCGGAACCGGTGGCACCATATCCTTTAGGCCAGCGAACATGACGTGATCTGGAGAATACGATCGGCTATTGCTCTGCCCAGCCAAATGAGCTTGAAAATTAATGACGTCATCGGGAGGCAGCTGGATCTGCGTACGAACGGGGGCCGCCAACATACTGGAAAGCCAACCATATTTCTCCCTTCCCAGCGGCGCGATATACGCCTCCACGGCCAATCGTTCAACCCGTTCGTCTGGTCCTCTCACAAAACGACGAACACCGACCATCAATGGATCGGTTTGCTGCCACTGAGTTGCATAGAATGTTGCCTGTTCCCGGTACGCCTGCGCCTCCTCCACGGAACAATCCAAAACTGGCACATCCGCAATCGGAAGAAAACTGCCTCGCTTGCCGCGCAATGAGTCATTCCATGAACCTGAAAATGCCAGCGTCTGAGAACCATCAACGCGATTCTGGAATCCAGGGGGCAAATAACCATCCGCTCCAAGTCGTTCGATACTCGGAACAACGTCCTTCATCCCTGTCTCGGCGGCAGAAGTCAAACTGGCTAGTTCGGCAATCTCGATGGCAGCCAACGCCTTGAGCCTCCGCCTTAGTTCAATTTGATATTGGGGCGACACCAAATTGCGAAAGAACTCCGACGATAGGTAAACAAAGATGTCGTACTTGTTCTCCAGGGGCATCATTAAACGAGCAAACCGGAACGCTTTCGAGTCCCCTAAGGACGGCTGACCCTTGCTCACTTGAAGAAAGCGTTCAGCAAGTCGTTTGCTGGTGGTCAAAAAGATATTTGAACCTCGCTCGACCATGAATGATCGAACTTGGTTGTCCGGTGTACTGAGTAGCGAAACTTTTTCGCCATCGATCTCGATTGTCTCAAGCTTGCAGCCTTCGCCAGCGAGCCGTTTGGCCGCTGCCAAACGATCCGAGTTAAAGGATGATTTTAAGAGCGCGATGTTCTTCGCTTCAAATACCACTCCAAGCGATGGTCCCTCCTGGAGGTACAGATCTTGGCCAATGATTGCCATATCACCGATGATGGAATCGCCGAATAGTTTTGCGATGGCTGTCGTTTTGGTATTAAGCAAACGCTCCATCCGTTTATTTGTCTCATAATTGAAACCGCGAAGGACCGCCATTTGGGCAAGATCGCCACCGCGAGTTTGACTTAACGATTGGAACCACAAGTAGTTTGAGAAACTTCCAAACCGCAGGTAGTAACACTCCGGTGGAACTGTTTTCGCGATGGGCTCGATTGCCAAGTTTTCTGGCGTGTATGGGACAGCGTGGTCAATCCAACGTGGAGATTCAGGAACAGGCACTAACCTGAGACTTGATGGCGGTGCTTTGCGGAGCGATTCCAAAAAGAGCTCCGCCCGCAATTCCTCGACACCTGCAACCAGGGCAATCGTTGGCAGCGGGTCCGACTGCTTGGCCTTTTTCGCGTTTTTAGTTACCAGTACCGGCAATTCAAAACCGTAGCGGTACGCCAGCATGTGCGTCAGATAACTCTCGACGATTGCTGGGTAGTCGCTCCGTTCCAACTGTCTTTTGGCCTGTTGAACATACCCATCCCACCAAGAACGCACTAACGCTTGGAATTGCGGTGATTCAGGAAATCGCTGCGTCCCGGGTTGTGGCGAGCTAGCTGGAATCGGCTCAGTAAGTTGGATGGGACGAACGTCGATCGTCGTCTCGACATCGCCTGACAATCGAACTTGAAAGGGCTCGTGCCCTCGAAACAAGAACTGAACTCGAACCAATTCAAGCGGATCGATCTGTTCCTTTGCATTTTGGATCGCCCCACGGATGCGCCCAATTAGCCCGCCGTTACCAATTCGCAACCGTTCGCCAGTCTGTGTCGAATGCACTTCAGGCGGTTCGCTTGTAACGAAATCGATCGCAGGAAACATGACTCTGTCGCTCGGGTCCGAAACGAGAATGCGAAGAGTCGTCGTGTCAGCCAGCTGTCCAGCTGGAAAGTAAAGTCTAGCAACCCCATAGGGCTCCGAGGCGATTGCCTCAACTCCGCCCGAAGCCACTTGCCCCAACAGTCTCGCTGATTCGCAAAGAACCAGCAGGGAAAAAAAAACGAATCGCAAGAGAAACGGCAAACTTGGTTGGCAGACGTAAATCATTGAGTCACTCGGTTCCTCTCGTTCGCGGTGTGAGGTTACAAAAGTACTAACGCGTGGCAATGCAGTTCTGTAGCGGCTTTAAGATGCTCTCGACGATGTAGTTGTCCATAAGCTCTCGAAGCAACTGCTCCAGTCGCAGCACCTCGGTTTTGAACTCCTCGTCTGGGCCGAGCGAATCAAAGCGACGCACTGTAATGTACACGCTGAGCAGATCGTCGCTGTACTCTCCCGACTTAGCTTGAAATACGGTTGAACGCGTTTCAAAATGAATGCGAGCATGCGTTCGAAAAACATCGTCAAGAGACATTTGGATCACGGGCTCATAGCTCATTAACTGCGAACCGGGTCGCTGAGCCATCGCCTCAAAACCTGTCGGCAGCCCAATCGCATCCGCCAAGATCTGATTGTGATTCCCACGACATGCGTAGTCGAAGCCATACATCAGCCCGATCGACTCGCAATCGAGTTTGCTAATCGACATTGTGTGAGGAACGACATCAAGCACTTCACAATGTTGCTCCATCGCTTCAACAAGCGAATTGGGGTTAACGATCCCACTGCACATGCGCCGAGGCTCGGCTGCAATCCAACGATATGCACCTTGTTCCTTGTCCTCTTCGAGGATGAACTCGCCCCGCTCACGCTGATAGAAGTGGCGAAGTTTTGGATATCTCCTCTGCATCTGTTCGAAAAAATGCAGCACAGTCTCGCGTTGATTGGGAAGATCCATTTCCGTATGCAAATGCATATTGATATAGAAGTCATCACTCAGTGAACTGTAGGGATTCATCATGCTGTTGTTTCCTCGCAACCTAGGGTGTTGTCCATCCATACTCAGCCACGCTGTTCGGGATCAAGTATATGGCGATGCCCCAATGTTTCAAAGGCTTGACAGGTCAATGACCAAAGAATCGCTCGCGACCAAGATTTGGTCAGGGGTCTGCTTAGGCATTCGTGACGTCACCTTAGCTAGCCCCAATGGGTCGGACTCGCCCGCCAAAGGGTTAATATGCGTTAGAATCAAACGCGGAATCCCTGCTTTCGCTGCACTTTCCAAGACGGCACTTGTCCAGCTGTGCCCTGTTTTGATCGCTAAATCGATCCATTCATCAGAAAAATTGCATTCGTGGATCAGCCAGTCGACACCTTGGATCTCGCGCCAATATGCCGAATCCGGGGACGCGGTAGTATCGGTAATATAGGCAATCGAGAGCGTTGGCCATTCCAATCGGTAGCCAACACTTCCCCCCGGATGATCAAGTGGAAACCATCTGCATCGTGCGCCATTGAGTGCAAACTCATTTCCCAATTCCTCGATCGCGTGCCATTCAATGGGAGGCAAAACGGGAAACAGGAGCTCATGAAAAAGATGCGTTTGGATCGCCTCTAGTTTGGCTCTCTCGCCATAAACATGGATCTTGCGAAGCGGTGTTACCGCAATGAAATCGAGAAAAAAGGTTAATCCGAAAACGTGGTCAAGATGAGCGTGGCTCAAAAGGATAGAGATCTCTTCTTGATCAAGCAATTTCTCTAGTCGAAAGAGCCCGCTACCCGCGTCGAGCACAAGACTCGCTTCTGGAATAAAGTAACAACTCGTATGACGCGTTGCACTGGGGTGGTAACCCGCCGTTCCTAAGCAGTGCAGTTTCATGCGGTTTTAGCTCCGGTACATCCAAGCGGTTTTATCAAGCAGTTAGTATTCCGACAAGATATCATAACGCATCGCATTGCATTTGGGGCTGACGCCTAATGACGCTCAATTTCGATTGTGTTTTCGTAGCCGATCAATTCGTGGGATAGGCTTCCAGCCTGTCGCTTTGAAAATGACAGGCTGGAAGCCTATCCCACTTTAAAAATGGACATTTATCGATCGACCGACCCTTAGTACCTCTTACCTGGAAACAATTGCTCAAACGCTGACTCACTTGGCTTTCCCGCATATTCCGAAATCTCATATGCTTCCACCAACTTTGGCTCAACGCCCCACTCGGATTTCCAAAAACGAGCAATTCGAGCTTGCGTTTTTTCAATGTACCATCTTGAAAGCCAATCTCGCCTTGCGTCCAAATCCTGAGGCACTTGTTCCGAATTTCTATCTATCCATGGCATCCATTCGTAAAACTGCGATTCGTGGCAATCCATCATGCCCAAGATCGAATCCCAATGCTCCGAAACATCCAACACGACATCGGCCCGAAGCGGCGTGGGTCGCGTGAACAGGTCGACCATGTACGCCACAATAGGCTCGATTCTCGGCGGTGCGACATCGGGCAGGATTTTTGGCACGAGTACCATATACGAAGCATCTTGAACTGCTTGGCCGACCGCGCGGTGATCCGGGTGATAGTCAAACGGTCGATGTGTCAAAACCAAATCCGGACAAAAAGTCCGAATCTCGCGTATGATCGCCAAACGAACCTCCAGTGTTGGTTGCAGCGAACCATCAGGAAAGTCCCAAGTAACATATTCCGCTCCGACCAAAGAACCTGCTTTGGCCGCTTCTGCGCGACGTCGCAGGACAAGTTCTGGCGAAGGAACCGATTGATGGCCCGATTGTCCGTTTGTTACGCTCACCAGCCGAAGCGTTGATCCGGCCCGATGATGTGATGCAAGCAACCCGCCTGCGAAAAACTCTGCATCGTCCGGATGCGCTCCAAGTACTAAAACACGTGTCATTCTTCGTTAGCCCAATCTACGCTTCGTAAAGTACAATGACAAAAACATCGGCTGCACTGAACGATCCTTGCACACCGTGTTTCCCTGCTTGCGGAGAGATGTTACCGTGTATGGACAGAACTGTGGCTTTGCTCTCCGCAATCCAGCGATTAATTTGGCTTTCCATGTCTCCCAATTCGGTGTCGACACTTTTGAAAATTTTAACTTGCTGCATGTTGCACCTAGAAAGATCAAGAACATAAGATGGAAACTGGGACCAAAGCGTGGATTCGACTCCACGCCAAAGATAATTGTATCGTAGCGTTGCAACCACTGATGCAGGGGCAAATCATCGATCTCGGTCGGGATTCTGTCTCACTCAGTGAAAACATTCAACCCGGACACAAAGTTTCGATTAACTCGATCGCATTGGGCTCCTCTGTTACAAAGTACGGCTGGCCGATCGGAATCGCAACACAAGCCATCGAACCTGGCAGTCATATTCATGATCACAATTTGCGATGCGAACACAAAGTCGATTTTTCTGGCCTAGCCACCGAGACCCCGCAGCCGCTCGCCAAAATCTTCGGACGCACCTTCGACGGCTACGTTCGCGCCAACGGAACGGTCGGAACTCGGAATTACATCGCGGTCATTTCGACGGTCAATTGCTCCGCCTCGGTATCCCGCTACGTTGCCGAACACTTTACGGAAGAAACGCTCCGGCAGTTTCCGGGAGTCGATGGCGTGGTGGCTTTTAAACACGATAGCGGTTGCGGCATGGCCTACGAGGGTATCAAACATCGGACTCTGAGCCGCGTCCTGGGTGGTATTGCGAGGCATCCCAATATCGCAGCTTACGTTCTGATCGGACTGGGATGCGAACAAAATACCCTCGGGCATCTTCTAAAAACACAACGACTCGTTCCGCTAACCGGACTCGGGGCAAATGCTAACTCCAATATCAAACCACTGAGCGGAGCTGAGGCCGCTCGCGAGGTTCCCGTTCTCTCCATTCAAGATAGCGGTGGAACTCGCGCAACCGTAAAACGTGGAATTGAAATGGTCACCGACCTGCTCCCTGTCGTCAATCAAATGCAGCGAACAACCGTCGCCGCAGAACACTTGATTCTCGCGACCAAGTGTGGCGGCTCCGACGGCTATTCAGGTATCACTGCCAACCCGGCGCTCGGTGTCGCAGCCGATCTGACGATTGCATGTGGCGGAACTGCAATTCTCTCCGAAACAACTGAACTGTACGGCGCCGAACAACTCTTTACGCGCCGCGCTCAATCCCCGGACGTTGCGATGAAATTGTTAGAACGGATCGACTGGTGGAAAAACTACGCAGCGGGTTACGGCGAAGAAATCGACAACAACCCTTCTCTGGGTAACAAGGCAGGTGGCTTAACAACTATCGTAGAAAAGTCGCTTGGCGCTGCGAGCAAAGGTGGTTCGACCGCCTTACAAGCTGTTTACGCATACGCCGAACCGATCCACACCAAGGGGCTCGTCATCATGGACGCACCTGGCTTCGACCCAGCTTGTGTTACGGGCATGGTGGCCAGCGGTGCCAACGTCATCGTCTTTACAACTGGACGAGGCAGTTGCTTTGGCTGCAAACCTGTCCCCAGTATCAAAGTCGCAACGAATACATCCTTGTTCCATCGCATGCCAGATGACATGGACATGGACATGGGAACCGTTTTGACAACCGAATCAATTGAACAAGCTGGTGGCCGACTCTTTGACGCGATTCTCGCAACCGCAAGTGGTCAGAAGACCAAAAGTGAATTGTTGGGCTACGGAGACGACGAATTCGTCCCCTGGTCGATCGGACCGACTCTGTAGATGGTTGACAGAAAAATCTGTCATTGCACTCTGATCGCCACTTTGCCGATGCCACCTGCGAGTATGGCACGCTCTGAGCCACGAAGGACGTGTGAGTCGCTTGTGGTATGTTAAGCTCAAGAATTAGGGTTCCCAACATCACCCGGAGCGTGATGGGTATGTACTCATCACGCTCCGCGCGATGGTTCCGAACATTGTAATCCTAAAATTAGAATTTGACGAAACCATTGCGATTTCTCCCCCTCGCCCCTTTTTAGGGGAGAGGGGGTCGGGGGGGGAGGGGTGGAGCTGTGACTTGGAATCCTCCGGTTCAGTGATTTGTTCATGCGTATGAAGGGAGGCAAGGAATTGAATTCACGATCGAAAATCCAATCAAAACACAGTGCAAAACCCCTCACCCCCAACCCCTCTCCCCTAAAAAGGGGCGAGGGGAGCAAGCACAAAAATGTGGGTAGAGATGAGGCTTATGCCCAACGGCATTCTTGCCTAAATGGCCAGCGCCACCTTCGGTCGATAATCGATCGCACGTTGATACGCATTCGCTACCCGAAGGAGTTTTGACTCTGATAGCGGTGCACCCTGAAGCTGCATACCGATTGGCAATGAGTTCGAAGTCGTCCCAACGGGCATCGACAACGCGGGTATGCCCGCCAAATTGGCCCCCACCGTAAACAAATCCTCCAGGTACATCTGCACGGGATCGTTTACTTTTTCTCCGATTCGAAAGGGCGGCGTGGGTGTCGTTGGGCCCAATAGCACGTCAACCTTTTCAAAGGCTGCGTCATAGTCTTCGCGGATCAACCGCCGCACACGAAGAGCTTTCTTGTAATAAGCATCGTAGTAGCCGGCGCTCAGCGTGTAGGTACCAAGCATGATGCGCCTTCGCACCTCAACTCCGAAACCTTGGGACCGCGATTGACTAATCATCTCAATTAAGGCCGATGGCGTTTTTCCACCCTGCGTCACGGCATGCTTGGTTTGTTCCAAAGCTGCGCGGAAGCCAAAATGAACGCCGTCGTATCGCGATAGATTGCTGCTCGCTTCACTGGGTGCAATGATGTAATACGTCGCAATCGAGTACTTTGTATGTGGCATGTGAATGTCGACAATCTCACAGCCCATCCGCTTGTATTCGTCGATCGCTTTCATGATTGCTGAGCGCGTTTGCGGATCGAGGCCCTCGCCGTCCAAATGCTCACGAATGACTCCGATCTTGACTCCAGACAACGGCTTTGCGATCTCGGTGACATAGTCTTCGACAGGTACATTGAGACTGGTCGAATCATTTGGATCATGACCTGCAATGACTTGCAGTTGCAAGGCTAAGTCGGAAATGGTGTGGCCAAACGGACCCGCTTGATCGAGGCTGCTCGCATATGCGATCAGTCCATAGCGGCTGACACGTCCATAAGTCGGCTTTAATCCACAGATGCCGCAGAAGGCCGCTGGCTGTCGAATCGATCCGCCTGTATCCGTGCCGATTGCAATGGGGGCCATGGCTGCCGCGACGCTTGCCGCCGACCCACCGCTGCTGCCACCGCATGTGCGTGTGAGGTCCCATGGATTGAACGCAGGGCCTTTGAAACCGGTCTCGGTCGAACCACCCATTGCGAACTCGTCGAGATTGGTTTTGCCCAAAATAACGAGCCCCGCAGCCCTTAATTTCGCAACCACATGCGCGTCATAGGGCGATCGATAGTTCTCAAGAATTCGCGAACCACAAGTCGTTAGCGAGTCGGTTGTGCAAAGGATATCCTTGATGGCGATCGGCATTCCAGCCAATGGCGAGAGCGTTTCGCCTGCGATCCGACGCCGATCGATGACGTCTGCCGCTTTCAGCGCCAACTCGGCATCCCA
>Ga0136639_10000404_pt1 | contig 14137 bp, 10 predicted proteins | sample AntDrymUQ8592106_2_FD_113739 | JGI IMG/M metagenome (GOLD analysis project Ga0136639, IMG submission 113739) | Polar desert sand microbial communities from Dry Valleys, Antarctica - metaG UQ859 (21.06) | ecosystem: Environmental > Terrestrial > Soil > Desert | place: Antarctica: Dry Valley...
CGGAGACGTGGATTTCTAGGACTCGCGGGCGCGGCACCGGCGATGGGCGGTAAGTTTGTCGATGCCTGTGGCTGCGCCATGATGCCGCAGGCAGCGGCTGGCTCTTCGAACGCGGGCGGGCCATTGGGGGCGGCAGCCTTCGAAAAAGTTGGTTCGAAGCTGCGGATTACTAGCATGAAAGTGTTTGGCGTATCGCTGACGCCGGATTCGGACCGCCCTTATGTGTTCGTCAAGATCGAAACGAACCAGGGGCTGATTGGATGGGGCGAAGGGACGCTGGAAGGCAAAGCGGCGGCGGTGATGGCCTGCGTCGAAGACTTTAAGGAGTTTCTGATTGGCGCGGACCCGATGCAGGTGGAACACCACTGGCAATCAATGTATGTGCATAGCTTTTATCGGGCCGGGCCGGTGATCGGGTCGGCGATGGCGGGGATCGATCAGGCTCTTTGGGATATTCGGGGGAAGGGCCTGAATATGCCGGTTTATAAGTTACTGGGCGGGCCGTTTGATGCTCGGGGGGTGCGGGGATACTATCATCTGCGGGCGCGGAATAAGGACGATTACCCACGGCTGCGGGAAGAGGCGAAGAAGCAGGGGATTACCTGCTTTAAGAGCGGCATTCCGGGTTACTACGAGTGGATCGATACGAATAAGAAGATTTCGGCGGCGGTGGCGGGGATGGCGGAGATGCGGGAGGGGTTGGGGCCGGACCTGGACATTGGGATTGATTTTCATGCGAAGACATCGCCGAGTGTGGCTTCGATTCTGGTGAAAGAAGTGGAGGGGTTGAACCTGCTGTTTATTGAAGAGCCTTGCCCGCCGGAGAACGTGAAGGCGATGCAGCGGATTGCGAAACGGTCGACGACTCCGATTGCGACGGGGGAGCGGTTGGTGGCGCACTACGGTTGCCGGGAGTTGATTGAGTTGGGCGTGGCGGATATTATTCAGACCGATATCAACCACGTGGGCGGCATCACGGCGTTGTGGAAAGTGGGGGCGATGGCGGCGATGGCGGGGATTTCGATGGCGCCGCACGCTTGCGAAGGGCCGATTGGGGCGCTGGCGACGGTACACGTGGATGCGGCAATGCCGAACTTTCTGGTGCAGGAGATTTGTAGTGGGGTGGAAGTCGGCTTGAACGAGAAAGTTTGGGAGGAGTGGCTGGGCTTTCCGGCGATGCGGATGGTGGGTGGACGGTTCCCGCTGTCGGAGAAGCCGGGGCTAGGGTTTGAGTTGAAAGAAGAGTCGCTGAAGAAGTATCCGTTTGGCGGAACGAAGCCGATGGCGCGGGTGTTTCATGAGGACGGTTCGGTAGCGGCTTGGTGAAAATGGCGTTCGATCGCGTCGTAGTGTTCCAGCATTTGCTGGGCTGCGGCGCGATCGGCGCCGAAGCGGAAGCGATGGTAGGCGTGGGTGAAGCCGGCGACCTGATTGGCGGTTTCGGAAGGGGGGAGTTCGCGGGCGAATTCGAGGGGGGTGGAGGAGGCGGGTTTGGTGAAGCCTTGGGTCGAGAGGAGATCGAGGAGTTTACGGTAGAGGATGGCACCGTCGGAGGGGGAGGCTTGGCCGGCTTGGAGGCGGGCGCGGCGGAGGCGTTCCTGATGACGGGTCCGGAGCCAGGGGGTGAGGACCCAGGCAAGCGAACTTAGGATGACAAGGGCGAAGAGCCAGGGGCCGTAGAGGAGCAGCCAGGCCTTGGCGGTGGCTGTGAGTTCGCGCAGTTGGCGGCTACGGGAGGGGCGGGAGAGGACGTTTTTGAGGCCGCCGTTGTCGAAGGCGGCGGCGATTTTGAATTGGCGTTCGAGATCGTATTGGAGAATCCAATCCTGCCAGAAGAGATCGGCGGCGTCGATCCAGTTGGAGAGTTTGGCGAAGAAGGGGGCATGGGCGGGGCGGCCGCCGAGGGGGGTGGGGTCGAAGGTGGTCCAGCCGTTGTTGGGGATCCAGGCTTCGACCCAGCTATGGGCGTCGGAGGCGGCGACGACGTGCCAACCGCTGACGGGGTTGAAGGTGCCGCCTTGGAAGCCGGTGACGACGCGGGTGGGGACGCCGAGAGAGCGGAGCATGAGGGCGTGGGCGGAGGCGAAGTATTCGCAGTGGCCTTTTTTGCGATCGAAGAGGAAGTGGGCGATGGGGTCGGGTTGGACGGAGGAGGGGAGTTCGAGGGTGTATTGGAGATTGGTTTGGAGCCACATTTCGAGGCGGCGGGCGCGGTGCCAATCGTCGGGTTCGGTTTGGGTGAGGGAGCGGGCGAGGGCGGCGACGCGGGGGTCGAGGGGGGGGAGGGAGAGGGAGAGGCGGCGTTCTTCGGGGCCGGGCGGGGGGGCGGCGTCGCCGTTGCTGGGATCGAGATAGCTGGAGACGGAATAGCGAAATTGGGAGGGGGCGTCGCCGATGGTTTTGAGGGCGCCGTTGGACTGGCGGAGGATGGAGGTGAGGTTGGATTCGAGGTATTCGGGGACTCCGGCGACGAAGAGGGTATCGAGGCCGGATTCTGAGATTTGGACTTGGTAGCGGAGTCGGCGACCGGTGCGGCGGCGGGGGACGGCGTCATCTGAAAAGGTGGGGGCTAGAGCGAGGGAGCCGAAGGAGAATTTGAGGCGTTCGCTGTTGCCGCGGCTTTGGGTCCAGCGCTGGCCGTCGAAGAGGGAGAGGGCGGTGCCGCGCCATTTATAGGGAAGGATTTGGGGGGAGCGGCCTTCGACTTTGATGTGCATCATGGTTCGGCTGGAGGTTTGGAGGGTGCCGATATCGCCGAGGCGGACGTTGCCGGAGAAGCCGGGGAGGTGGAAGCGGGAGCTGACGAAATTTTGAAACGCGGCGCGGGCGGTGCGGGGAAGGACGAAGAAGAGGGCGACGGTGAACAGGACGATGGCGAAGGAGGCGGTGAAGGCGGCACCGAGGAGGCGGCGGGAGAAGCGGGGTAGGGCGATGGGGAGGGGTTGGCCAACGTGCTGAGCGCCGAGGCGGATTTGCCAACTGGTTAGGGTGGCGACGCCGGCGAACAGGAAGAGGGAGAGGAAGAGGAAGAAGAGGAGATTGACGGAGAGGAGGGCGGCGGCGAGGAGTTCGGCGAAGGCGATGAGGATGGCATAGACGGCGTCGCGATTGGAGGCGACGGTGAGGCCTTTGGCGACGGCGAGGAAGCAGATGAGGCGGACGGTGGCGACGAGGAAGTCTTCGGCGAGGAAGTGGTAATCGAGGGGGTAGAAGGCGGCGTAGAGGATGACGGCGGCGTTGGCCCAGGCGGCGGGAAGTTCGAGGCGGCGGCGGAGGATGAGAAGGGCCAGACGGCCCGAGAAGGCGAGGGCGGTGAGGGAGAGGGTGATGGGATCGAGTTCGCCGGTGGAGGCAAGGGCGAGGAAGCCGCTGAAGAGCATGCCGAGCAGAGTCGAGTCGAAGAAGCGGTCGACGGGGTGGAGGCGTTCTGCGCGGAGGAGGGGCATGGGATCAGTGGATGGCGGCCATGATGGCTTCGACGAAATCGCCGGAGGCTTGTTTGGGGATGTCCTTGGCGGGGATGACGATGAGAAAGTTACCGTGGTGGAAGGTAATTTCGCCGGGGGCCTTCTGCCATTTTTGGACGGCTTCGAAGGCTTCGGTGTTGGAGTTAAAGAGGTAAAAATAGGCGACGAAGTCGGCGGGGCCCTGGTAGGAGGCGCGCCAGGATTTAGCGGGCTTGAGGGCGAGGGGGAAGGCTTCGGTCACGAGGGTGGCGGTTTTGAGGGTCCAGCCGCCGGTGAGGCGGGGGGGCGGTTCGGTGACGGCGGGGGGGCCGGGGACGGCGCAGGCGGCTAGAAGGCAGAGGAGGGCAAAGAGCAGGAAACGCATCCCCTTTATGATAATCGAGGCCGAATGTTACTATCGGAAGAACCTAAACTATGGCCAAGCCTAAGCTGTCGAAAGGCCCGTTGCCGACTCGCCTCACGAAAGATGATCTGAAGGTAGCGGTACCGTGCCTCGTGCTCATTGTGGGAGCGATTTTTCTACTGGGCATACTATTTTCCGCGATGTTGAAACCGCGATAGGAACTGAATTGAACATGCGTTTTGATGCTCGTTTGACGGACCAGATGCGTCCGGTGACGATTGAACCGAACTATTTGAAGACGGCGGAGGGCTCGGCGCTGATCAGCGTGGGGAACACGAAGGTGCTGTGCACGGCTTCGGTGGAGGCGACGGTGCCACCGTTTTTGCGGGGGAGCGGCAAGGGTTGGGTGACGGCTGAATATGCGATGCTGCCGCGGGCGACATCGACGCGGACTCCGCGGGAGGTGAAGAAGGGGCGGGAGAGCGGCCGGACGATGGAGATTCAGCGGTTGATAGGGCGATCGCTGCGGAGTGTGGTGGATTTGACGGTGCTGGGGGAGCGGAGCGTGTTGATCGACTGCGACGTGCTGCAGGCGGATGGGGGGACGCGGACGGCGTCGATTACCGGGGCGTTTGTGGCGCTGGGATTGGCGATGGAGAAGTTGGTGGCGGGGGGGATGGTGAAGAAGAATCCGCTGCGGCATTATGTGGCGGCGACGAGTGTGGGGGTGGTGGACGGGGTGCCGATGTTGGACCTTTGCTACGAAGAGGATTCGGCGGCGGGGGTGGATATGAACATTGTGATGACGAGTGGGGGGCGGTTTGTGGAATTACAGGCGACTGCGGAGCAGGAGGACTTTGGGGACGACCAGTTGGGGGCGTTGATTAGTTTGGGACGGCAGGGGGTAAGGGAGTTGATCGAATTACAAAAGGGGTTTGTAACGCTGCCGTGACGATTCGGTGTGCGACGACGAATGCGGGGAAGCTGCGCGAGTTTCGGCTGATTTTTGCGCATTATGGGAGGGGGCGGTTTGTGTTGGCGCCGTTGTTGGGATTGGTGGCGATTCCGGCGCCGGAGGAGACGGGCGACACGTTTGTGGAGAACGCGGCGTTGAAGGCTTGCTATTACTCGTCGTTTACGGATGACCTGATTTTTGCGGATGATTCGGGGTTGGCGGTGGACGCGTTGGGTGGGGCACCGGGGATTTTTTCGGCACGGTATGCGGGGGAAGAGGCGACCGATGCGGAGAACAACCGGAAGGTGTTGAAGGACATGGTGGGGGAGGGCGAGCGGTCGGCGCGGTTTGTTTGTTCGATTGCGTTGGCGCAGAAGGGGAAGTTGATTGCGACGTTTACGGACGATGTGGAAGGGACGATGCTGGACGGGCCGAAGGGGCCGCATGGGTTCGGGTATGATCCGTTATTCTACTTTGAGCCGTTTGGATGCACGTTCGGGGAGGCGGAGCCGGAGCGAAAGTTGCTTGTGAGCCATCGGGGGAAGGCGCTCGCGCGGTTGATCCGGCATTTGTTGCCGGAATCGGCGATTCAGTGAGCTAGCGAACTGTCTTCGTGTCAACGGGGCCGGCTTCGAGTTCCGTGCTGAGGCCCGCCGCTTTCATGACTTGGCGGAGAGCGGCCGCGGTAGGTGGAGAAAGGCGGAAGTTGCCGGTACGGTTTACGCCTTCGGCGATGCGGAGGGGGGTCCAGCCTAACGAGTTCTTGCGGTTCCAGGCTTCGGGGCGGGCACCCTGGGCGGCGAGCGCCAGGACGGCGGCCGGTAGGTGCTTATAAGCGGCCCCATGCATGGCGGTTTCGCCTTTGTCATCGACGGCGTTGATGTCGTTACCGAGAGCGACCGCGAGGCGGATGGCTTCGACGACCTCGGATTCGGTGCCGGCATCTTCGTTGGGAGAGCGGGTGCCGACACCGGCGGCGGCCATCAGCGGGGTGGTCCGATCGCCATTGGGTAGCTTTGGATCGGCGCCTAAGTCGGCCAGGAGTTGCATGAACTCGGCGTCGGCGGAGCGAGCGGCCATGAGGAACGGCGTTGCTCCGATGGTGTTCAAGGCGCTTAGGCCGGCGTTGCTTTTGACGAGCATCCGGGCGTTCAGGTTGGCGCCTTTCGCGGCCAGCTTGCGGGTGAGGGTTAGGCTGTCGATAGAGCCGGAGCCGGGTGGGGCGGGATCGTTGCTGCCTGTGCCGGGCTTTCTGACCCAGGTCAGGGTGTGAAGAGGGGTCCAACCGGGACCGTCGGCGTTGGGATTGGCACCGCTATCGAGCAACAGGGCCGCGAGTTCGAAGTGGGCGTTAGCGACGGCGAGATGGAGGGCGGTGGAACCGGCGCGGATGGTGGATGGTTCGGTGGTGCTGCTTCCGGACGGGCGTTTGGTGCGGGCGGGGAGGGCGTCGTTGACGTCGGCTCCGGCTTGCAGCAGGGCTTTGACGGCTTCGAGGCGGCCGTCTCGAACGGCGAACAGGAGCGGCGTGAAACCGCCCGTGGAGCGGGCACGACGGTCGGCGCCAAACTCGATGAGGAGATTAACGGCCGCGACATGACCTTCCGCAGCGGCCCACATTAATGCGGTCTGGCCGCGCCAGGTTTCCTGTTTGTTGACGGCGGCGCCACGGGCCAACAGGAGCTTCACTGCCTCTGGCCGACCGGTGCGGGCGGCGGTCATTAGAACGGTCTCGCCTTCGGGGGAGGCGCCATTGGGGTCAGCACCGGCTTTCAAGAGCAGATCGATTACGGCGGTGGATCCATTGAGGCAGGCCAGATAGAGCGGCGTGGCGCCGTGGGCGTTGGCAGCTTTGGCGTCAGCGCCTTTGGTCAACAGGGTCGTGACGGCTGCCACGTCATCCTGTTCCACCGCGTCGATGAGGGGCATCGGCTGGGCGTACAGAGTGACTGCCAAGCACCAGAGCGACAAGCGCGCGTAGGGAGGATGGGTGATCATAGCGCGGCGGGCTTGAGGAGTTCGCTGATTTTGCCCTGGCTATCGGCGAAGGCGTCGAGATGTACGCCCACCTTGTCGAGGAGGGTGAGGTGGAGATTGGCGAGCGGAGTTGGTTGATCGTACTTGATGTGGCGACCGCCTTTCAGATTGCCGGCCGCGCCGCCGGCGACGACGATGGGCAAATTGACGTGATCGTGGACATCGGGGTTTCCCATGCCACTGCCGCAGAGAAGGAGCGAGTTGTCGAGGAGCGTTCCGTTTCCTTCCTTGGTGGCGTTCAGCTTGCCGAGGAAATAGGCGAAGAGGGAGACATGATAGGCGTTGATTTTGGCTACGCGGGCCATCTTTTCCGGGTCGCCCGAATGGTGGGTTAGCGGATGATGCGGATCGGTGACGCCGGCTTCGGGGTAGACTCTCGTGCTGGCCTCGCGAGCGAGTTGGAAGGAGATGACTCGGGTGACGTCGCCTTGCATGGCCAACACCTGGAGATCGAACATGAGCTTGGCATGTTCGGCGTAGGAAGCGGGCACCCCGATGGGACGGTCGAGATCGGGCATTTCGCCGTCTGTGCTTTGCTTTTCGGCCTTCTGAATGCGGCGTTCGACTTCGCGGACGGACTCGAGGTATTCGTTTAATTTAGTCCGGTCCTGGAAGCCTAACTGGCCCTGGAGGCGAGCGATGTCGGCGGAGACCCAATCGAGGATACTCGCGTTTTTCCGCATTTCGGCGCGGCGTTCGGCGGCGCTGCCACCATCGCCAAAGAGGCGTTCAAAGACGAGGCGGGGATGCGCTTCGGCGGGGAGAGGGGTGGTGGGTGAGGACCACGATAGGTTGTTCTGGTAGACGCAGGAGTATCCGTTATCGCAACTGCCAATGGTCGAGAGGAGATCCATGGCCAGTTCCATCGACGGCAACGGGGAATCCTTGCCGATGTGTTGGGCGGCGATCTGGTCGACGGTGGTCGCGAGCTCATAGTCGGTTCCCTCGGTGAGCTTCGCTTTGGCGGCACTGAGGAACGAACAATTCGCCGTGGCATGGTTGCCGGGAGAATAGGCGTTCTTCAGTTCGAGGTTACTGATGACGGTGAGTTGATTGAGATAGGGAGTGAGCGAGTTGAGGGTGGGAGAGAGGCGGGTCATCCGGCCGAGCTCGGGCGGGGTCCACTGGGCGATGGTGGCACCCATCGGAATGTAGACAAAGCCGAGTCGGCGGACGGGCGCGGCTGGGGTGGCGGCGAGGGCGGTCATGGCTGGGACCATGGCGTCGAGCAGCGGCAAGGCTAGCCCTGCGCCAAAGCCACGGAGCAGGCTCCGCCGGGCGATTGCTTTCTTCTGAATGATCATTGCGATTGCCTCATGGTGAAGGGGGTGCTGGTTGCGATGCCGAGTAAGAGCGACGAGAAGCGATATTGATTTTTTTCCGCGTCGCGGACGATTTTTCGGATGGCCGGGGCGTCATAGCGCTCGATGCCGCGGCCCAAAGCGTAGATCAACAACTTTTCGGTGAGGGCGGAGACGAAGAGTTCGGGCCGCAGCAAGAGTGCCTGGTTGAGTTCAGCGGCGTTCTGGAATTTGGTGCCGTCGGGCAAAAGGCCGGAGGCGTCGACCGGCGCGCCGCCGTCAGTGGAGCGCCAACGGCCCACCGCGTCGTAGTTTTCGAAGGCGAAACCGATCGGGTCCATGAGGTTGTGACAGCCGGCACAAGCGGGGTTCTTTCTATGTTCGGCGACGCGTTCGCGCATGGAGAGCATTTTTGCACCCGGGGTGCGGACGGCCTCTTTGAGTTCCGGCACCGCCGGGGGTGGGGCGGAGGGAGGGGTGCCGAGAATGTTAGCCAAGATCCATTTGCCGCGAATGACGGGCGAGGTTCGCGTGGCGTAGGAGGTGACGGTGAGGATGCTGGCATGGCTGAGGAGTCCGCCGCGCGAGGGTTGGCCGGTTAGATCGACCCGACGGAAGCGGCTGCCGTAGATGTGGGGGATGCCGTAGTGACGAGCCAGGCGTTCGTTCAAGAATGTGTAGGGCGCTTTCAGGAGCGTGGTCGCGGGCTGGTCTTCGCGCAAGACGCTGGCAAAGAACAGTTCTGTTTCCCGTTGCATGGACTGGCGGAGGTTTTCGTCAAAATCGGGGAAGAGCCGGGGATCAGGAGTGATGGCGGCGAGGTTTCGCAGGTAGAGCCATTGGGCGGCGAAGTTGGTGACGAGCGATTCTGACCGCGGATCGGCGAGCATCCGGCGAACCTGCTGTTCGATAACGGCAGGATCTTTCAGTTTGTCCTGCTCGGCCAAGTCCAAGAGGGTATCGTCCGGAATGGTGCTCCAAAGGAAGAACGAGAGGCGGGAGGCGAGTTCTGGACCGGAGAGCTGGTAGGGTGATTTGTTTGCGTTGGCCGGATCCTTTTCGATTCGAAAAAGAAACTGGGGATTGACGAGCAAGGCTCGCAAGGCCATCTCGATTCCATTGTCGAAGCCGCCTTCGGCTTTTGCCTTTCGATAGAATTCGAGCGGGGCTGTCAGATCGTCGGCGTGAATGGGGCGGCGATAGGCGCGCCGCAAAACGGTAGACAGGATTTGTTTGGCGCAGGCGTCTGTTTGCTCGCCGCAGACGAAGAGGCGACGGCGGCTGGGGGAGTCGCCGGAGCCGACGGCGTCGAAGGGCCCGAGGACGGTGATGGAATAAAGGGCCGGCTGGACGCGGGGATGGCGATCCATGTTGAAGTGCGCTTGGTAGGGCTGTCGACCCGTTTCGAGCAGCGCGGCAGTTTTGCGGGGGAAACTAACGCCGAGTTGATGGGGGCCGGCTTTGACGGCCAGCTTTACCGTGAGATGCTTATCGACGTTTTGATGATCCTGACCGCGCGGGGTAGGCGTCACGGTAAAGAGGCCAAGGCGGGTTCCATCCAGGGTTAATTCCACCTGATGAGCAACATCGAGCCCTTCGACCCGTTCATCCCGATCGCGGGAGAGGCGAACCTGGATTTCATATTGAGCGTTGACCGGGAAGTTGTGGGTGGCGATTGCTCCGCCGCGCGTGCCATGGGGCAAGCCGGGGACATGCTCTTCTTGCGTGAGGTCGGGTGGAATCATGATCAGTTCGCTGGAGGGCTTGCGAACTGGGCTACCGAGAGCGAGACGACTTATTTTTTGAGCGGCCGAAAGATACCGTTCGATCAGGATGGGCGATAGGTTTTCGACGGCGATGTTGTCGAAGCCGTGGCTGGTTTCGTCGGCGGGCAGGAGGGAAGTAACGTTGTATTCGACGGCGAGGAGATCGCGAATTGCGTTGTGGTACTCGAGGCGGTTGAGGCGGCGGAAGGTGCCGGGCCGTCCGGCTTGGGGGTGGCGAGCGGCGGTGGCATCAAGGGTCGCGGTCAGCTCATTGACGACTAGTTTATAGGTTGCGTCGTCGGGTCTCGGCAAGCCCAACGGAGGCATGTGCCGGTGGCTTAGCTGCCGGACCGCTCGTTCAGAAACAGTCGGAGAGAATGAATTCTGGAGGGAAACGCCGCCGGCCCGCGCCTGTTCGCTGTGGCACCCAATGCAATACCGGTTGAACATTGCCCGGGTGGCAGGGGGTTGCGCGAGCGCCGAAATTACGCAGCCAAACAGAACGTACGCTAACTTCATCACCCTTAGTCTATTCGTTACCGTAAATTGGCGCTACGTTCGAACCGTTCGGAACCGGGCAGCTCGGCCATCCAATCCCATACGCGCTCGGAAAAACCAACTATCGCGGGGAGATCGGCGGGCAGTAAGAGGCGATCCTTGACCAGTTTCTCGGCGGCGGTTTGAACCTGCCGACCATACTTTACTCGCGAGCCATACCGGGCGTTGATTCGCGCCGAAGGATAAGGAAGGAACGAACCCGTTTGGGCGAGCAGTTCGCCGGTCGCGCCGATGGCGGCTGAGCGGAGGTTCCACCCGGTGAAGACGCCGAGGGGTTCGGATACCCACGGCATGCGAAGGCCGCTGGTTTCATTCCCGTCCTCTCCCTTGGTTGGGACCAGGACCAGGTATTCCAGACCCGGCTTCGGGGGATGCTGCGTGATGATGGCTTTAGAGAGGTAGGCGGGTCCGAAGTCGAGGTATCGGGTTCGATAAGCGGCTGGTTTCCCTTTCGTCAGGGTGCCGTCGGCCAAGGTGGGGTAACGCGACGGAGGGGGCGGGATGCCGTCGACGACCCAGGCGCGGAGGTTTTGCAGAATCGCCCTGAGCGACCATTTGTAATCGTTCCAATTGGGCAGATTCTGGCCTGAGCCCCGTTTCGGGGGGAAGCTGGCAGGGCCATGTTGGGCGCCCGACAGCAGGTAAAGACGGGTGGTCGCCGGCAGAGGGAGGTCTTGCTTACCGTCAAGACTTGTGTGCAGAAGGGCGCCCGCCGAACCGTAGTACTCGTAACTGGAGTTCGTATAAACGATTTTGGGGACGACGTTGGCTACCCGAGCTCGAGACAAGAGGCTGTCTCGCCTGCCGGTCACCGGCTCCGCCGTCTCGGTATCCGAGTATGGAAACTGATCGGTGGTGGAAAAACTGGCATTCCGATAGGGACCTGAGGTTCGACTGGGTTGCGTGAACCGTTCGAACGTGGCGCGCCGACCGCCGGCGACATGCGGCTGCAGTCCGTCGAAAACGGATTTACCCCGTTCGTCGGCGTTGAACCCTTCATAGAGGAGCGCCCTGAGAAACATGGCGGATTGGGAGGTGCCAAGACCGAGGGCAAAGCGGATGCGGCCTTCGCTTTTCTGGAAAGAGACGAAGTCGCGGGTGGCGGCCATGCCTAGTCCGGCCACGACGGGCTGTGCCCCGGGATAGATAAACTCATAGGTCCGCCCCGGTATGGCTACATGCTTTAGCAAGATTGCGTCGCCATCGAGGCGCCACTCCGTGGGGGCCACCGGGCTGCGGACTCCGTGGACTGAGTCCCGAACGGTCAACGACAGCTTGGTTGCGTCGGCGACCGGATAGGCGAGGTGATCTGCGTCGCCCAGCGGGATGCGGTCCGCGGCTGTCGAGAAGGTGAACTCGCCGCGCACCAAGCCAGCCACTCCTTTGGCGACGGGTACGTAGGCGCGCAGCAAACCTTCGCGTTTCGGCACGTCATGTTGCCAGCCGACCCACGCCAGGGTGTAGCCTTCCCGAAGCAAGTACCCATCCCCGAAATGTTTCGGTTGGGTGGGGTATTGAGAACCTGAGGCCCGGTTGTAGAGCGCCAGCATTCCCATTCCTCCGCGGTTGGGCGATTCGAGGAGCAGCGTGCCGTTGCCGGATTGCGGATTTTTAGGGCGGAGCAGAACGACGTCAGCAGAAAACTCAACCAACCCGACGGAATTTCGGGGGGCGAAGGCAATGTCTGTGATGCGCGAATTCGCAGGCAGCCTGGGATCGACCGCAAAGTGAGCCCGGCCCCGGACCAACTCATAGCCGCCCGTCGAGCCGAAGCTTGCGCCGCCAAGGACGTCCTCCTGGCTGGTAATCTCCATTCGGACCAAAGCAGCAGAGGCGCTGCCCGTCAGCAGGGCTGCGACTAAAAATAATTGGCGCATTAGGTGATGCTAGCGCGCGAGTGCTTCTTTCCCGCAGTGCGGTACGGTTCGCGAACGGTTCTCCTGGTTCCCCGCGACTCCGCCACTTAGGATAGACTTTTGATGAACCGCGCACAACGGACACGCTCCGGTACGGCAGGATGGGCGAGTTCCTCGTTCGCCCGAGCCGTGGCTTCGCGGCCTGTGCGCTATTGATTTACCGCGGACAACGGACAAGCTCCGGTCTGTGCGCTTTTGATGAACCGGAACCATGTCGCATCCTCCCCAGATCACCGCCACGATTGAACTGCCCGAAGACAGCCCTAATGAAATTGAAGCGGAGCTGCAATCCGTTCTGAGAAGCAGTTCTTTTGAACGGTCGGAGAAGCTGCAAAATTTCCTGCGGTTTATCTGCGAACTTACCGTGCGCGGTGAGGGTGGCCGAATCAACGAATACCTGATCGGCTCAGAAGTCTTCCGGCGCGGTGTCGACTATTCACCGAGCGAGGACTCGGTGGTCCGACGACAGGCCCACACGCTTCGCCAAAAGTTGCACGAGTATTACGCCGGCGAAGGAAGCACCCATTCTTTGCGGATCGAACTTCCCGTTGGGCGATATGTTCCCAACTTCCGGCGCGTTAAGGAAGAGATTCCCGAGGTGGCGGAAGAGGCCCTCGCCGGTCCGCCGCCCATTGTCGTAAAGGACTATTCGCCGTGGCGAATGATGGGTATGGCGATGGCGGGTGCCGCCCTACTGGCCGGGGTCTATGCGTGGGGCCATCTGAGGGGCACCGCTTCCGTCGTCCCGGGATCCCCCATCGTTGCCGTAGGAAGCGCCACGGGGGAAATATGGGGACCCTGGATCAAGACAGGGCGTCCGGCGGTGATTTGCTTTAGCACGCCGATGACGGCCATCATTAAACATTTCGAGCAAACGCTCCCGCCCGATACCCAGCCGAAGCGGTTTCGGGTTCATCCCGCCGATGAGCAAATTTATCGGCAGTCCTTTCAAACTCCCGCGGGCGGTGCATTCTATTTTACCCCGGTCGTGAACCAAACGAAGGTAGGTGAAGCGGTGGCGGGGGTCCAGCTGTCCGCGCTTCTCACAAGGCTGCACGTCCCGGTGCGAACCACTCAGAGCAGGTTCGTCAGTTGGGAGGATCTTCGCAGTGACAATATGATTCTGCTGGGCCATGACGAAGCCAACAAGTGGCTTGACCCTTTACTGGATAAGGCGCCGTTTCGGCTGACTCCTGGTGTCGGCAGACGGCAGAGGGCGATCGTCAACGTGACTCCGCGCCCTGGCGAGACCGCCGAGTATACGATCAACTACGCGGCTGACGAACGGGAAGGCGATCAGGAGTTTGCCCTGATCTCGATGTTGCCGGGGATGACCCCGGGTCAAAACCTGCTCCTGGTTAGCGGTCTAAACGCTCAGGCCACGCAAGCGGCCACAGAGTTTTTATCGGCGGAGCAATCGTTGGCACAGCTCCTCGAGCTGTTGCGACGGCAGGACCCGAAGCATCAAGGTCCGTGGCACTTTCAGGCCGTGCTGAAGGCCGAGGTACACGACAAGGTTCCGACGAAATACTGGTTGGTGGCGGTCCGGGTTATTTAAATTTTAAGCGGTGATTCTGTTTGGAACCACGTTTCTTAGGAAAGTTGCCCGAAAAACACGTTGAACAGAACGGTTCGGAACCGTTCCCCTCTTGCCGACACCCTGATCAGCGCATAAGATTGGGATCACTTCATTTCTACGAACACTATGAATTCCATCGTCCGTAATTCGTTGTTTGCCCTCTTTTGCTGCTCGGGCTGGTTAACCGCCCAGGTAACGACGGCGACATTTTATAC
>Ga0136639_10000405_pt1 | contig 14095 bp, 9 predicted proteins | sample AntDrymUQ8592106_2_FD_113739 | JGI IMG/M metagenome (GOLD analysis project Ga0136639, IMG submission 113739) | Polar desert sand microbial communities from Dry Valleys, Antarctica - metaG UQ859 (21.06) | ecosystem: Environmental > Terrestrial > Soil > Desert | place: Antarctica: Dry Valley...
CCTTGAGTCGGATCGGAGTCCGCCGCTCCTTGGGGCGGATCGGAGTCCGCCGCTCCTTGGGGCGGATCGGAGTCCGCCACTCCTTGAGGCGGATCGGAGTCCGCCGCTCCTTGGGGCGGATCGGAGTCCGCCGCTCCTTGAGGCGGATCGGAGTCCGCCACTCCTTGAGGCGGATCGGAGTCCGCCACTCCTTGAGGCGGATCGGAGTCCGCCGCTCCTTGGGTTCCGTTGGCGTGATGAAAAGCGACTGAAGTCGCTACTCCTTGTGGGATATGCCGACACCGGCCCGGTCCAACGTCCCTGCGAACACTGATTCAATAGACCCCTTCGATGACCGTTTTTGTCCCGGACTGGAAGGGGCGGACATCGCCGACGCCGTCCCAAGGGAACTCATCGCAGGGGGCGCGGCGGATGGCTTCGTCGCGTTCGAGGAAGCGCGGCATGAAGAACTCCTTGGTCATGGTGGTCAGCTCGACGCGGCCGTAGTCGCCGTAGGGCATGAGTTCGGTGGGTGAGTCCGGGTTGACGATGCGCAGGACGGCGCGGGGTTGCGGGGCGTGGTAGGTGAGGGAGAATTCGCCGGGGCCGCGTTTTTTGCTAATGGCCAGGCCCATGAGGGTGTTGCCGTAGGTGGGGGCAAAGGTGATTTGGCCTTCGAGAACTTCCTCTTCGATAAAGCGGACGTACTGCGGGGTCATGGTGGTGCCGCCGGCGAAGACGCCGCGGATGCCTGCATCGACCAAGGACATGCGCTCGGCGAGACTCTCGAGGAGCTTCGGAGTGGTGAACAGGCAGCCGATGTTGCGGTGGCGGATGATGGTGGCGGCCTGGTCGATGACGTGCTCCTGGTAGAGTTTGGCCATGCGCATTTCGCCCATGCCGATGAGTCGTTTGACCCAGCGCGGGTCAAGATCGATAAAATAGCATGCGCCGCCGCGGATGTTGGCGAGGTGTTCGATGGCGAGGCGCAGCCGGCGCGGGCCGGTCGGACCGACCATGAGCCAGTTGGCGCCTTGGGGGAAAAAGTCTGGGCCGTAGTGTTCGGAGAACTCGGTGTAATCGGTCTGGTAGTCGTCCCAGCCGATGCGCTGCTTGGGCATGCCGGTGGTGCCGCCGGTTTCGAAGACGTTGTACGGACGGGTGCCGAAGGCGCGGGGGATGAACACAGCAGGGTCTTCCTTGCGCAGCACCTCGTCGTCAAATGGCTCAAACTTGAGGATGTCGGCAAAGCAAGTGACCTCCGTGAGTGGGTCAAAGCCGAGCGTCGCAGCTTGATTCAGCCAGTACGGGCAGCCGGTGGCAGGGGAAAAATGCCACTGCACCATTTCGCGGGTGTGGGCATCAAGGGCGGCGGCGGCGGCGGCGGGGCTGAGCGTGGAGGACATGAGGACTTGGTCAATCGAGGGCTTTGGCAGCGTCCGCGAGATCGGTGGTTGAGCGGCAGCAGCCTCAGCGATGTGGGCCCACAGCCGCTGGCTGCGTTCGAGGGGCTTGATTTGCCTTGTTGGAATTGGCGAAAAACTTCCGCAGCACGGTGTCGGAGGGCTTGCGGGTGAGCAGCGAGACGACGACCAGTGTGATGGCCGAGGCAGCGATGATCAAAGTCACTGGCATCATGCCCCAGATGAGCAGTTCGTCTTCGGTCCCGGGTGGCTTCTTGGCGATGATGTCGTTGTAAAACAGCACGCTCCAAGTGACGGCGGTGACCGCAATGCATGCGATGGCGCCTGCCGCGGTGGTTCGTTTCCAATAGACCGCCCCGACGACCAGCGGGAAAAGCCCGGCAAAGCCGCTAAAGCACCAGACGCCAAGGGCAAAGACTTGCGCCGTGTTCATCAGGGCCACCGAGAGCCCGTAGGTGATGGCCACGATGGCGAGGATGAAGCCGCGGGCGATGAGAATCTTCTGCTTGTCGCTGAAGCGCTTCTCGCCAAATTTCTCCAGCACGATGTCCTTGGTGAACATCGTGCCAAGACACATGAACTGCGAGTCGAGGCTCGACATGATCGCCGCCAAAACCCCCGCGCCCACCAGCCCGGAAAGCACCGGCGAGTGGACCAGGCTCTCCACCATGCGGCCGAGAATCGAGTTGGTGCTCTGGCCGGGCCCAAGCGGCCCGATGTAGCCGGCGGCCCAGATCCCGATGAGGATGCAGGGGACCCAGACGATCATGATGAAGATCGGATGGGCTACCACGGTGAGCTTGAAGGTTTTCGCGCTCTTGGCCGTCAGCCAGTGCTGGAACAGGTGGGGGAACATCCCGACCGAGAGCGGCACGAAACAATAGGTCAAAAATTGCGCCTGGCTCATGCCTTCGCGGGTGGCGCGCGGGCGGGCGAAATCGCTTTCGAGCACCGCTTGGCTCGCCGCGGCCAAACCACCGAGTTTCTGGGAAATCATCCAGAAGGCGATCACGCCGGTGAGCATGAAAACGATCGTTTGAAACACGTTGGCCCAGATGGCGCCGCGCAGGCCGCCGAAGAACACGTAGAACAGGACGATGCCGCAGATGACCGCGCCGCCAAGCTCGGGAGGAATGCCGCCGCTGAGCGGATGGGGCATGCCGTTGGGCAGGCTGAGGGCAAACTGCTCAGGGAACATCCCCTTGGTCGCAGCTTGGATAAACTTGCCCGCGGCAATCACCCCGACGAGCAGGTAGGGGATGAGCAGCAAAATCAGAATCGGGAACAGGAGGTAGCCGATTCCCTTGGAGTCAAAGCGGTTCCGAAAGTACTCGCACTGCGTGATGTAGCCATGGCGCTTGCCCACCGCCCAAAGGCGAATGCCGACCAGGAAAAACACCGCCGAGTGGATCAGCCCGGACCAGGAGGCCATCAGCCCGTAAGTCCCAATCCCGGTGGAAAATGCCTTCCCCGTCGATCCAACCAGAGCAAAGCCGGTCATCGTGGTGCCAAAGATCGACATCAGCAGCAGAAACGGCCCGACGCTGCGGTTAACGATGAAAAAGTCCGCGCTGGTTCCCTTGGAGAACCGGTTGCTCACCAACCCAAGACCAATGAGCAGGCCAAGATAGCCGATGATAATGTAGAGGCTGGTCATGGAAGAAAGTTTGCTAGTTGGCAGTGTTCAGTTTTCAGCGGAGAGCAGTCCGTAGGGCAGATCCGTCCGATCGGTCCGATCGCATTTTAGTCATTCGGCTCATCGGCCCACGCTTCGATGGAATGCGGCCATGCGAAGCGGGAAACCAAGGCCCAGAACACTCCCGCGGCGATCGAAAACCCCGCATGGTAGGCAAGGCCAACAGGCATGAAGCCGAGGACCAGTGCCGGGTTGTTCCAGTTCCAGAAGTCGTGGTGGAGGATGAAGAGGGCGATAAACCCGATAATGGAGACGAGGACCGGCGTTCTCATTCCTTGGTGCCAATGGCGTAGAGGTGGGTCATGGTGGCGATATACAGAACGTTGTTGGCCACAATCGGGGAAGAATAGATCGGCGCGCCGAAGCTGGCAGTGCCGAGAAGTTTCTTTTCGCGCCCGGCAGCCAGGATGTGGAGTTCGCCGTCTTCGGTGGGCAGGAAGACTTTGCCATCGGCGACCAGGGTTGATCCCCAGATGCGCGACTTGGTTTCATGCACCCAGATTTGCTTGCCGGTTTTCGCGTCGATGCAGTGGAGGTCGCCGTCGTATTCGGCGATGTAGAGGAGCCCGTCGGCGATGCTGGGCGTGGAGATGGAGCGGCCGATGTCGGTGAAAGTCCAGACCGGCTTGCCGCTGAGATCGCCGGTTTGGGTCGGATCGATGCAGCTGAGGCGGCCGATGCCGTCGCCGTGTTCCGGATCCTGGCCGATGGCGGCAAACACGAGGTTGTCGTGGATGACGGTGGTGGCAATGACTTCCGACGGGCCGCGGAAGGTGGCGTACTTGATCGGCTGGCCGTCCTTGGCGCGGAATTCCGGGAGGTTGCAGTCAAAGCGCCACAGCTCCTTGAGCACCGGGATGCCTTCCTTTTCATCCATGACGGGCTTCGGTTCAAAGCCGTAGGCGAATCCGTCGCCACCGCCCCAGGCGATGATGTCCTTGCCGTTGACCTTGGCAAAGGCCGGGGATGACCAACTGGCGTGGAGGACGCGCTGGGAAACGCCGGAGACTTCCTCGCCGATGAGGGTACCTTTTTCCGCGTCCACGGCGATGAGCGCCGGAGCCAGAGGGGCGGGGATGTTGGTGTGGGACCAATCGACGCCGTTGGAGGTGGCCACATAGAGCACGCCATTAATCACGACCGGCGAGCAGGACGAGACGTTGTGCGGGAAAATCCCGACTTCCTCGCGCATGTCGAACTTCCACAGGATGTCGGCCTTTTTGTCGAGTTCGACGGGCGTGCCATCGGCGGCCATGTATTTCGCCTCATCTTGGAACGTGCCGTCGTTGCCGTTGGCCAGGCCGTTGACGTCGAGGCAGAGGATTTCGCCGCGATTGGTGACGACGTAGGCCTTGTCCTTGACGATACAGGGCGAGGAACAAAGTCCGACGTATTCCCAATCGCTGACCTTGCCGGCGCCGAGCTTGGGAATGATCAACTGCCAGAGAAAGGCACCGGTTTTCTCGTCAAAGACCATAAGCACGCCGCGGTCACCCTTCTGCTTCGGGTCGCGCGGGGATTCGTTGTTGGTGCCGACATACACTTTGCCGCCGGCCACCACGGGATTTCCATAGGATTGTGAGCCAAGTTTGGCGGCCCAGAGGACGTTCTTGGCGGTGGTTAGATCGGGCTGTTCGTCTTCGCCGCGGGTGCCGGGGTTGATTTCGGTGGGGAGGTTGGTGGCGGTGCCGACCATGTTGCGGCCAGGCGTGCCGCCCCACATCGGCCAATCGGCGGCGAGTGCCGGGCTGGCGAGGGCCAAAAGAACAATCAAGGATTTCATAGGAAGTTGGTGCGGGTTAGGCAGTGGATCAGTTTTTGACCGGGATCAGCGTGCGCTTGCCGGGCTGAGTTTGATGTTGTCGATGAAGACGCGCTTTTGCGACTGGGGCGAGAAGGCATAGACGGCAGGGGCACCGTGCGGGTGGGCTTTTTTGAGCGGCACTTCCATGGTCCATGCGGCGGGTTCCTCCTCGCCGCGCGGCCACGCCTTGGCAAACACGGTGCCGGTTCCATCGGCGTTGGCTTTAACGTGGGTCTTGAGGCGATACCAGGTGTTCGGCGCGATGGTGAATTTCACCGACTCCTTGAGCCTGTCGTGGTTGGAGGAAATTTCCAGGATCTGCGCGTTGCCCACCAGGGTGATCAGGTAGCGCTGGTTGACGAACCCGACGGTGGACATGATGCGGCGGGTGCCGTCGGTCATCACGTCACCTTCCAGGATGTAGTCGCTCAGCGCGGTGCTGCCGATGAAGTTGGTGGTGCGCTGGAAGAGGATGTTGTCCAAACGGTTGCCGAGGACGTTTGAGCCGTCTTTTTCAAGAACGTACCACTTCAGGCGGGCGCCGAGCCACGGCAGCGGCGGAAAGTTGACCGCCTCGGTCGGATCGAACTCATTTTTCATGGACAGCTCTACGGCATCGAAGTTTTCGCTGTATTTGGCGCCAGCCACGATTCGTCCGCGGGTGGTGGCGGAGAGCGTGCCGACGGTGGCCTTGAAAGCGCCAGCGGAAAGCTTGGCGTCCGGGGCGGCCTTGAGGGTGCTCCCGTCAAACGTGGCATCCACCTTGGACTGGACCTTCGCGGTTGGCGGGATGAATGCCTCCCATGAATCCGCGGTGACTTCCTTGATGCGGCGTCCGTTGGCGTTCAAACCGAACACCTTGAAATCGGTGGACTGGCCTGCGGTCATGACAAACTCGGCAGGAACCACCTGCAGGGAGGTGATCGTTTCGTCCACGGGAACCGGCGCGGCGGCCGGGGCTCCGACAAATTTGCCCTCCTTCGGGCCAAAGCAGAAGAGCTTGTCCTTGCTGAAGACGTAAAGCTTGCCGGCCCAGATGGCGGGTGCGCCGAGGCAGTTGGCGCCAAGTTCCGCGGAGGAAATCCGTGCCGCCTTCTCCCCGGCCGGATTGATGACGTGGACCGTGCCGTCGTTCATCGGCACGTAGAGTTTGCCGTCGCCGAAGGTTGGGGAGGCGTGGATCTGGTCATGGGAGAGTTTTTCCGACCACAAGGTCTTGCCGGTGGCGGCATCCACACACACCAGCGAGCCGGTGGAGATGGTGGAGAAAACCTTTCCTTGCGCGAGAACCGGCGAGCTGGAAAACGCTGAAATATCATCGTTGCGCCAAACCTCCGCATCCTTCCCGAGCACCAGCGGCTCCTTGGGGTAGGTGGTGGGGATTTTGATGCAAACCATTCGGCCGGTGTTGGATGCATCCACATTTTCCGCCCCGTGCACCGCGATGAGCTTGTCCGGGCCATCCAAAATCACCTGCGAGTTGACCCCGCCCTGCGATAGGTGGAAGCGCCACAGCGGCTTGCCGGTATTGGCGTCCACGCAAACGATATGGCCGCAACCGGTGCCGGCATAGAACACGTCGCGCCCTTCGAGCTTTGCAAAAACCGGCATCGCAAACGAGCTGTCCACCGGCTGCGTCCCCGGCGTGGAATCCCACACCAGCTGGCCGGTGAGCTTGTCAAACGCGTAGAAGCGGTCCGCACCCGGGCCGTTGGCGCCCCAGTTGGCCGTCACGCAGTGGAAGATCACTAGGTGGTTAAACACCGCGGGTGCGCCGGTGCGGCCGTTGGGAAAGGTCAGCCGACCGAAGTCCTCCATCAGGGAAACCTCCCACAGCTGCTTGCCATCCCGGCTGAAGCCCACGCAGCGCCCGTTGCTCGTCTGCAGGTAAACGTTGCCCGTCGCCGGATCCACCGTCGGCGCGCCAATCCCGTAGCGATTGTAGACGACGTCGCTAATATAGTCTGAAAATCGCGCCTCCCACTTTTTCTCGCCCGTCACCGCATCGACGCACAACAGCGCCTCCTGGGTTTCCTCGCCTTTTTCCCCGTAATAGCCGTAGGCGTAGAGCAATCCGTCGGCAATCACCGGCGTGCCCGCTCCATGGATCTCGTAGCTCCACAACGGCGCCGCCGGATCGAGCTTCTCCGGCAGGCCAGCCTCAAGCGAGGCTCCGGTCTGGATCGGACCACGCCAATCAAGCCAACCGGTGGCCTCGGCAAACGTGGTGGTTGTTAAAATGAATGAAAAAAGCAGCGGGCGAATCATGAATGCGAGGGATTAAAAGGTAGTGCGGAGACGAATTCCAAAAATCTGTGGGTCGCCTGGCGCGCCGGCAAAGATCTGCGGGTTGATGAAGGTAAAATACTCTTCGTCGAAGAGGTTGCGTCCGTAGAGAGCGACGCTGAACCGCTCAGTCGCGTAGCCGACCTCCGCATCCCACACCGCGAACGAATCCTGGGTGAAGCCGCTGGTGTTGGCCGCGTCGTAACGGGTGGTTCCCGCCAGGCGCCCGGAGACTTGCATGTAGAAGCCCTTGTCGAAGTCATAGCGGATGCCGGTGCTGGCAGTGTAATTGGGCACAAACGGCACCTTGTTCCCGTCAAACGAAGCCCCAAACGGATCCTGATAGGAATCAAATTCCGCATCCACATAGCCAACACTGCCGCGCAGCGTGACCCGCTCGACCGGAACCCAAGCCACATCAAGCTCCACCCCGCGCGAGGTCACCTCTGCGGCATTGAGTATGATGAAGTCCGACGAAAACGGCACCGACGCGTTGAACTGGTAGTCGTCGATCTGGTCCCAGAATCCGCGCAAGCCAATCCGCAGGTTGTGGTTGGTGTTTTCAAACTCGAGGCCAAGCTCATTGGACCAGTTCGTTTCGCGCTCGAACCGGGCAAGCGCCGGGCTGTCGCTGAAGGCGGAAAAGCCGGCCGGCTTGTTGCCCAGGCTGCTGCGCGCGAACAAGTCGAGCGTCGGGAGAACCTCGTAGGTCAGGCCAACGGCAGGGGAGACAAACCAGTCGTCCTGCTTGCCGCGGACGATTTCCGCACCGGGGAAAAAGTCCTCCTGCACGCGGTCGATTTCCGACTGGTGGAAATCCACCCGCAGGCCGGCGTCCACCGCCAGTTGGCGCGTCGCCTGCCATGTCACATTGCCGAAGGTGGCCAGGTTGAGCTGGTCGATGTCAAAGTCAGTGGTTTCGTCGAGGATCGGGAAGACGAAGCCGCCACCCAACGGAAGACCCGTGGTGCGCCGGGCAGTTCCCTGGTTTTCAATCGCCATCTGGAAAAACCCAGCCTTCCAGCGAATCGCTGCGTCGTCGGAGGATGAGAAGCGGATCTCGTTGGAAAACAGATCCTGCGACTGGTTGATGAAGGAACGAGCATCGGCTGGTGAGCCCGCCAGCGGCGTCCCGGCAAAAGCGATCCACGGCGTGGTGCCATTGCTCAGATCCAGATCCACCGTGGATGGCCTGAGGTTCCAGGTTTGGAAGCTGCTGATGGTTTCGATTTTCCCCCAGCTCAAGTCCTTGCGCGTGTGGATCGACCACTGCTGGCGGTCCAGATCCGTCTCGCCGCGGAAGTCGGATGAATCGTTGAACGGATCAGGGCTGGTCAGCGAGCTGAGCCGCTGGGAGCCGTCGTTAACTGCCTCCGCGTAAACCCGCAGCCGCAGTTCAAAATCCTTCGTCGGGTTCCAAAACAGGTTCAGCAATCCGCCCGTGGACTCGCGATCATCGGTCCTTTCCTCAAGAAACGTGTTGCGGATGTACCCGTCACGCTCGTCGTGGAAAAGCTGCAGCGTGTAGGAAATACTCGAGTTGAGCGGCCCGGAGCTAAGCAATCCGAGCCCCACGTGGTCATACGATCCGTATTCCGCGCTCAGCGAGGTGGTCAGCTCCGCCGCTGGCCGTGGCGTGAACATTTCCACCATCCCCGCCGCCCCATTGCGTCCAAACCGTGGTCCTTGCGGGCCACGATAAACGCGCACTTCGTCGAGCTCCAGGAGGCTCGATGGATAGCTGTAGGCATCCCCAAGTGGCACGTCGTCAATGTAGAGCCCCAGCGCGGGCGGACCAAAAAACAAGGTGTTCGTCGAGCCGCGCATCGCCACGACTTGCCCGTAGCCGCGCGAATCGGCGGAAACCACGTTGAAGCCGGGGACGATCCCGGAAAGGTCGGCAAAATTGGTGGCTTGGAAGAGCTCCAGGGACTCGCGCGAAATCACACTCACTGCCGCAGGTTCATCCTCAATCCGTTCGGCTTCAATAATCGTTGGCGCAAGGGCAGCGGGTGCTTCTTGGGCAAGCGCCCCTCCGCTCAAGGCGAGGGCGACGACGGAGGCGGTCCGCAAGGGACTAAGGGCTGGGTGCATTCTTCGATTTAGGGTTTAGTCTGTTGGATGCTGGAGATCGGGTCTGGCAGGTCAAACACTAACCATCCGGGAGGTGAAATGTTTTGCGCAACTTTGCCGTCTTAGGCAGGGTTAAGGGCTTGGCATAACGAGCTGCCAGAAGATTTCTTCCAACAAATTTCATCAAAGTGAGAATCACGCATTTGCCGGTTTTGATGTTTCCCTTGCTAGCGGGGCAGGCCACTGCGCTTTTGGCCGGGGAGGTCATGTCGTGGCGCCAGGGCGGCAACGGCCTGTACCCCGAGGCGCAGACGGCCACCGATTGGGCGGCAAAGGGGAATGTTGTTTGGGAAACGCCGGTCTCGGCACGTGGCAACGGGTGTCCGATTCTGGTGGGCGGGAAGCTGTTTTTCACCGCCGAGCCGGCCACCCTGATCTGTGCGGACGCCGCCACCGGCAAGATTCTGTGGGAGAAGACCAACGAGTACAGCGACTTGGCGGGGGAGGGGGGCGGTCAGCCGTCGGCGGAAGCGGTGGCGCAAGCCAAGGAGGCCGAGGAAAAAGCCGCCGCCCTGGAGCGTGACCTGTACCGGGATCAACGGCGGCTCAGGCGCGAGCCGGACAACCAGGAGTTGAAGGCCAGCGTTGAGGAGCTCAAGCAGAAGATCGCGGCGCTCAAACCCCAAGGGCAGGGCGAGCAGATGAAAAAGCCACGTACCAACGACTCCAACGGCTACGCCTCCTACACGCCGGTCTCGGATGGCAAGCACATCTGGGCCTGCTTTGGCACCGGCGTGGTCGTCTGCTACGATCTGGCCGGAAACCGCGTCTGGCACAAGCGGACTGAAAACCCCGACCACGAATGGGGCGGAGCCACCTCGCCGACCCTCGTCGATGGCAAGCTCATCGTGCGCTTCACCGACTACCTCGCGCTGGATCCCAAAACCGGCAATGAGCTGTGGCGCACTCCCTCGGCGGGCGTCACTTTCAATTGCCCGGCCAACTTCGTCTTGGACGGCCGCCATTACCTCTACACCGCGCGCGGCGAGTTGATCCGCGCCAGCGACGGGGAAATCCTCCCCTCGCAAGGATTCACGGTGAAGTCAAAACCGTGGGCATTTTTCAACACTCCCTCGGTGATTGGCAACCGCATTTACTGCGCCCACGGCGCGGAAGGCGAACACGGCGATGCCTATGCCATGGAAATCCCCAAGACCGCCGACCTTCTCGAGAAGGATGGCCTCAAGGAAGTCTGGCACCAACAGGTTAACAAGAACCGCTACTATTCCTCGCCCTTGGTCAGCGACGGCATCGTCTACCTGATCACCCGCGAATACCAGATGCAGGCACTCGACGCCACCGATGGCAAGCCGCTTTACTCCGAGAAAATCCAAGGCTTCTCCGGCACCGCCTATCCAAGCCTGACCTTGGCCGGCAAGCTGATCTTTGTCGGCGCCGAGGATGGCAATGCCGCCTTTGTCAAACCCGGCCGCACCTTTGAGGAACTCTCCCGCACCAAGGTCGAGCCGTTCCGCAGCACCCCGATCTTTGATGGAAACCTCACCTTCCTGCGCACCCAGGAAAACCTGCTCGCCATCCGCAATAACTGACCCACACTGAATTCTTGCCTCCGCGCGCCGCTGGCCTAACCTCACCTTTTACCAGTCCCATGAAACTTCCCTTGCTCCTCGCCGCCGTTTCCTTGCTTCCCGCTTTTCTCCAGGCCCAAGACTGGCCGCGCTACCTAGGGCCCAACGGCTCCGGAAAAGTCGACGGGAAAATCCGTACCGATTGGCAGGCAAATCCGCTCAAGGAACTCTGGCGCAAAGACCTCGGCCAAGGCTGCAGCAGCTTCGCCATCTCCGGGGACAAGGTGCTCGTCATGGGCAACAAAGACAATCAAGACATCGTCTGGTGCCTCGATGCCACCACCGGCAAGGAAATCTGGACCCACAAGTATCCCGAAAAACTCGACCCGAAAATGTACGAGGGCGGCCCAAACTGCACCCCAAGCATCGACGGAGACTTCGTCTATACCCTGAGCAAGACCGGCAAGTTGTTCTGCCTCAAGATGGCAGATGGCAAGCCCGTGTGGCAGAAGGATTTCGAAAAGGACTTCGGCGGCAAGGCTCCCTCGTGGGGCTTTTCCGCATCGCCCATCGTCAAGGGCGACTTGCTGCTATGCCTGCCGTGCGGCAAGGATGGCGGTCTCTACGCCCTCGACAAACGCACTGGCGCAACCACTTGGACTTCCGGCGACAACACCAAGCCCGGCTACGCCGCTCCCGTCATCTTCAAGTACAAGGGTAGGGAAGTGGCGGCCGCTTTCCAGGGCCGCGAGCTCGTCACCTACAACCTCGAGGACAAGGGCAAACCGGTCTTCACCTTCGAATGGCGCACCTCCTACGACGTCAATGCCAGCAACCCCCAGTTCCATGACGGCATGATGTTCCTCGCCTCCGGCTACGGCATGGGCTACGTTGTCATCGACGTCTCCGGCACCGAGCCGAAGGTCCTCCACAAGCAGGAAGACCTCCGCATGATCTTCCAAAACAGCATCCTCGTCGACGGCGACATTGTCGGCGTCTTCGGCGACAAGAACATCGATGCCAAGCTCGTCCGCATGGACATGAAGTCCGGCAAGGTCCGCTGGAGCGAAAAAACCCCCGGCACCCGCGGCAGCTCGCTCATGGTTGGCAACACTCTGGTCATCCTGGCCGAAACCGGTGACATCATCTGCGGCGAGCCCGCCGCGGCCGGCTGGAAAGAACACGGCCGCGTCAAGCCGCTCAAGGGCGTCTGTTGGGGCCCGGTCGCCTTTGGCCATGGGAAAATCTTTGCCCGCAACAACAACGGCGAGGCCGTCTGCTTGGACGTCAAGTAGAGTCCCCTGCGAGTGCATTAGCCGATGTGAGCCGCAGGCCTCCGTGGACTGCTGCAGCTTGCTGCCGCTGTAAGCCATCCAGCTTGCTGGCGGGATTCCGCTCCGCCTCCCATTTAACGTCCCCTCCGCCTTCTGCGCTGAAAAAGCAATTGGACGAGCGCGGGTAAGCATGCCGACGCTCCCCCCCGGGCATGCCGCAGCAAGCTGCAAGCATCACAGCGGCAGCATGCTGAAGCACTCCACGGCCTGCGGCTCACCAGACAAGTTAGCGCTTGCGGGGTACTCCCCGCCACACCGCTTTGGCTTGTCCATTCACGCGGGGAGTCTCCGCGGCGCTTGCCAGGGTTGGGAGTGAATGGCCGGTGGCAAATCTCCCTGGAAGGGCGCTCTGCCGGAGGATCTTGTTGGCCGCGGGACAATTCTGAGCGCAATTGCTTGTGAAAGGGTGCCCGCTTGCGGCGTAATGAGCGGGATGAAAATCCAAGCTTCAATCCTGCTGGCGATCGGACTGCTGACCAACCCGCTGTGCGCGGAGAATTGGCCCGAATGGCGCGGGCCCGGGAGCAACGGCGTGGTGAGCGGCAAACAACCGCCACTGGACCTCGCAGGGAAACTGCTCTGGAAGGCCGAGCTTCCCGGCCGCGGCTGCTCGACGCCCATTGTTTGGGAAAACCGGATTTTCGTCACCAGCCCGATCAGTGAGGAAGACGGGCTTCTGGCCTTCGATTCATCGGGCAAGGAATTGTGGCGCAAGACCTTCGGTGCCTTGACCCCGGGCCGCGGCCAGCGCGTCGGCAGCGCCGCAAATTCCTCCCCGGTCACCGACGGAGAAGTCGTCATCGCCTATTTCAAATCAGGAACGGTGGTATGCACGGATCTGGCGGGCAATCCGAAGTGGCAGGTCAATCTCCAGGAGAGCTACGGCAAGGACAAGCTGTGGTGGGACCAGGGCACCTCACCGGTGCTCACCCCCGGCAGGGTCGTCATCGCCGTCATGCAGAGCGAGGGCGAATCCTACCTCGTGTCGCTCGACCGCCAAACCGGCAAAGAAATCTGGAAAACCCCGCGCAAATATGAAACCGGCGAGGAATCCGGCGATTCATACACGACCCCCCACGTGGTCACCGTGGGCGATGCCCAACTCATCGTCAGTTGGGGTGGCGACCATCTCACCGCCCACGACGCGGCCACCGGAAAGCTCGTTTGGGAAGCGACCGGCTTCAATCCCTCCCGCGCTAATGGCCAGCGCGTAATTGCCTCCGCGGTGGTGGATGGCGGGGTGGCTGTGGTACCCTTCAAGCGCGGCGATGCGTTGGCTGGCATCGCATTGGATGGAAAAGGCGCAATCCCTGAAAGCAAGTGGCTCTGGCGCAACGATGCTGCCGGTTCCGACGCGGTCACCCCGGTCCTCCACAACGGCAAGGTCTACGTCCTCAAGGACGGCGGCCCAACCCGCGGGCGCCTCGCCTGCCTCGATGCCAAATCCGGCAAGCAGCTCTGGGTCACCAACTTTCCGAAGGCGCCACAGGTCTACTATTCCTCCCCGCTGATTGCCGGCGACCACTTCTATTGCGTCCGCGAAGACGGCCTGATCATCAGCGGCCGCCTCAGCGACGAGGGCCTCACCGACCTCAAAACCCACCCCCTTGAAGAAAATGTCATCGCCTCGCCCATCAGTACCAACGGCCAACTCATCTTCCGCTCCGACAAACACTTGTTCTGCTTCGGCGAAAAATAAATGACGCCTTGTCGATATGCCCCCGCCTGCGGCGCAATTTACCTGCTGCGGCATCGCCGCAGCCGTGGACTGCTGCAGCTTGCTGCCGCTGTGATGCTCGCAGCTTGCTGCGGCATGCCCGGGGGAGCGCGGCGCCCTGCTCACCCGCGCTGATCCAATTTGCTTCTTCAGCGCAGTGGGTGGAGGGAGCATTCAATGGGCGGGCGGAGCG
>Ga0136639_10000406_pt1 | contig 14082 bp, 11 predicted proteins | sample AntDrymUQ8592106_2_FD_113739 | JGI IMG/M metagenome (GOLD analysis project Ga0136639, IMG submission 113739) | Polar desert sand microbial communities from Dry Valleys, Antarctica - metaG UQ859 (21.06) | ecosystem: Environmental > Terrestrial > Soil > Desert | place: Antarctica: Dry Valley...
GGGTGCAGGCCGTAGTGGATGCGGCGGGCCGTCTCGATATCGCCGGCCATCCACGCGTTGTACATCTCGACGTGCGCGACCGGGGCGATGTTGCTCGTGGCGCTGATGTAGCCGACGCCGCCGAGGGCCAGCAGAGGCAGGCAGAGCAGTTCGATGCCGCTCCAGACCAGCAGCTCGGGGCCGCAGAGCTGCAGCACCCGGGAGAAGTGTTCGAAGTCCTTAGTGGTCTCCTTGACGCCGACGAAGTTGTCGAAATCGCGGTAGAGGCGATTGATGGTCTCCGGGGCGATGTCGACGGCCGTGCGGCTCGGCACGTTGTAGGCGACGATCGGCAGGTCGGGGAACTCCTCGGCCACGGTCTTGTACCAGACGTAGAGCGCTTCCTGGGTGGGGCGGGCGTAGTACGGGGTGATGATCAGGGCGGCGTCCACGCCGGCATCCCGGGCCGCGGCGGTGAGCTCGAGGGTCTCGTCGAGCTTGGCCGAACCGGTTCCGGGCATGAACGGCACCCGGTCGCCGACGGCGGCCGCCACGGTGCGGATCGCGCTCGCGCGCTCAGCGATGGTCTGCGAACTCGGTTCTCCGGTGGAGCCGCCGAGGGAGATGCCGTGCGTGCCGGAGGCGAGTTGCCAGTTCACGAGATTGGTGAGGCCGGCGTGGTCGACGGCGCCATCGGCTGTGAACGGGCTCATCAGGGGCGCGATGGAGCCTGTGATCTGGCTCGGGTCGGTGCGGAACTTCATTGTTTTCCCTTCGGAGCAGGTGCGGTGAAGTCATTCAAGAACTGGAACGGGGGAGGGGCGTTAGGGCGAGGAGAGGGTGTGCTGTTGGGCGAGGAAGGCGTTGAGCGTGCCGAGCCGGTGGTCGCGCGCGGCCAGTTCGATCTGCAGGGGATCGGCCCCGTCCTCGATCAGGTCGAGCAGCGCAGTGTGCTCGGCGACGGACTCGTGCGCCCGACCCGGCACGAAACTGAACGTGGATTCGCGCAGGGTGCCGAGCCTGCTCCAGCCCCGCTGCACCAGATCGAGGATGTGCGCATTGGTGCAGGCCTCGAACAGGGCCGAGTGGAACTCGCGGTTCAGGCTGGTGAAACGCACCGGATCGAAGTGGTGCAGGCAGTCGGCCATCTGCGCGTTGACCTCCCGGGCGCGCAGGAGTGTTTCCGGGTCGAGCCGGGGCGCCGACAGGGCGGTGGCGTAGCCCTCGACGAGGGCCAGCGTCTGCATCGTGTGGGTGTATTCGGTGGCGTCGAGCATGGCCACCTGGGCGCCGATGTTGCGCTCGAAGGTGACCAGGCCCTCCGCCTCCAAAAGACGGATGGCCTCCCGCACCGGTACGGTGCTGACGCCGATCTCCCGGGCGATCTGCCCGAGCACGAGGCGGTAGCCCGGGCTGAAGCTGCCGTCGGAGATGCGGGTCCGGATCCACTGGTGGGCGAGCTGCGCCTTGCTCAGCGACGCGTCGGCGCCGGCGGTCGAGACCCCCGTCGAAACCGTCATTCCTGCTCCTCCTGCCAGGCCCGGTAGCGGGCCTTCCACTCGGCGTTCATCGGGTAGAGCCCGTCGACGCCCTGCCCGGCTGCGACCATTGCGGCGATGAAGGTCTCCTCGTGCTCCTGCACGATGGCGGCGGCGACAACCTCCACAACCAGGTGCGGCGGGATCACGATCAGCCCGTCGGCGTCCCCGACGATCACGTCGCCAGGCTGCACGGATGCCCCGCCGCAGGCCACCGTGAGGTCGGTGTCCCACGGAACGTGGCGGCGTCCGAGCACGGCAGGGTGTGGTCCGGCGTGGTAAGTGGGGATATCCAAGGCGGTGACGGCCGCGAGGTCGCGCACACCGCCATCCGTCACGATGCCTGCCGCCCCGCGCACCTGGGCGCGCAGGGCCAGGATGTCGCCGACCGTGCCGGTGCCGCGCTCGCCGCGGGCCTCGATCACGAGCACATCGCCCGGCCCGAGCGAATCGAACGCGCGCTTCTGGGCGTTGTAGCCGCCGCCGTGCGACTCGAAGAGGTCTTCCCGGGCCGGGATGTAGCGCAGCGTTCGGGCCCGGCCGACCAGGCGGGCCTCGGGCCGGGTCGAGCCGAGGCCGTCGATCGACACGGTATTGAGGCCGCGTTTTCTCAGCTGGGCGCTGAGGGTGGCGGTGCCGACGCTGTTGATCTGGGCCCTGAGCTCCGCGGTGAGGGCGAACGGGGTCGGGCTGGTGACGGGGGCTGAGGTGACAGGGGCTGAGGCGACGGATGCCGGCGCGAGCCCGGCCGCCTCCGCCGAACCCCACGCCTCGGTGCGCTGGAGGTCGTCGACTCGCGGCCCGGCCCCGAACGTGCCGAACGGCACCGTTCCCTGCCGGATCGGGGTGATGAGGCGCCCGGTGCGGGGCGCGCCGGGGGCGCCGGGCGCATCCACTTCGACCTCGACGGTGTCGCCGGGCACGACGACCGACGATCCGGCGGGCGTGCCGGTGAGGATCAGGTCGCCGGGCTCGAGCGTGAGCAGCTGCGAGAGGTCGGCGACGAGCCGGCCGAACCCGAAGAGCAGGTCGGCGGTCGTGTCCTCCTGCGCGAGCGTGCCGTTCACCCAGGTGCGGATGCGCAGCATTGCCGGGTCGAGGTCGGCGGCCGGCAGCAGCGTCGGACCGACCGGTGTAAAGCCGTCAGCTCCCTTCGAGCGCAGATTCGAGCCCTTGTCGGCATAGCGCAGGTCGTACACGCCGAAGTCGTTGGCGGCGGTCACGTGCGAGACCGCCGCCCAGCCCTCGTCCGGCGAGACGCCGCGGGTGCGGCGCCCGATGACCAGCGCGATCTCGCCCTCGAACACCAGCAACTCGCATCCGTCGGGCCGCTCCACCGGCGCGCCGCTGGCACTGAGCGACGACGCCGGCTTGAGGAAGTACGACGGCTGCTCCGGCGTGCGGCCGCGCTGGGCGGCCCGGCTCGGGTAGTTGAGGTGCACCGCGATGATCTTGCCCGGCGTGGTGAGAGCGGTGCTGGTGCCGGCGTCGGCGTCGGCGGTGCTGTCGTCGATGCTGCCCACGGAGGTCGAATTCGGCATGAGTGTGGCGCTTTCTAGTCGTGCTGGGAAATCCCGAGCGGGACTCCGCGGGTCTCTTTGACCATGGATACCGCGATGAATGAGATCGTGGCCAGCACCATGATGTAGATGCCGATCGACGGCGACCAGGCGGTCTCGTCCAGAAGCAGCTGGGCGATCAGCGGAGCGAAGGCCCCGCCGAGGATGGCGCCGAGGGCATAACCGATCGAGACCCCCGAGTAGCGCACCTGCGCCGGGAACATCTCCGCGTACAGGGCCGCCTGCGGGCCGTAGGAGAAGCCCAGGCCGCTGGCCAGAACGACGAGCGCCACCGTGAACCAGAGGATGTTGCCGGTGTCGATCAGCAGGAACATCGGGATGGCCCAGATGAAGAGCCAGGCGTAGCCGAACTGGAATGTGCGGATGCGACCGATCCGGTCGGACAGAATCCCGCCGAGCATCGTCGATGCCAGCCAGAAAACGGCGGCGATCGTGCTCGCCAGCAGCACCGGGGATCGTTCCATGCCCAGTCCGCCGGCCTCGACCGGCTTGGTGGCGTAGGAGGAGAAGAACGCGATCAGAAGGTAGCCGGCCGCGTTGTTGGCGATGAAGATCAGCGCGGTGAGGATCACCTGGCGCGAGTGGGTGGTGAACAGCTGGCGCAGCGGGGCCGCGGACTCCTTCTTGCGGTCCTGCATCTCCTTGAAGACGGGGCTCTCGTCGACCGAGCGGCGAATGACGAAGCCCACCACGATGAGCAGCACGGAAACGAGGAACGGGATGCGCCAGCCCCAGGCGAGGAAGGCCTCTTCGCTCATCGAGCTGGTGACCAGGAGCATGACGCCGGTGGCAAGGATGAGCCCGGTCGGCACGCCGATCTGCGGGTAGGCACCGAAGAAACCGCGCTTGGTGACCGGGGCGTGCTCGACGGACATCAGGGCGGCGCCGCCCCATTCCCCGCCGGCCGAGAAGCCCTGCAGGATGCGCAGCACGATGAGCAGGAGGGGTGCCCAGACGCCGATCTGCTCGAACGTCGGCAGCAGGCCGATCAGCGCGGTGGCCACACCCATGATGACGAGGGTCATTACGAGCATGGCCTTGCGGCCGAGACGGTCACCGAGGTGGCCGGCGACGATGGCGCCCAGCGGGCGGAACAGGAAGCTGATGCCCAGGGAGGCCCAGGCCACGAGCTGCGCCAGCCCGGCGTTGTCGTTGGCGAGCGGGGCGAAGTAGAGCCCGGCCAGTACGAGGCCGGCGGCCTGCGCGTAGATGAAGAAGTCGTACCACTCGATGGTGGTGCCCACCATCGTGCCGGCCAGGACACGGCGTTCCTCGCGCCGGGTGGCGGTTCTATCGGTGGCGCGGTCGGTCGTCAAAGCCATGGAATACCCCTTTGTATTTCCCTGCGAGTTTTCACGCGGTGTCGCGTGATTCCGAAACGGTATCACAGATCGTATATTATTCCGAGGGATAATCCGAGGACAGGTTTCCGAGGCCCCGTGCCGACGTGGCGGCACCGAGACTCCGGTCTAACGCAGATCGGCCGCGATGGCGGCTGCGGCCGTCAGAAGTCGCGCGCCGATCTCGGTCGCACTCTGTTCTCTGCCGAGGTAGACGACCGCCAGTGCTGCCGGCGCCTCGCCGAGCACAACCAGCGGCACCGCCACCGAGGCCAGCCCCGGAATGACCTCGTCATGACTGGTGGCGAAGCCGCGTGTGCGCACCAGGCTGGCTTCCTCGCGGCGGGCGTCGACGCCGAGGTCCGTCCACTGGGTCGCTGTGAGCAGGGACTGGATGGCGATGCCGGGAGCGCCTCTGCCGAGCGGATGCCGCGTTCCGGGCCGCTGCGCGACCGTGGCGTGCGCCCGGTGTGGTTCCACGCTGACCAGGGTGACGACTTCGCCCCGGTCCAGCACGGTCACGAAGGCGGTCATCCCCAACTCATTCGCGACGCTCGTGAGCTCGGGCAGCGCCGCGGTCTGCAGGCCGCGGGAGACGCCGCGGGCGAGGGCGGCCATCCTGGGTCCGAGGCGCACCGCACCGGCGGCATCCCGGATCACGACCCCATGGTCTTCGAGGGTGCGCAGGATTCGGTAGGCGATCGAGCGGTGCACGCCGAGGGCGCCAGCCACCTCGGCAATGGTCATGGCCTCGTCGGAGTCGGCAAGGATCTCGAGCACACGGATGCCGCGGGACAGGGTCTGGGAATGCGGCGCACCGTTGGCGCTGGGCTCGCTCATCTCGCTCATTCCACTCAGTGACGTCGACACCTCGCCATTCTCGCATCCGTACCCGGCCCGGGCCCGCCCCGGCCCGGGCTTCGCCCCCGATTAGACTGGCCGGATGCCCGTCATCGAGATCAGCGACCTCAGCGATCCTCGGCTCGTGGACTACGCCCACCTGACCGACGTGGCCCTGAAGAAGGCGCGCGGCACCGAGCACGGGCTGTATATAGCCGAATCGGCATTGGTGCTCGAGCGTGCCCTGCGTGCCGGTCACCGGCCGCGATCGGTGCTCGCCCTCGGCAACACCGTCGAGGAGGCCCGTGCCCTCGTCGACGAGGGTGTGCCCGTCTTCGTCGGTCCGGGGGAGTTGCTCGCCGAGCTCACCGGGTACGTGCTGCACCGCGGAGTGATTGCCGCGATGCACCGACCTGAGCTGCCTGACCCGGAGGTGCTGCTCGCCGGCGCCCGCCGCATCGTGATCCTCGAGAACGTGTCCGACCCCACGAACGTCGGCGCGATCTTCCGCTCCGCCGGGGCCATCGGCGCCGATGCGATCCTGGTCACGCCGCGCTGCTCCGACCCGTTCTACCGTCGGGCCATCCGGGTCTCGATGGGCACCGTGCTGCAGGTGCCCTGGACCCGCGTCGGCGACTGGCCGAGCACGCGCGCGCTGCTCACCCGGCACGGGTTCCACCTTGCCGCGCTCGCCCTGACGACGGATGCCGTGAGCTTGCGCGACTTCCCCGGGCACGAGCACGAGCGGCTGGCGCTGCTGCTCGGCGCAGAGGGTGCGGGGCTCACCCCGGATGCGCTCGCGGCATCCGACACCGTGGTGCAGATCCCGATGAAGCACGGCATCGATTCGCTCAACGTGGCCGCCGCCAGCGCCGTCGCGATGTGGGCGCTCTCTGGCTGAACCACAACACCCCGGCTCGACACGCGGCGTCGGCAGGCCGGAAGCCTAGGCTGAGGTCATGAGCAACGAGGCTGTCATTGTCGATGTCGTGCGTACCATGTCAGGTCGAGGCAAGCCGGGCGGCGCCCTCTCGGGCGTGCACCCGGCGGACCTGCTGGCCGGTGTTCTGACCGAACTGGTCACCCGCAACGGGCTCGATCCCGCTCTGGTCGACGATGTGATCGGCGGCTGTGTCAGCCAGGTCGGCGAGCAGGGGTACAACGTGACCCGCACCGCACTGCTCAGCGCGGGTTTCCCCGATTCGGTGCCGGGCACCACCCTCGACCGGCAGTGCGGCTCGAGCCAGCAGGCTGCGACCTTCGCTGCGCAGGGCGTGATGTCCGGCAGCTATGACGTGGTCATCGCCTGCGGGGTCGAATCGATGAGCCGTGTGCCGCTCGGCACCTCCCTCGCCGGGCAGGACCCCCACGGACTCCGGATGCGCGAGCGCTACCCTGACGGTCTCGTCGGCCAGGGTGTCTCGGCCGAGCTGATGAACCAGAAATGGCGGCTGGGTCGCGGCGAGCTGGACGCCTTCGCCGCTCGCTCGCATCGCCTTGCCGCTGCTGCCGCCGAACGTGGCGATTTCGACGGCGAACTCCGGCCGACGACCCTGCCCGACGGCCGGGTCGTGACCGCGGACGAGACCATCCGACCGAACACCACGCTCGCCTCCCTGGCCACTCTGCCGCCGGCATTCCGTACCGACGCCCTGGCCGCCCGGTTCCCGAAGCTCGACTGGCACATCACCGCCGGAAACTCGTCGCCGCTGACCGATGGGGCCTCCGCGGCCCTGATCATGAGCGCGAAGCGGGCCGCGCAGCTCGGCCTCAACCCGCGGGCCCGGTTCCACAGTTTCGCGGTGACCGGAAGCGACCCGCTCCTGATGTTGACCGGCGTGGTAGCGGCGACCCGGCGCATCCTGGAACGCTCCGGGCTCAGCATCGACGACCTCGACGCCTACGAGGTCAACGAGGCGTTCGCCACCGTGCCGCTCGTCTGGCTGCGGGAGCTCGGCGCCGACCCGGCCCTGCTCAACCCGCGCGGTGGGGCCATCGCGCTCGGCCACGCGCTCGGATCGTCGGGTACGCGGCTGCTGGGTACTCTGCTGAACCATCTTGAGCTGACCGGCGGTCGCTGGGGGCTGCAGACCATGTGCGAGGGCGGCGGCATGGCCAACGCCACCATCATCGAACGGCTCTGAGATGCGCATCGACGGATGCTCCGCCCTCGTCACCGGCGCCGCCTCCGGCCTCGGGCTGGCCACAGCCTCGGCCCTGGCCCACGCCGGGGCAGCGGTCGTGCTCCTCGATCTGCCGGGCGCCGCGGGCGAGCAGGCCGCGGCCGCCATCGGTGGCCTGGCCCGGTTCGTGCCGGGTGACGTCACCCACACCGAGGACGTGCAGGCCGCGGTCGAGGCCGCCGCACACCTCGGCCCGCTGCGCATCGTGGTCAACTGCGCCGGCATCGCCCCCGGCCGGCGCACCGTCGACCGGGACGGCACTCCGCTGCCGCTTCACGACTTCGACCGGGTCATCCGCATCAACCTCGTCGGCACGTTCAACGTGATCCGCCTGGCCGCGCCCGCCATGGCGGCGACCGAGCCGGTCGGCGGAGTCCCGGAGCGCGGCGTGATCGTGAACACGGCATCCGTCGCCGCCTTCGACGGGCAGATCGGCCAGGCGGCCTACGCCGCGTCGAAGGGCGGCGTCGCCGCGATGACCCTGCCGCTGGCCCGCGAGTTCGCTCGGTCGCTGATCCGGGTGGTGGCGATCGCGCCGGGCGTCTTCGACACCCCGCTGCTGCAGGGCCTGCCCGAGAGCGTGCGCGAGTCCCTCGCGGCCCAGGTGCCGCACCCGGCGCGACTCGGCGACCCGGCCGAGTTTGCCGCGCTCGTGCGGCACATCGTCGAGAACCCGATGCTCAACGGTGACACCATCCGCCTCGACGGCGCCATCCGCATGCCGCCGCGCTAACCCGGCCGAGCCTGTACATCCCCTTCGAGCGCCACTGTCGTCTCTCTATTTAGGGTAGGCTTACCAAAGTAATACGGGTCAAGCCCGCCGACAGTAGGGACACGCAACACGATGATTCTGACACGCCGCTGGACACTGCTTGCCGCTATCGGAACGGTGACCCTTCTGGGGGCAACCGGCTGCAGCGCGCCCGAGAAATCCAGCCCCGCCGCATCTGACGCGTCCACTCCGTCGGGCTCGATCACCGTCTACAACGCGCAGCACGAGGAACTGACTCAGGCCTGGGCCGATGAGTTCACCGCCGAGACGGGCGTCACGGTCACGCTGCGCAACGGCGATGACTCCGAACTCGGCAACCAGCTCGTTCAGGAAGGGTCCGCCTCGAAGGCCGACGTCTTCCTCACCGAGAACTCGCCCGCGATCACCCTGGTCGACCAGGCAGGACTCTTCGCCCCGGTCGACGACGCCACGCTGGCACAGGTACCCGAGCAGCTCCGGCCCTCCACCGGCACCTGGACCGGCATCGCCGCCCGCTCCACCGTGTTCGCCTACAACCCGAGTCTGCTCAGCGAGAGCGAAGTGCCGGACTCGATGCTCGACCTCGCCGACCCGGCCTGGGCCGGCCGCTGGGCCGCGTCGCCCTCCGGCGCCGACTTCCAAGCCATCGTCAGCGCGCTGCTCGAGCTCAAGGGCGAAGACGCCACGCGCGACTGGCTCGCCGCCATGAAGGAGAACGTGGTCGTCTACAAGGGCAACAGCACCGTGATGAAGGCCATCAACGCGGGTGAGATCCCCGGCGGCGTGATCTACCACTACTACTGGTTCGCCGATCAGGCCGGCACCGGCGAGAACAGCGCGAACACCCAGATGCACTACTTCAAGAACCAGGATCCCGGCGCGTTCGTCAGCGTTTCCGGCGGCGGCGTGCTCGAGACCAGCGCGAACCCCGTGGCCGCGCAGGCGTTCCTCGCCTACATCACCGGCAAGGGCGGCCAGGAGATCCTGAAGAACGGCACCTCGTTCGAGTACCCCGTCTCCGACTCGGTCGACGCGAACCCCGCGCTCGTGCCGATCAGCGAACTCGATGCACCCGTCATCGACCCATCCAAACTCAACAGCACCAAGGTCACCGATCTGATGACCGAGGCCGGCTTCCTCTAGGCTGAGACTGGTGATACCTGCAGCTCCCTCGACCGCGACCACGGCACCCGACCCGTCGGGGACCGTTCGCGCCGCTGTCGCCGAAACCGGCGCCAGCGGTTCTGCAGGGTTCACGGATGCCGCCGCCGGCCGGGTCGGCAAACGGCCCTCCGCCTTCATCGTGGCGGCTGCCATCACCGTGTCCCTGCTCGGGCTGCTACCGCTGGGCTACGTCATCGTCACCGGCATCCTGACCGGCTGGCCGACGCTCTCGGCCCTCGTGTTCCGGCCGCGGGTCGGCGAACTGCTCCTGAACACGGTCGGGCTGGTCGTGATCACCGTGCCGCTGACCGCGGCGATCGGGGTGGCCGCCGCTTGGCTGGTCGGACGCACGTCGCTGCCCGGCCGGAGGGTGTTCGCGGTGCTCCTGGCGACGCCGCTCGCGGTGCCGGCCTTCGTCAACAGCTACGGCTGGGTGAGTGCCGTCCCCTCCCTGAACGGGCTCTGGTCGGGGGTGCTGATCGCCACCCTGTCGTACTTCCCGCTGGTCTATCTGCCCTGCGCCGCCGCGTTCCGGCGGCTGGACCCCACGGTCGAAGAGGCGGCGGAGTCGCTCGGCAGCGGTGCCTGGGGTGTCTTCTTCCGCGTCATCCTGCCCCAGTTGCGGCTGCCGATCCTCGGTGGCGCACTGCTGGTGGGGTTGCACCTGCTCTCCGAATACGGTGCGTTCGCGATGATCCGGTTTGACACCTTCACCACCGCCATCGTCGAGCAGTACCGGTCCACGTTCAACGGCCCCGCGGCCACGGCCCTCGCCGGCGTGCTCGTGCTGCTCTGCCTGTTCCTGTTGATCGGGGAGTCCGGTGCCCGCGGCCGCTCCCGGTACGCCCGCATCGGTTCGGGAGTGGCCCGGGTCACGCCCCGGCGCTCGCTCGGCGCCTTCACGCCGGTCGGCTATCTGTTCCTCGGCGGGCTGTTCACACTGGCCATCGGAGTGCCGTTCTGGAGCGTCATCCGCTGGCTCGCCCAGGGTGGTGCGACGGTGTGGACCGAGCCTGTGCTGGTTCAGGCCCTGCTGCAGACCGTGGGCTACGGCCTTGCCGGCGCCGTGGTCACCTGCCTGCTCGCGTTCCCGATCGCATTCCTCGCGGTGCGCTACCCGAGCCGGCTGTCCCGCGGCCTCGAATCGGTCAACTACCTCACCAGCTCCCTGCCCGGGATCGTCACGGCCCTCGCGCTGGTGACTATCAGCATCCGCTTCGTGCAACCGCTCTACCAGACCACGGTGCTGGTGATCGTGACCTACCTGCTGATGTTCCTGCCGCGCGCGCTGGTGAACCTCCGGGCCGGGCTGGCGCAGGTGCCGGTTGGGCTGGAGGAAGCGGCACGGTCGCTCGGCAGGCATCCTGTCGCCGCGTTCCTGCACGTGACGACCCGCTTCTTCGCGCCGTCCGCCCTGGCCGCCGGGGCGCTCGTCTTCCTCGGTATCGTCACCGAGCTGACCGCCACGCTGCTGCTGGCGCCCAGCGGAACCCGCACCCTCGCAATCCAGTTCTGGTCGAAAGTGAATGACATCAATTACGTCGGCGCCGCCCCCTATGCCCTGCTGATGATCGTGCTGAGCCTGCCGGTCACCTACCTCCTGTTCGCCCGCTCCAGGCTGACGAGCACGTCATGACCGATCCTGGAGGCGCCGTGGGCGCAGACACCGCCACGGGCCCGTCGGCCTCCGTCATCGAACTCGCCGGCATCAACAAGAGCTTCGGCGGCACCCGTATTCTCGAGGACATCGCGCTTTCGGTGCCGGAGGGCAGCCGCACGGTCGTGGTCGGCTCCTCCGGGTCCGGCAAAACCACCCTGCTGCGCTTGATCAGTGGCTTCGAGCTGCCCGACTCCGGCACCATCACCGTGCTCGGCCGCACCGTGGCCGGCCCGGGTGTGGCCGTGGCCGCGCACCGGCGGGGGATCGGCTTCGTGGCGCAGGATGGCGCACTGTTCCCGCACCTCACCGTGGGGCAGAACATCGCGTTCGGCCTGGGGCCGGCTCTGCGCGGCGGCACCCGCCGGCAGCGTGCGCGAGCCGTCAGCGAGTTGCTCGAGATGGTGTCGCTGAAGCCCGACTTCGCCGGGCGCCGTCCCGACGAGCTCTCCGGCGGCCAGCAGCAGCGCGTGGCCCTGGCTCGGGCTCTGGCCCGCCGGCCGCGGGTGATGCTCCTCGACGAACCGTTTTCCTCCCTCGACGCCGGACTGCGGGCCGCCACCCGCGACATCGTGGCCGAAACCCTGGAGCGCTCCGGCATCACCACGGTGCTCGTCACCCATGACCAGGCCGAGGCGATGAGCTTCGCCCACCAGCTCGCGGTGCTCCGCGACGGCAATCTCTGCCAGGTCGGGCCGCCGCGCGAGGTGTATTGGCGCCCCGTCGACCTGTTCACGGCCCGGTTCCTCGGCGACGCGGTCGTGCTGCCGGCCACCATTTCGGTCGGCTTCGCCGCCTGCGCACTCGGCATGGTGGCCGTCGCCCCCACGAGCCTGCGCGGCGACGCGTGCATCATGCTGCGCCCGGAGCAGATCACCGTCGAGCACTGTGAGGCCGGTGGGGCGGATGCCGCGGGCGCTCTCTCCTGCACCGGTCAGGTCGAAGCGGTCGATTTCTACGGCCCTGAGGTGCAACTGGCGGTGCGCCTGTTCGCCAGTGGCGCCGCGGCCCCGGGTTCCCCACAGAACCTCGGCGGAACGCTCGTCCACGTGCGGCAGCACGGCACGATGGGCACCGTGGTGGGCAGCCGGGTGAGCCTGACCGCCCGCGGCACCGCCACGGCGTTCGCCGCCCGCACGTAGCGGTACAGAATCCAGAATTGTGGTCATGGTGGCAGCCGCGCAGTTGGCCGGAACCACCGTCACTGCGGATGAGTTTCCAGCTACTCGGCCGCGTGCGCCTCGAGGAATTCGTAGACCTCGGTGTCGTCGACGCCTGGGAAGGTTCCGCTGGGCAGCGGCGACAACACGTGCGCGTGCAGACGTGCGCTCGGCCACGCCTTCCCGGCCCAGCGGGACGAGATGTCCGACGTCGGGCGGCGGCAGCACGACTCGTCCGGGCAGCGGGAAACCGCCCGCTGGGTGGTCTCCCGGCCGCGGAACCACTTGGCCTGCACGAAAGGCACGCCGACGCTGATCGAGAACTCGCGGGCATCCGTCGCCCCGGTCTGGGTGGCGCACCAGAACGTGCCGGCGGGCGTGTCGGTGTACTGGTAGAACTCGGTGGTGCGGTTGGTGTGGGTGAACGCGCTGCGGGCGCTCCACTGCTTGCAGACGAACTGGCCCTCGATCGAGCCGGTCACGTCGGCCGGCAGCGGAAGGTCGTCGTTCTCGTAACCCTTCTGCAGGGCGCCGTCGCCGGTGACACGGAGGAAGTGCAGGGGCATGTCCAGGTGGGAGGTGGCCAGGTTCGTCAGGCGCAGGGCGGCGGCTTCGTGGGTCACTCCGAAAGCGTCGCGGAAGTCCTCGACCGAAAGCTCACGCTCGCGTTTGGCGTGAGAGAGGAAGGCGACGGATGCCGCCTGCGGCATCAGGCAGGCGGCCGCGAAGTAATTGATCTGCAGCCGCTGCCAGAGAAATTCGGCGTAGCTGGCGGGGCGCTCGTGCCCGAGCAGTCGGTGCCCCATGGCCTGCAGAGCCATGGAACGCAGGCCGTGACCGCCGGGGATCGATGCCGGTGGCAGATAGATGCGGTGATTGACCAGGTCGGTCACCGACCGGGTCGAATTGGGCAGGTCGTTCACGTAAATGAGGTTGAAGCCGAGCTGCTCGGCCATCACGCTCACCTCGCGGTGGGTGAGTGCGCCGGACACATGACCGGATGCCCGCACCTGGTCCTCAGCGAGCTTCTCGATGTCGGGCATGAAATTGTCTTGTTCGCGCATCCGTTCGCGCAATTCCGTGTTCGCCCGGCGGGCCTCCTCCGGCGTGGCGATGGCCTCGCTGGCGCGGCGGGCCAGCTCCCGGTGCAGGCCCAGCAGGGACTCAAGCGCCGCCATCGGCATTCCCTTGGTCATCTTCACCCGAGGGAGCGCCAGGGCGCCGTAGAGCGGATTGCGCTGCGCGCGCTCCAGCTCGATCTCGAGCGCCGCACGCGTGTTCGGCGCTTCGTTCTTGAGCAGGTCGGTGAGTTCCACGTCGACAGCCGTGGCGATGTCCTGCAGCGTCGAGAGTTTGGGCGAGCGGCGGCCGTTCTCGATCAGGGAGAGCTGACTGCCGGCCATGCCGACCTGCTCGCCGAGCTGGTCGAGTGTGAAGCCGCGCTCGGCGCGGAAATGACGGATGCGAAGGCCCAGGGTGATCAGATCAGCGGCACGTGTCGACATTCCTTAACAATAGCGAAAGATTCACGGTTCTTAACTCGACCATTCCTCGGTGCGGCGCAATTCATGGTCCATTCTGGAGTCAGAGGCCGAATTTATGCCCCCATACGACTTCACGCCACTGGTTCACGCCGGATCGACCACGAAAGGCCAGGAAATGACCATCGCGAATTCCCGAGTTGAGATCAGCGGGGGCGAGTCCCGCAACGCTGCCGGCACCACCGACCCCAACCTTCAGGCCTGGGTAGACGAAATCGCCCGGCTAACCCAGCCCGACGCCATCGTCTGGTGCGACGGATCCCTGCGCGAGGCCGACCTGCTCGCGAAGCAGCTCGTCGCCGAGGGCAAGCTCATCCACCTGAATCCGGAATGGCGCCCCAACAGCTAC
>Ga0136639_10000407_pt1 | contig 14074 bp, 9 predicted proteins | sample AntDrymUQ8592106_2_FD_113739 | JGI IMG/M metagenome (GOLD analysis project Ga0136639, IMG submission 113739) | Polar desert sand microbial communities from Dry Valleys, Antarctica - metaG UQ859 (21.06) | ecosystem: Environmental > Terrestrial > Soil > Desert | place: Antarctica: Dry Valley...
CGGCGGTGGACCGGCTGACGCCCGGGAACGCCGTCGACTCCTCGGCGATCATGATCACGCCGGGGCTGCGCTTGTAGGCGGTCGCGGTGACCTCCTGCAGGAAGCTGATCGCCTCGAGGTTCTGGTTGCCGCCGTGGATGTTGGGCTCCCACTGGCCGTCCTCGCGGGAGTAGTCCAGATAGAGGATGGATGCGACGGCGTCGACCCGCAGGCCGTCGATGTGGAACTCCTCGAGCCAGTACAGCGCATTCGCGACGAGGAAGTTGCGCACCTGGGAGTCGCCGAAGTTGAAGATCAGCGTGCCCCAGTCCATCTGCTCGCCGCGGCGTGGGTCTGAGTGCTCGTAGAGCGCCTGCCCGTCGAACTTGGCGAGGGCCCACTCGTCCTTGGGGAAGTGCCCGGGCACCCAGTCCATGATCACGCCGATCCCGGCGTTGTGCAGCTTGTCGATCAGGTACCGCAGGTCGTCGGGGTGGCCGAAGCGGCTCGTCGGGGCGAAGTAGCCCGTGACCTGATAGCCCCAGGAGCCGCCGAAGGGATGCTCGGCGAGCGGCATGAACTCGACGTGGGTGAAGCCCGTCTCGAGTATGTAGTCCACGAGCTCGCTGGCGAGCTCACGGTAGCCGAGGCCGGGCCGCCACGAGCCCACGTGCAGCTCGTAGACGCTCATCGGCGAGTTGTGGGGGTCGCGCGCGGCCCGCTTGTCGAGCCACGCGGCATCCGTCCACTCGTAGCGGGTCTTGCCGACCTTCGATCCGGTGGAGGGGGAGACCTCGGTGTATCGGGCCATGGGGTCGGCGCGGGTGACCCACTCGTCGGCCTCCGTGAGCAGCTCGAACTTGTAGGTCGTTTCCGGCTCGACCCCCGGGATGAACAGCTCCCACACTCCATTGTCGTCTAGGCGTCGCATGGAGTGCAGTACGCCGTTCCAGTTGTTGAAGTCGCCGACGACGCGGGCAGCCTTGGCGTGCGGAGCCCAGACGTTGAACGCCGTTCCGGCGACGCCCTCGTGCGGACGGAAGTGTGAGCCGAAGACGCTCCACATCTGCTCGTGGCGTCCCTCGCCGAACAGGTAGAGGTCGATCTCGCCGACCGAGGGGACGAAGCGGTACGGGTCGTCGGTGGTCCAGGTCGGGGCACCGCCATAGGTCGTCTCGAGCTCGTAGGCCTGACCCGCGTTCGGCAGGAACGCCTGCCACAGGCCGTCGGCGAGGTGGGTCAGCTCGACCCGGCTGCCGTCGGCGCGCACTGCGGTGACGGTCTCTGCGAGCGGGCGCACGGCACGAACGACGAAGCCGTTCCCGAACGCGTGCTGGCCGAGCGTGTCGTGCGGTCGGGGGTGGCTTCCGGTGACGATCGAGGCGATGAGCCCCGGATGCAGGTCAGGAAGGTCGGGAGTGGCGCTTCGGACATTGCGGTTGGCCATTTAGCTGCCTTTCGGGAATTCGACGCGCAGGATGTGCACGGGATCGGTAAAAGCGTCGAGGCGCACGTAGTTGTTGAGGCCCCAGGTAAATTTCTGGTTCGTGAGCAGATCGGTGACCTCGAATGGGGTCGCCGGATCGATGCCGAATCGGGTCGGGTCAAGGTGCACCGTCGTCTCGCGCACGGAATGCGGGTCGACGTTCGCGATCACGAGGATCGCGTCGCTGCGCCCATCCGCGGTGAAGCGGCCATCGATGAACTTGCTGTACACGAGGATCGAGTCGTCGTCGCTCCAGTGCAGGTCGAGGTTGCGCAGCTGCCGGAGGGCCGGATGCTCCGCCCTGATCGCGTTGAGTCGGGTCAGGAACGGCGCGAGCGACCTTCCTAGCGCCTCCGCCTTGGCAAAGTCGCGCTGCTTGTACTCGTACTTCTCGTTGTCGATGTTCTCCTCGGAGCCCGTCCGAGCGACGTTCTCGAAGAGCTCGTAGCCGGCGTAGACGCCCCAGGTCGGGGCCGCCGTCGCCGCGAGGGCCGCCCTGATCTTGAAGGCTGCGGGCCCGCCGAACTGCAGGTACTCGGTGAGGATGTCCGGCGTATTGACGAACAGGTTCGGCCGCAGGAAGTCCGCGTGCAGCTTCGAGATGCTCGTGAAGAATTCCTCGAGCTCGGTTTTCGTGTTGCGCCAGGTGAAGTAGGTGTAGGACTGCTGGAATCCGACCTGAGCGAGGGAGTGCAGCATCGCCGGGCGGGTGAACGCCTCGGCGAGGAACACGATCTCGGGAAACTCGGTGTTGATCTCATGCAGCAGCCACTCCCAGAAGGCGAGCGGCTTGGTGTGCGGGTTGTCGACCCGGAAAATCTTGACCCCGACACCGATCCAGTACTTCACGATGCGGAGGACCTCCTCGCGGAGTCCGACCGGGTCGTTATCGAAGTTGATCGGGTAGATGTCCTGGTACTTCTTCGGAGGGTTCTCCGCGTAGGCGATCGTTCCGTCGGGCAGCGTCGTGAACCACTCCGGGTGCTCGGTGACCCACGGGTGGTCGGGCGAGCACTGCAGGGCCAGGTCGATCGCGACCTCGATGTTGTTCTTCTTCGCGGTGCTGAGGAAGAACTTGAAGTCGGTGATCGTGCCGAGGTCCGGATGGATGGCGTCGTGGCCGCCCTCCTTCGCCCCGATCGCCCACGGCGAGCCGGGGTCGCCCGGCGCGGGGCTCATCGTGTTATTCGCGCCCTTGCGGAACGCGACGCCGATCGGGTGGATCGGCGGCAGGTAGATCACGTCGAAGCCCATCGCCGCGACGGCGGGGATGCGCCGCGCGGCGGTGCGGAAGGTGCCGCTCGTCCAGCTGCCGTCCTTCTTGCGCTTGGCCCCCTCCGAGCGGGGAAAGAACTCGTACCAGCTGCCGAGTCCGGCGCGGGCGCGCTCGACCCGCACGGTGAGCGGCTCGCTCAGCGTGACGAGGCTCGCGAGCGGTTGCTCGTCGAGCGCGGCGGCGACCCGTGGGTCGTCGGCGGCGGCGAAGCGCTCCTCGGCGGTGAGCTTCTTGCTCGTGATGCGCGTGCCGGCGACCCTGAGCACCTTCGAGTCGGGGTCGGCGGCGACGGCGCGGGAGAGCAGATCGGCGCCCATCGAGAGCATGAGCGGAACATCGATGCCGGCGGGGATTTTGATCCGCGCGTTGTGCAGCCACGTCGCCCAGTCGTCGTTGTAGGCCTGCACGCGGTACTCCCACGCCCCATCCCGATCGAGCAGCGCCTGAGTGTGCCAGCGGTCGGTTCCGGGCGCGCCGGGCGCCATCGGGTGCTTGGTGCGGATGCCGGAGGGGTCGGTGAGGAGAACATCGACCCCTAAGACGTCGTGCCCATCCTTGAAGACCGTCGCCGCAAACGGAACGACCTCGCCTGCGAAGGCTTTTGGCGGCCACAGATTCTCGGGTTGTTGGGGGGAAAGTTGTCTGATGGGGATGCGACCCATCTTCGGTTCGTATGCCATAGCCACAATTCGACGGTACTCGCTTTATCGGCGCGTGTGCCTTACCAATCCGAAACGCGCAACGCTTAGGCTTGCTCTTCGTGAAAGCAATCAGGCGTTTTACCGTCCGTACCGTGTTGCCCGAGTCTCTTGCCGGACTCGAAGAATTGGCGACGAATCTTCGCTGGTCGTGGCACGAACCGACCAGGCAGCTGTTTGCGCAGCTCTCCCCGGCTCTCTGGGAGGAGAGCGCGCACGACCCCATCGGGCTATTGGGCGAGATCGATCCCTCCCGCCTTGACGAGCTTGCGGCGGATCAGGGCTTTGTCGCCCAGATGAACGAGCGCCTGGACGAGCTTCACTCCTATCTGACCGAGCCGCGTTGGTACCAGTCGCTCCCCGAGGGGGCGCCCGCCGCAATCGGGTACTTCTCGCCCGAGTTCGGCATCGCAGCGGCACTGCCGCAGTACTCCGGCGGACTCGGCATTCTGGCGGGCGACCACCTGAAGAGTGCCTCCGATCTCGGTGTTCCGATCATCGGCGTCGGCCTCTTCTACCGCGCGGGCTACTTCGCCCAGGCGATCTCGGCGGACGGCTGGCAGCAGGAGTCCTACCCGGTCCTCGACCCGGACGGCCTGCCGCTCAGCGTGCTTCGCCACCCCGACGGCACGGCCGGCCAGGTCGCGCTCGCACTTCCCGACGGGCGCACACTCTACGCGCGGGTCTGGCAGGTCGCGGTGGGGCGCATCCGCCTTCTTCTGCTGGATACCGACATTCCCGAGAACGACGACGAGCTGCGCTCGGTCACCGACCGCCTTTACGGCGGCGGCGGGGAGCACCGACTGCTTCAGGAGCTGCTGCTCGGCATCGGTGGCGTCCGTGCGATCAAGCTCTTCACCGAGCTGACCGGCAGCCCGACCCCCGAGGTATTCCACACCAACGAAGGACACGCCGGCTTCCTCGGCCTCGAGCGCATCAGCGACCTGATCGGAGTCGGACTCTCGTTCGACGAGGCACTCCAGGTCGTGCGCGCCGGAACGGTATTCACAACGCACACCCCGGTGCCCGCGGGAATCGACCGCTTCGACTCTGGTCTCATCGGCCAGTACTTCTCCTCGGAGCTGCTGCCGGGCGTCGACGTCGACGACGTGCTGCTTCTCGGAGCGGAGAACTACGAGGGCGGCGAACCCGGCACCTTCAACATGGCCGTCATGGGTCTGCGGCTCGGCCAGCGCGCCAACGGGGTCTCGCAGCTCCACGGTGAGGTCAGCCGCGGCATGTTCGGGCAGCTGTGGCCTGGATTCGACACCGCCGACGTTCCGATCACCTCGGTCACCAACGGGGTACACGCGCCGACCTGGACCGACCCGACGCTTCTCTCGCTCGCCGCGTCGCGGCTGGGAACGACCGACACGACCTCCTGTGACTGGAACAGCCCCGCGGTCACCGATCTCGACCTGTGGGAGGTGCGCAACGGTATGCGCGCACAGCTCGTGCAGGATGCCCGCCGGCGAGTCACGGCGTCCCTCGCGGAGCAGAACCCCGGCACGATCACACCGCAGTGGGTATCCGACCTGCTCGACCCTGACGTGCTCACGATCGGATTCGCCCGGCGCGTGCCGACCTACAAGCGCCTCACCCTGATGCTCCACGACGAAGACCGGCTGCGGTCGATCCTGCTGTCGGCCGACCACCCTGTGCAGATCGTGATCGCGGGCAAGTCACACCCCGCCGACGAGGAGGGCAAGCGCCTCATCCAGAAGCTCGTCCAGTTCGCCTCGGCGCCGGAGCTGCGCACGCGGCTCGTGTTCCTCGAGAACTACGACATCGCGATGGCACAGCTGCTCTACCCCGGCACGGACGTCTGGCTGAACAACCCGCTGCGCCCGCTCGAGGCCTGCGGCACGTCGGGGATGAAGGCGGCGCTCAACGGGTCGCTCAACCTCTCGATCCTCGACGGCTGGTGGGCTGAGTTCTACGACGAAGAGAATGGCTGGGCCATTCCGAGCGCCGACTCCGCTGGCGACTCCGCAGAGCGGGACAAGCTTGAGGCTGAGGCGCTCTACGACCTCATCGAGCACCAGATCGCCCCGCGCTTCTACGACCGCGGCAGCGACGGTGTACCCAAGCGCTGGGTGCAGTCGATCCGGCACACGCTCGCGACCCTGTCGCCCGAGCTGTCGGCCGACCGCATGGTCAAGGAGTACGTCACGCGCCTCTATGTTCCGGCCGCCGAGGCCGAGCGCACCATCAGCGCGAAGTCCTTCGCCGGCGCGCGGGAGCTCGCGGCCTGGAAGCAGCGCGTGCGCGATGCCTGGCCCCTCGTCGCTGTCACTCATGTCGAATCCGGCGGCGTTGACACCGTGCCCCAGGTCGGAGACGTCCTCCACGTGCGCGCCCACGTGCAGCTCGACGGGTTGAGCCCGGATGACGTCGCTGTCGAGGTCGTCTACGGCCGCGCCCGCGAGGGGGACAGCCTCGAGCGCACGCACCATGTCGCGCTCGAGCCGGAGACGGCTGCGCCTGGCATCGCCGTGCAGTTCATCGGTGCCGTGCCGCTCACCCGGGCCGGAAGCTTTGGCTACAACGTGCGCGTGACACCGAAGCATCCGCTGCTCGCCAGCGCCGCCGAGCTCGGCCTCATCGCGGTCGCCGACTAGCCGTCTGACACGCACAAACGCCCCGCGCTGACGCGCGGGGCGTTTGTGCGTGCCTCGTGAGGATAGACAACACTGTCTATCCGCATTTCGTCGTGTACCCCGATAGCGGGTAGATACATCTGTATATGGTGCTGCTTTCAGGCGCAACGGCGCTTGTCGCAACGGAATCGGTTGCAAACACGGGCCGATTCGGCGGATTCCGCATCTGAACCGCGTTATTGAGTGTGCCTCGCACTGGGGGTGCAAGGAGGATAGACGGGCTTGTCTGTCCTTCATATAGTTGACCCCGAGACAGTGACACGCACCGCGAGCCGACATGGCGAACCGGTGCAGCGCACACGATCCACAGCCCGAATTTCGGGTGGGGGCACCACAGACTCACGGACGCCGCGAACATCGCGCTGCCCGCGCCGCACTTCGCGGCACATCACTCTCGATCACGGGTTCCGCCCGTGCGTACAGGCTCCGGCTCAGGCGGTGCCGCGAAAGGAATCATCATGAACAAGCTCCTCAAGGGTGCAGTCGCCGGTGCAGCTGGTGTCGCCCTCCTCCTCGGTGGCGCGGGTAGCTTCGCGCTGTGGAACTCGACAGCGACCGTCAACGTTGGCTCCGTCGCATCCGGCACCCTGTCGATTGCCGCAACAGGCGCCCCGACCTGGAAGGACATCTCGGCCGGCAAGACCGCGTCGGCGATCGCCGACATCTCGACCTTCAAGATTGCTCCCGGCGACACGATCGAGCTCACCCAGGTCGTCGAGATCGACGCCGTCGGAGACAACCTCCGCGCCACGTTGTCGTACGACGCGCTCAACGCCACCGCGTTGGCTGCGGATCAGGAACTGCTCGACAAGCTGGTGATCACGCTCGACGCCACCGGCGGCGACAACGTCGTTCGCATCCTCGACACCCAGACGTTCGATGTGGCTCCCGCAACCTCGACGAGCACGGTAACCGTCAAGGTCACCATCAAGTTGCCGTCCACGGTTACCAGCGCCACCAACGGCACCGTCGACTTCTCAAAGCTGGCCTTCAAGCTGCAGCAGAACGACCGCCCCTAGGCCGGGTGGGATGCGTCGGCCGAATCCGGCGCATCCCTCCCTCTTGTTCGACACCAGCACCCGACAGGACCGGAAGGAGCGCGACATGAACGCCGAAACGACCAGCGCTCCCCGCTCCCGCCCGAGCGTGCTCCGCCGGATGCTCAGCGCCGCCGGCGCGATCGCCGTGGCGACGTTTCTGGCCCTGCTCGGCACCGGCACCAGCTACGCCCTCTGGAACGGCGAGGCCGTCGTCGACGCCTCGCGGGTCTCGTCAGGCAACGTCGGACTCACCATCAACGGTGCGGCCGCCTACTCGCTCACTAGCCTTGATGCGAAAAAGCTCGCACCGGGCCGCTCGCAGGTCGCCCCCCTCGCCATCGCCAACACCGGCACCACCCGACTCTCGGTGACCGTCTCGGGCACCGAGGTTCTCGCCCAGTCCAACTCGCTGGCCAGCTTCGTTACGGCGAGCCTCGTAGCCGCCGCCGACTGCGCGGTCGCGACCTTTGTTCCGGCGCCGCTCGGCGGGTTCACGACGACCGCGGCGCCCGTGGTGCTCGAGCCCGGCGAGACGCGGCAGTTTTGCCTCGCGATCAGCCTCGCCACTGCAGCCCCGTCCTCCGTTCAGGGCGGCAGCGCGACCTTCGCCATGACCATCAACGCCGTCCAGGTGCGCTGACCATGATCAGGCACCGCACTGCGATCGCGATCGGCACGGCCGCATTCATCGTCCTCGCGGGTACCGGCGTCGGCAACGCCTTCTGGAGCACCCAGGCCTCGATGTCCGGCACCGCGAACGCCGGCACGATCGGCGTCGCAACAGCTGGATTCCCGGCCCTTTCGATCAACTACACGGCAACCGCCCTCGCCGTCTCGGCGCCCGTCACGGTGACCAACTCGGGCACGGTCTGGGCGCCGTTCTCGCTCACGCTCGGCGTCACGGCGGCGACCCCGCTCGCGAATGGCTCGGTGGTGAAGACGTGGCCCGTCGCGGCGGCGACAGCCTGCACCCCCACGACCATCGCGCCGCCGTCGGCGACGACGAGCAGCTGGGTCGACGTTCCCGCGCTGACCGGCACACTGGAGCCGGGCGCCTCCGCGACCTACTGCGTGCGCTCCTCTATTACCGCGCTGCAGCAGTCCACGATCGCCGGCACGAACCTGTCCGCAGCACTCTCGGTCACCTCGTCCGTGGGGAATTGGATCGCCAGCGCCACCTCGTCCGCCGCCCAGGCCGTGCTCGACTCGACCTCGCCCAGCACGCCGGGCGCGCCAGTCGCCTCGGCGACGACCGCGACGGGGACGTCGCTCGCCTGGACCGCGTCGACAGACAACGTCGCCGTGACGGGCTACGACCTCTACCGCGACGGAGTGCGCCTCGTGACCGTCGCCGGCACCGCATTCACCGACAGCGGACTCACAGCCGCCACGACGTACCGCTACACGATCGTCGCGCGCGACGCGGCGGGCAACGTGTCGGCGGTGTCGACGGGCACGAACGTCGTCACGAGCTCGGCTCCCGTTCTGTTCGACCCGGCGCTGTGGTACTCCGTCGGCGTCGGCGGCAGCGTCGGCACCGCCAGCGGCGTGTGCATCGAGTCCGGTCCGAATCCCGTGAACGGGGACGTCCTCACCGTCGCCACCTGCGGCGGAAGCACCAAGAGCGGGTGGAAGGTGGTTGCGGTGGGCGGTTACTACACAGTGGTGTCGCGCCGCGCGCCGACGCTTGTGTGGGACATCACGGGGGCGAGCCTCGCCGAGAACGCCCCCGCGCAACTCTCCAGCTCAACGGGCGCCACGAGCCAGCAATGGCAGGTCACGCAGACCTCTCCCGGCATCTACCAGTTTGTCAACCGCAACAGCGGCAAGTGCCTCGCGGCGCCCACGTCGGGGGCGCTGCGGCAGCAGACCTGCGGCAGCGCGTCCGCACTTCCCTTCATCATGACGCCGGTCAGCTGAATCGTGATTACCACGCGCGTCACCTGGCTCATGGGCACCGCTGTCGGCATCGCCTTGCTCGCCTCGAGCGCGACACCGGCTGCGGCAGCGGAGGAACCCTTGGATGTGCTCCTCAGCTCGGATGGAATCGTGTTCTCCAGCGCACCGCCTCACGGGATCCTCGATCCGCTCGCGACCCTCGTCCCCGGGGGATCGCACGAGTCGGTGCTCTGGATCAGGAACCCCGCCACCACCCGCGCGGTCGTGCGGGTGAGTGCAACGGGGCTCAGCATCCCCTCGTCGTCGTTCGCCGGGGACGTCTCGTTGACCACCACTGACTCGCAGGGGAGCGGAACGCGCTCGCGCACCCTCGCGCAGCTTTCCGAGTGTGAGCGGCTCGCCCCGTCACGGGTGATCGAGGGGGGAGCGACGATGCGTCTCGAGCTGGGTTTCACCATGTCGACCGACGCGCTGAACGCCTCCCAGAGCCAGCGCGCGAGCCTCAGCGTGCTCGTCGCGATGCGCGACGCGGTTGCCGGAGGGTTCGCGGCGTCCGCGTGCGACGACGTCGGCGTGATCATCGGGCCGAACCCTGTCGGGCCGACTCCCACGGGGCCCGCCGCACCCGCGGGCACCGGATCGGCCACGGGCGCTCTCGCGAGCACCGGTACCGACCTGCCCGTGCCGCTCATCGCGATCGGCGCCCTGCTGCTCGGCGTCGGAATCTTCCTGCTCGGCGCCCGCCGCCGCGGACGCGAGGAGTCATGATCGACGTGCGCGAGGAGACGGGCACAGCTCCCCGCGAGAAGGGCCTGCTCCACTATGTCGGCCTCGGACTGAGCGGGGCACTGCTCCTGCTCATCATCGCGCTCGCCGTGATCGTCATCGTGGTCCCGCGGGCATCCGGATCCATCCCGCTCACGGTGTTGACCGGGTCGATGGCACCCGGGCTCCCCCCGGGAACGCTCATCGTGGTTCAGCCGGTCGACGTCGACGATCTCGCGGTCGGCGACGTCATCACGTACCAGATTCGGTCCGGCGACCCCGCCGTGATCACGCACCGCATCATCGCCATCAACGCGTCCACGACCGGGGAACGCACCTTCGAAACGAAAGGCGACAACAACAGCGACGCCGATCCCGACCCGGTGGGCGCGATCCAGGTGCAGGGCAAGGTCTGGTACTCGGTTCCCCTCGTCGGCTTCGCCAACAACGCCGTCAATGGAGAGAACCGGGCGTGGATCGTGCCGGGTCTCGCCGTGCTGCTCATCGCCTACGCCGGGTACATGATCGCAAGCGGCGCAGCCACCGCGGTGCGGAAGAAGCGCGCGGTGCATCCCCGCTCCTAGTGCGCCCGGAACAGTTGCATCGACGTGCCGGCGATCACGCGTTCGGCGCCCGGCGCGAGCTCGATGCCTTCGGCGGCATCGTCCGCGCTGTCCCACAGCAGCTCGTACGCGGAGACACCGGTATGCGTCGGAAGCGTCACGGTCATCGGGGTCTCGAGGCCGTGAACGATGAGCAGGATGCGGTTGAACTCCTCCAACTCCGGCGTCGATGCCGCGAGGTACTGCAGGGTTCTGGCGGTGGGGGAATCCCAGTTCTCGCTCGACATCGTGGCGCCGTCGGCGTTGAACCAGTCCATCTGGGTCGACGACGGTGTCTTCTCACCGAAGACCCCGAACCTCACGGGGCGCAGGGCCGGGTTCTCACGGCGCAGGCGGAGGAGCCGGCGCGACACGTCGAGGAGCTCGTCCTGCCACGGGTCCTTCGTCCACGGCAGCCAGGTGAGGGTGCTGTCGTGGCAGTACGCGTTGTTGTTGCCGTGCTGGCTGCGCCCGAACTCGTCGCCAGCCGTGATCATCGGAACGCCGCCGGAGAGCAGCAAGGTGCCGAGGAGGTTGCGCATCGCGCGGCACCGGGCGGCCAGCACGGCCGGGTCTCCGGTCGGACCCTCGACGCCGTGGTTGAACGAATGATTGTTGTCGGTACCGTCACGGTTGTTCTCGCCGTTGCCGAGGTTGTGCTTCTGGTTGTACGCGGTGAGGTCGGCGATGGTGAAGCCGTCGTGGGCGGTGATGAAGTTGACCGAGGCGAGCGGGCCGCGCTCGTGGGAGAACACGTGCGCCGACCCGGCCAGCCTGCGTGCCATGCTGCCGATGCCCTGACCCGCGACGCCGTGCAGGCGTTCACTCGACACGTCGGTGAGCCAGAAGTCGCGCATCCGGTCGCGGTAGCCGTCGTTCCACTCCGCCCACCCGTTCGGAAACTTGCCCACCTGCCATCCGCCCATTCCCACGTCCCACGGCTCGGCGATCATCTTGACGTTCTGCAACGCAGGGTCGTCGATGATCGCGTGGAGCAGCGGATGGTCGGGTGTGAACATCGCGTTGTCGTCACGCCCGAGCGCCGGCGCCAGGTCGAATCGGAACCCGTCGACCTGCATCTCGTTCGCCCAGTACCGCAGTGAGTCGAGCACGAGCCGCTGTGCGGCGGGCAGGGCGAAGTTGAGCGTGTTGCCGCACCCGGTCACGTCGATGTAGTCACCGTCGGCCATCTGCCGGTAGTAGTTCGCGTTATCGAGCCCGCGGAAACTCGTGGTGGGCCCCTTCGGACCCTCCTCTGCAGTGTGGTTATAGACGACGTCGAGGATGACCTCGAGCCCGGCTTCGTGCAGGAGCTTGACCATGCCCTTGAACTCGCGCAGCACCGCCGAGGCGCCGGTCACCTGAGCCGCGCGCGAGGCGTAGGCCGCATGCGGTGTAAAGAAGCCCAGGGTGTTGTAGCCCCAGTAGTTGCGCAGGCCCTGCTTGATGAGCCGCTGCTCGCTCACAAACTGCTGCACCGGCAAGAGCTCGATGGCCGTGACACCGAGGTCCTTGAGGTAAGCGATGTTGCTCTCGTGGGCCAGGCCCGCATAGGTGCCGCGCAACCGCTCGGGGATCAACGGATTGAGCTTGCTGAGCCCCTTCGCGTGAGCCTCGTAGATCACGGTGTGGTCGAGGGGCGTGTTCGGCTTGCGCGCGCCTGCCCAGTCGAATGCGTCGTCCTGCACGATCGAGTGCCAGTGGCCGGAGTTCGTGCGGGCGAGCCCACGCGCGTAGGGATCGATGAGATGCAGGCTCTTGTCGAACGAGTGCTGAGGTCCGGTGGGGCCGGATGCCCGCAGCGAGTAGCGCGCGCCCGGGACAAGTCGGCTCGATTCGCCCGACCAGACTCCGTGCTCGTCACGTGTCAACTGCAGACTCTCGGCAAGCCAGCTCGGGTCGTTCGCGGCGAAGATGCATACCTCGATTGCGGTCGCACTCCCTGACCACACTCGCACCTGACCCCCCTCAGGGGTGGCGCGGACGCCGAGGTCGCGCAACATGTCGGTTTCAGGCATGCGTCCTAGAGTAACTAGTGCGCGAAGCCCCACCGCGCCGCCCACTTTCTGGAGATTTGTCATGGCCGTCTACCTCGACCACGCGGCGACAACGCCGATGCTCGGTGAGTCGATTGCGGCCTACACGTCGGCCCTCGGCATCGTGGGCAACCCCTCCTCGATCCACAGTCAAGGCCAGAACGCGAAGCGCCTGCTCGAGGAGGCCCGCGAGGCCGTCGCGGAGTCGCTCGGCTGCGATCCGATCGAGGTCGTCTTCACCAGCGGCGGCACCGAGTCGATCAACCTGGCGATCAAGGGCCTTTACTGGGCGCGCAATTCGCCGGGGCACCGCCGCCCGCGCATCCTCGTCCCGCTCGGCGAGCACCACGCGACGGTCGACACGGTCGAGTGGCTCGAACGCTACGAGGGCGCGATCCTCGAATGGTTGCCGCTCGACTCGCTGGGCCGGCTCTCGGTCGACGCCGTTGCCGACGCGTTCGCCGCCCACGACGACATTGCCCTTGTGAGCCTGCTGATGGCAAACAACGAGGTCGGCACCCTCCAGCCCGTCGAGCAGGTCGTTGCGATCGCCTCGGCCCACGGCGTCCCCGTGCACGCCGACGCGGTCTCGAGCTATCACCGGCTGCCGATCGACTTCGCCGCGAGCGGCCTCGCCGCCCTCAGCGTCTCGGCCCACAAGATCGGTGGGCCGCTCGGCATCGGCGCGCTCGTTCTCGCCCGGTCGACGACCGTCGTGCCCCTCATCCACGGCGGCGGGCAGCAGCGCGACGTGCGCTCCGGCACCCAGGATGCGCCCGCGGCAATCGCGTTCGGGGTCGCCGCACAGCATCCGCCCGTCTCTCTCGCGCCGTTGCGCGACCGCATCATCGACGGTGTGCGCGCCGCGGTTCCGGATGCCGTGCTGCGCGGCGACCCGATCGACAGGCTCGACAACAATGCCCACTTCACATTCCCCGGCTGCGAGGGCGACTCGCTGCTCTTCCTGCTCGACGTGTCCGGTGTCTCGGTCAGCACCGGGTCGGCCTGCCGGGCCGGCATCCCCGAGGTGTCGCACGTGCTGCGAGCGATGGGCGTGAGCGATGCGGATGCCCGTGGCGCTCTGCGCATGACGCTGGGCCACAGCAGCACCGAGGCCGATGTCGACGCGTTTCTCGCGGCGCTGCCTGCCGCGTATGAGCGTGCGCGGAGGGCTGGGTTCGCGGACCGTGATGTGAATGGGTAGGCGGATCGCGGGCGTGGCGATCGGTGCCGCGCTCGCCGTGCTGCTCACCGGTTGTGTCGCGGGCGAGTCGCCGGAACCCGTGGCATCCGCCCCGATCGCGCCGAGCTCGTCGCCGGACAACGAGTCGGAGCCGTCGCCGTTGCTGCCGGTCTACCCCGAGGAGTACACCATCGACAACGTACAGGCCGAGGCGGAGCGTATCGCCGTTCGGATCACCGGCCTCGTCGCGGTCGCGGGGCTGCTCGGGCAGGACACCTATTCGCAGGAGGTCGAGAACAGCGAGAGCGAGGGCAGCTACTGGGGCGTGCTCAACACCATCACGCTCGAGCCCGACGTGGACGCGGAAATCGAGGCCGCGAGTGTCGCCACCGATCTCGCCGACGCCGGCTGGCTGCTGGTCGACCGGGCGCAATCCGAGACCGACTATGC
>Ga0136639_10000408_pt1 | contig 14064 bp, 12 predicted proteins | sample AntDrymUQ8592106_2_FD_113739 | JGI IMG/M metagenome (GOLD analysis project Ga0136639, IMG submission 113739) | Polar desert sand microbial communities from Dry Valleys, Antarctica - metaG UQ859 (21.06) | ecosystem: Environmental > Terrestrial > Soil > Desert | place: Antarctica: Dry Valley...
AAATGGAAATGTTGTAAAAACAGTGCCTGGACGACCCAACTCATCTCCAAAATAGAAGTGATAAACATCGGGCGAATCGAAGTTGATCGTCTTTTTCACCAATCTCAAACCAAGGATACCTGAATAGAAATTGATGTTGCTCTGTGGATTTCCGGCTATTGCCGTGATGTGATGAATACCTGTGATGAGTGGTTTCATATAAGTTGAATTTAGAAAAAAAACTGCCAAAAGGCAGCTTTTGGATGATTAGGCTGTTGCCTCAGCTAATTCTGAAATGGCTTGTTTTACCAATTGAACGTTCATGATCAATCTTACCTGATCACTTACTACTACGCTTCCGGCTTCCGTCACTGCTGACCAGGTCAACCCGAATTCTTTTCGGCTGATTTTACCTTCAATTGCGACGCCAGCCTTAGTTTGCCCATAAGGATCGCCGGCAACTCCACCGAAATCAAGATCAAGCTCGATTTCTTTCTTAGTGCCACGAATACTGATATCCCCTACCAATTTGTAATCCTAGCCATGGTTCTTTACTGTTCCTACGAAAGTCAATTTAGGATGGTTTGCAGCATCAAAGAAATCCTGTGATTTCAAGTGACCGTCACGATCCTACTGATTGGTATCAATACTGTCAATATCCGCGGAAAAAGAAACTGTTGCTCCATCGAAATCATTAAAAGTGCTCTCTGCGGAGCCTTCAAACTTTCTGAAATAACCTGTTACGGTTGAAATGACCAAGTGCTTCACTTTGAAAGAAACTTCAGAGTGAGTGGAGTCGATTATCCATTTTGTAGTGCTCATAATTCTGTTGGTTTTAAGTTTTTATGATTTAAATTGTATTAACATTGTTTGTCTAGACATATATTGGAGCAAAAAAATTTAACCTCTCATTTTGTCCAAAAGATCATTCAACTGATTTACTTCTAACAGGTCCAAATGCACGAAATCCTTATTTCCATTTTCCACCTGAGTCTGCAATAAATTGAGCAACTCAAGGCCTTTTTCGGTGATCATGACATCAACTTGTCTTCTGTCATTCGGACATTCCTCACGCTTCACCAATCCTTTGGTTTTGAGCTTTTCAACAAGACGGCTGGCATTAGACATCTTATTAAGCATCCGATCCTGAATAGATGATACGGTTGTCGGCGCACCATTCTGACCTCTCAGGATTCTCAAAACATTGTATTGCTCCGGTGAAATGTCGTGAGGTTTGAAAAGGCAATTTTGTGAAGTCACCAAGTAACTATGCGTATAAAGAAGATTCACTACCAACTTGTTGTATGGATCTTTAAACTCCCTTTGCTGAATAGCATCTTCAATCTTCATGATTCCTGTAATTGTATTTAATGTATATACATATAAATATAAAGGATAGTTTCAAATTACCAGAGAAAGTTTTTGAATATTTTTTTACCGCATTGACTTTGTGCAAATTGGCACTAAGACCCGCTACAAATCGGAATTCCGGGAAACAATAAAAATAAATTCCAGAGAGCCTTTTTTAATTCTTTTGTTCTTTGAGCCAATCACCGATCAGCCGATTGACTTCATTCGGCTTTTCGATACAACTGCTGTGTCCCGCGCCTGTAATCATGTGTAGTACCGAACCTGAAATTCCCATTTGAATGAATTTTGCTTTCTCGGGTTTGGTAGCTACGTCTTCATCTCCCGCGATAATCATGGTTGGACAAGAAATTTTAGAAAGTTCATCTTCCACCCCTCTTCTATAGATCACTCCTTCGACTGGTCCGGTTATTGATTTTTTGTTAGACATCAGTTCGTTTTTCCAGTGGCGAATTTTATCTCCGTTCGATGAATCTGCAAGCCAGCTTGCCGCAAACATAATAGGCATCACCTGATTCGCAACAAAGGGTAAAATACCCACCCACTTCACAACTCCATTTAGAGTCTTGTATTTCGGAAGGTTTTCTACAGGCTCAGCATTTGAAGAAGTCTCCAGCAAAATCAAACTTTTGATCAACCTTGGATGCCTGGCAGCTAACCTCATTCCCACAAAACCTCCCATAGAAAGGCCTGCAAAATGAACATTCCCCAAACCAAGCGCCTTGATCAATTCCGCTCCATCCTCTGCCACAGTCTCCATGTCAAACGGACCCTTGACCTCACTTTGACCTTGTCCTCGGTGATCATACGCGATTACCCGGTATTTGTCTTTGAGAAATTCAATCTGTGCTTCAAACATCTTATGACTCCAAAGTAAACCGTGGGCAAAAACAATTGTCTCGGGTCCATCTCCCTCAGCTTTATAAAAAAGCTTAACTCCATTGGCTTCTACGTATGGCATCTGATATCTGGGTTTATGAGTTCTTATTCAATTAATTGAAGATGACCGAAGTCTTTTGAAAAACTTCGGTCACCCGCCTTCTACTTTCAAAATTACTCCCAGTCCAAACCAGGCTGCGTGATTTTGAAATTCTCTCTGGCTTTATGCTGATCCACGATCTCTCTTACGTCTTGGAGAAGCTTTTTGGCATCGTAAACGATTCCATCTTTTACCGTGTATTTCACACCGCCCACACGGATAGGCTGGTTGTTTTCATCTATCCGAATGGAACCTGTACCGTAGAGAACTTTCAGGTTTTGAAGCGGATTCTCTTCCAAAATTACAAAGTCAGCCAATTTCCCAACTTCGACAGATCCTATTTCTTTCTCCATTCCCAGAGCTTCAGCACCATACATGGTCGCAGAACGGATCACCTCGATCGGATGAAATCCTGCTTCACGCAGCAATTCCAATTCTCTTATATACGAAAATCCATACAATTGGTAGATAAAACCTGAATCAGATCCCGCGGTCACTCTCCCTCCTCGGTTTTTGTATTCATTTACGAAAGTCATCCAAAGACTATAATTTTCTTTCCACTGCACTTCCTCTTCAGTAGTCCAGTCAAACCAGTAAGAACCGTGCGATTGACGGCTTGGCGCATAGAATCTCCAAAGAGAAGGCAACGTATATACATCATGCCATTCGGCAGTTCGGGCTCTCATCAAATCTCTGTTGGCTTCGTAAATATTGAAAGTCGGATCCAGCGTAAAATCCAGCTTAAGCAACTCATTCATTACATTATTCCAATGCTCAGAATAAGGTGGAGCAGCTTGCTTCCAAAGGGTTCCTGCCTCACCGAATCTATGCTGTTCGTTTTGATAATTGTAATCCAACCTAAAATCCTGAATCGTACGATCCTGAAAAAGTGCTTCCGGCAATCCATACCAATGCTCCATCGAAGTCAATCCAGCCCGGGCTGAATTCAGGACATTCCATCTCGCCACATCCAGTTGCTGATGGTGCATGGCCGAACGTTTTCCAAGACGCTTATTTTCTTCCATTGCTGCTTGCATTACTTCCGGATTTCCACCGAAGAATTTAATTCCGTCTGCTCCTTTTTTGGCATTCTCATTTACCCAGGCTTTTGCCTGAACATCGGTTGTAATCGGAGTATCCAACCCTTGTCCGAAAGCAGTATAGGCGTGAATCCTGGGAGCTGTGATTTCATTAACTGCAGATTTTTTCTTTTGGTCCAACACCCAATCCAACCCATTTCCAGCCGATGGATCTCTTATTGTGGTGATTCCGTGCGCCATCCAAAGTTTAAACACATATTCCGCAGGCGTTCCCTGTCCTGATCCTCCGATGTGACTGTGCATGTCCACAAAGCCCGGAAGTAAATAATGCCCCTCTAAATCATAAACTTTATCATCCGGACCTGCCTTGGGTCTTCTGTCTTCGTTGATCGGAAGTCCGGGATAGCCCACGACCTGGATTTGGGCAATTCTGTTTTTCTCGACTACAATATCTACCGGACCAACTGGCGGTGCGCCAGTTCCGTCAAGCAAAATCACTCCACGGAAAATCATTCTGTCATAAGGTCCGTCTCCCTCATCCCTGACAGGTGCTGGCATAATTTGGGAGAGGAGACTCAGAGTAAGAGAAAAGCTGAAAAATAAAGTGAGTAAAATTTTCTTTTTCATGGGGGAGGGGGTTTTGATCAGATCAATAAGGTAGGAGAAAAAGATGCAAGAACAAACCTGCATTATTTGAGCTGCAACGAACAAAAAAAGCCCATCGGGAATTCCTGACGGGCTTTCGAAATAAGGTTGGTGGTTTTTATAAATCTTTGAACTTCTCCATGATTTCTTCAGAAATCCCGGTGAAGGAATATCCTCCGTCGTGGAAAAGGTTTTGCATGGTGACAAGCCGGGTATAATCGGAGAACATGGTTACAATATATTCCGCACAAGCCTCAGCAGAAGCGTTGCCAAGTGGAGAAAGAGCGTCAGCGAAATTATAAAAGGTGTCAAATCCGCCAATTCCTATTCCTGCAGTGGTTTTGGTTGGAGACTGAGAAATGGTATTCACTCTCACTTTCTTCAGCTTACCGAATCTATATCCATAACCTCTCGCAATGCTTTCCAGCAAAGCTTTGGCATCTGCCATATCTGTGTAAAAAGGAAAAACCCGTTGAGCTGCGATGTAGGAAAGTCCTAAGATGGATCCCCATTCGTTCATCACATCCTGTTTCTCCGCTACCTGCATCATTTTGTGGAATGAGATCGCAGACACATCGTAAGATTTCATGGCCCAGTCATAATTCAGGTCACCATAAGATCTTCCTTTTCTGATATTTGGAGACATTCCGATGGAATGCAACAAGAAATCAAAATTACCTCCGAGGTACTCTTTTGCCTCTGTGTAGAGCTTCTGAATATCTTCCAGACTAGTAGCATCAGCCGGGATTACAATGGTATTACATTCCTGAGCGAGTTCATTGATTGCTCCCATTCTCATGGCGATTGGGGCATTGGTAAGGACAAATTTCGCTCCTTGCTCTTTGGCTTTAAGGGCGGCTTTCCAAGCGATGGAGTTTTCATCCAGTGCTCCTGTGATGATGCCCACTTTTCCTTTCAGCAAATTTTCTGGCATATAGCTATTGGGTTGTTTCTAAAATGATCGCGTAAAAATAGGGAAAATTTATGATTCCGGTCTTTCCTTTGATATTTGCCGGGGTTTTTACCTGCGAAGAAGCTCTCTGGCACTTTCCAATGCAGAAGCTGACGGTGTTGATCCGGCGATCATTTTGGCAAGCTCTTGGATTCGGTCTTCTTCCTCCAGCAATTTGATTTTGCTGACAGTTTTGGCAGAGGAATTATCCTTGTAAACGAAGTAATGCAAATCGCCCTGACCCGCAACCTGAGGCAAATGCGTGATGCAAATCACCTGATGGTTCTGCGAAATCTCTTTCATCATTCGGACCATTTGAAGGGCAACTTCTCCGGAAATCCCAGTGTCGATCTCATCAAAAATCAACGTGGGCAAGGCCATTTTATCAGCCATCAAATATTTGATTGCAAAAAGCAATCTGGAGAATTCACCGCCTGAAGCAACTTTCTTAAGAGGCTGAGGAGAGGATCCTTTATTTGCTGAGAAGAGCAACTCGATTTCATCCATTCCTCCGTGATATGGTTCGGTTGATTTATGCTCGACCACCAGTTTTGCATTTTCCATACCCAAGCCGGCAAGTAATTTTTCCAGGGATTTTTGAAAATCCGTGAAGCAGGCCATTCTGAGCTTTCGCAGCTTTTGCCCAGATTCCAACACTTGCTTTTCGGCTTGGACCAGCGCGGATTTCGCTTTCACGAGTGTTTCATCCAGATTTTGGAACTGAAATACTTTGTCAGCTAAATCTGCTTCCAAAGCCATCAATTCCTCAACGCAGTTTAATCCGTGCTTTTTTTGAAGCTGGTAAATCCTGCTTAAACGCTCACGAATTCCGGCAAGCTTTTCAAAATCAACCTCAATTCCGCTTTCCTGGTCAGCAAGTGAATCTGCCAGATCTTTGACCTCAATCAAAGAACTTTGAAATCGTTCACGCAATGCCTGAAACTTATGGGCTAATCGCTCTAATGATTGAATCCCATGCTGAATTTGAGCCATTCCCTGAAGCACTCCGAATTGCTCATCCTGAAACAGGTTCAGCATCTCATTAATTTTTAATTTGATTTCCTCTGCATTTTCGAGGACCTCCTGAGTAGATTCAAGTTCGCTTTGTTCTCCGGCCTGAAGGCTAAGCGCACTTAATTCATCAAGCTGGAATTGATTGAAATCAGCTTCCTTTTGCAATTCATGCGCTTTTTGCCTGATTTCAAGGTAGGCTTTCTGGCTTTTTTTGAACGCCTTATAGTCTGTTCGGTATTGTTTCAGCTCTTCTTGAGTTTGGGCAAAAGCATCAATAAGGCCGAGCTGATAACTCCCCTCTCCCAGCTGCAAGGTGTCGTGCTGGGAATGCACATCCATCAGGTAAGTCCCCAATGTTTTCAAGGTGTCCAAAAGTACCGGCGTGTCGTTGACAAATGAGCGGGATTTGCCTCCGGGACTGATTTCCCTTCGAATGATGCAGGTCGGATCAAAATCCAGTTCTTCACTTTCGAAGAAGTCCCTCAATCCATATTCTCCAAGCTCAAAAATTCCTTCAATGACGCATTTTTTATCTTCATGAAGCAAGACTTTAGTATCTGCACGATTGCCAAGCAACATTCCTACCGCTCCCAGCATAATGGATTTTCCGGCACCGGTCTCACCTGTAATCATGCTCAACCTTCTACTTGGCTGCATATGGAGTTGATCAATCAGAGCATAATTTGAAATGCTGAGGGACTTAAGCATGAATATGTATTAGATGAGGAACAAATCTAAAAAATAGAGGCTAGCTTTTCAGGAGCTCATTGTACTTTCTGGAATTATTTGGATCCACTTCCAATAATAATTTTACGACCTCGGTACGGATCTCCAGGGAAGCGTTCATCAAAACCTTCGAAATTTCATCGCTTTTTGCATCAATAAACGAAATAGTGAAAATCCCGTTTGGCTGAGTTTTATTGGCTTCTGAAACCAATCTTATGGCTTGCACCATATTTAAATAGGCCGTTTCAGGTTCAGACTGAAGAATATCCAATCCTTGTCTGTGATACAAATAATACGCTTCCCTAATTGTAGAAAAAACAGATGACGTATAAATATCATTGATAAGCCAATACCGATTTCGTCGGTCAGAGGTGCTCGGTAACCATCCCGGACGCCCCGATTGCTGGGCGTTGTTTACAATATCATTCGCAACCTCAAAAAAGTCATCACCACCTTTATTTGCAAAAGAGTCATAGTCCAAACCTAATGCAATGTGGGCATAGAATGCTAAAAGTGAACTTATGTTATTCAGATAAGTGAACCTGTTGAACTCCAAAGGGTAGGACTCGATGTATTCGAAATTCCAGTTTCGGTCCACGAAATTGAAAATCAACGACTCATAATTGGTGCCGTAAATAGGGCGAACGGTCTGGATCTGCACCGTAGCTTCGTAATATCCCACTTGGGGAACATCATTGATGGTAATCAACAAGTTTCCTTTTATCCTTTCCTCCGACCGAAACTCATCCGTGGTCCAGGACCGACCATTGAGAAATTGTTCAAAGTTGGTCTTCATCTGATTGAAAATATCAGTATTCTGAATCCTCGCCCTGTCGCTGTTGATGATCACAGTGAAATCGAGTTCTTGCGCAAAACCAGCCTGAATAAGGCCGAAAAATGAAAATAGGATTAGCCATTTCTTCATACCGCTAAAAATAGGGATTTATCCAAGTTCAAACCGATACCGGTACTAATTTGATTTGATCAAGGATCAAGTTCGCAATCTGGTTTTTGGGAGAAATTTCAGACTGAAAAGTCGGTCCCGAGCGATGGAAAATTTGAACCTTGTTTGTGTCCAGCTGAAATCCCGCTCCTGCTTCTTTCATAGAATTGAGTACGATAAGATCAAAATTCTTTTTCAGCAGCTTCGATTGGGCATTTTCAGATTCATTTTCAGTTTCTAAAGCAAATCCCACATGAATCTGGTCTAGTTTTTTACTTAATCCCAAAGAATATGCGATGTCCACATTTTTGATCAAACGGAGTGACAATTCAGCATCACTCTTTTTGATTTTTTCAGTCGCCACTTCTGCAGGAGCATAATCGGCCACAGCTGCCGCAAAAACGCAAATATCCGTTTTGGAATGTAAAGCCTTTGCTGCTTCAAACATTTCCTTGGCGGATCTGACATCCTTCCAATGAAAAGTCTCTTTATTTACTTTCAATGAAATCGGACCTGAAATCACAAAGACTTCAGCTCCTCGATCCTGAAATGCTTTTGCCAGAGCAAGGCCCATTTTACCGCTTGAATGATTGCTGATGAATCGAACCGGGTCAAGCGCTTCCTGAGTTGGCCCCATCGTGATCAGGACTTTTTTTCCTCTGAAGTCCTGGGTTTTGGAGAAAAATTCTTCGACTTTCCCTAGGATATGTTCAGGCTCCATCATTCGTCCCTGCCCGGAAAGTCCGCTCGCTAATTCCCCAATTTCAGCATCTAAAACATGATTCCCGAAAGAAAGCAATCGCTTTAGATTTTCTCTGACAGAAGGATGCTGATACATGTCAAGATCCATCGCCGGAGCAATCATCACAGGGCATCTCGCGGAGAGATATATCGCAGAAAGGAGATTATCACAAATCCCATTTGCAAACTTGGCCAGGGTGTTTGCGCTAATCGGTGCTACTAAAAATAAATCTGCCCAAAGGCCTAATTCAACGTGATTATTCCAAACACCCGTTTCATCCTTTTGGAATTTAGTCAAGACAGGCCGATTCGATAAAGTCGCCAAGGTGAGCGGGGTAATAAAATCAAAAGCAGAAGCGCTCATAATGATTTGCACTTCTGCTCCTGCTTTTACTAATAATCGGGTAAGGAATGCACTCTTGTAGGCGGCTATACTGCCGGTAACTCCAAGTAGAATCTTTTTACCCTTGAGACGCATGGATTATTCCTCGGTCTCTTTCGCCGGATATCTATGGTAAACTTTTCCTTCCATAAACTCCTCAAGTCCAAGAGTAGATGGCTTAGGCATTCTTTCATAGAATTTTGAAATTTCAATCTGCTCTTTGTTTTCAAATACTTCTTCAAGATTGTCAACTGTAGATGCAAATTCTGAAAGCTTATTATTCAATTCTTCTTTCAAAGTAGTTGAAATCTGCTTTGCACGCTGACCTGCCACATGAAGAGACTCATAGATATTACCAGTCTTATCTGCGATTTTGTCCAGGTCACGAGTGATGATGGAGGGATTAGTAGCCATATTCGAATTAGATTATCTTTCTATTTATTGATTAATTATCCACCGGTTTGGCGGAAATAATGGTAGCGTTCTGAGCAGCCACGCGGTCTGCAATTTCTTTCTTCAATTTCTGATGCTCTGCAAGCTGTTCTTTTGTTTCTATTTCGTAGCTTTTTACTTTCCCGGTAAATCCACTTGTAGGATACCTTAGATAGAAATTACTTGCAAATTTCAGCGCTTCATTCAACCGATCATCTTTCTTGGCATAAGCGCTGTTCTTTGCATATCCAGTCCCAACTTCTACCAACTTATAGGCCAATTCCTCATTGTGTTGACTTTCAGGATAGTCCTTTGTGAAATTCTGAAAGTTAATAATACAAGCTCTGTAGAAATCTCCTGGATACAGGCCATCTTTTAATCTGTAGTACATCGAAGATTCCTGATATGCCTTTTCTTCAAATCTTTTCTGTAGATCTGTTAGCATTCCTATGGCTCGCTCGTAGCTAGCTGACCCGGGGAAAACAGTTACAAACTGCTGAATCGCACTCACCGCTTCCTGACTGCTTTGTTGGTCAAGATTAAAATCAGGTGCGTCCAAATACAAAGAATAAGCGTTCATGAACAAAGCTTCCTCAGCCAATGGACTTCTATTATAAGTCCTGTAGAAAGTACTGAAGTAGCCAGCCGCTTCTATGTACCGCTTGGTCTTGAAATGGCAATTAGCATAGTTATAATCAGCCAATTCCGCTTTTTCACTTCCCCGGATTACAGGAAGAACTTTGTCATAAAGGATGATCGCTTTGTTATAATCTCCGGCCTGGTAGTAGCTATTTGCTCCGGCGTAGAGTTCTTCCCAATTGGTGCTTTTCTCCAATTTATTGAAGGGACCACAGGAGCCCAAAATCAAGGTAACCAGAAGAATAAGGATAAATTGTACGCGCATGTTCTTTTTTAAGACCGCAAATATACGGGATAATTATTTGGATTCAAATGGAAAGGGAAAGCTCTGAGCAGGCTTACTTCTTGATTTGGAGCTTCTTGGTCACAATGTTTTTGTTGTCCAAGAAAAGCGTGTAGAAATAAATTCCCTCTTTATAATCAGACACATTGATCGAAAGAGAGTTTCTTCCAGGATCGAGTTCATATTCTGCTATTGGGTTGCCGATAAAGCTATTGATCGTTATTTTGGCTTTTACTTTAGGGTTATTGAATCGATAATCCAGCTGCGCTACTCTACTGCTTGGATTAGGATAAACGTCACTCAACTTAATTTCCTTATAGTCAAACTCGTCAATTTTTGAATCAGGATTAGAAACGCTGTATCTAGCTTCGACTATAAACGTTTCTCTAATGTTTTCAGCATTTACGAAAAATAGATCAAAACTGCCCATTGTCTCCACTATTCCCATTTCAAACTCTAGGTACAAGTCAGTCATAATTTCCCCGGGATGGAGGGAAAGTTTGATTTTGGCAAGATCTCTTTTGGGATCAAAGCATTGTTCGCCGATGCAGATTTTTACTTTTTGGGAAGAACCTACATTTCCTTTGAAATTTTTGAGTAAATAGGTTTTGGATTGACTGCTTTCGTTTTGGAGGATGATCGATTTTCGCTGGGAGGAACCTAAATCTCCTGAAAATTGAAGTCCTTCACTAAGCACACGGATTTGCTGAGCTTCCGAAATAGTCGGGAGAAACAGCCAAAGCCATGTAAAAAAAAGGAATAACCGTTTCATGTAAAATTTTGATCAATAAGCGCGATTCAGTTGTTTTTAACTGTCTTCAATATACGTACAAAAGTATGTCAATGGACATCCCGAAATAGAAAAACGCGGTTAATTGTTGTTAACCTTTTTAAAATTTTTTCTCGACCTGCGCGTTAGACTTCGGACTTGACTTCGAATACTGGTTTCAAAACGTTTTTCTGTAATTTCAAACTGCTTTTTCTGAGTTCTTTTTGGATTTCTTCGTCCGTTGGAGGAGAAATTTTTGCATCCGGGACGTCAAAAAGGTTTTTTGCATCGGGATCAATTTCTTCAGGTTTTCTCCATGCATTGATGGCTTCTATTCCCGGTTTTTCTTCAATCCTCCATAGGAATCCTTCTAATCTGGAATTTTCCTCTGTCAGTTTTTGCACCGGAATAAATCTTCCGTCCGGCTTGATTCCGTAGGTAACCCGGCGGATTGCACCGTCTGAGAAAACGAGCTTGATACTAGCACTGAGTGTTCTATTCACCCCTTGACTCAATGTATCGCCTTCCAAAGCAAAATAAAGGGATTCTCCGTTTCCGTCAATATTCAAATGACTGATCTTCCCTTCCTTGAAATACGCCATCATCGATCTTCCTTTCATTTGATTGAAATTAAAAATCGTGTCTTGGGTGATGACAAAAGCTTTGTCCTTCATAAACGCCCGATCAAGCTCCTCATTTGCAAGAAAGAAAATCATACTGTCTGAAGAAATCTGGCTTCCTTGATTCCACATAACCGGATCTTGAAACAATCGAATCGATGAATCAGAATAATTGTAAACCAATGAATCTGCTAAACCAGAGAGGTCAGCTTTTACAAGATTGATTGACCGGAAAGCAAGCAAATACTTTGCAGAATCCCCTCCACTATCCTGGGAAATCAGCGAGTCTGCCGTCACAAAAAGAGTGTCCTTTTCAAAATATTTTCGAACCAGCGCATTCCCGTGGACAAGACTATATTTTCGCTCCTCCCAATACTGACCCACGTCCCCATAGACCTCAATTTCCCTTTCTTTATTGTAAACGCTTACATTTTCCTTGCCTTCATAATACGCCTTCTGTTCATCGTAAAAAAGTTGTTCGGCTTTTACCCGACTGGTTTGATTTTCGACTATTCCTTCAAAAAATTGAAATTGCTTTTGCTGCGTGTTGTAAAAACTCCCCTTCTGTGCATCAAGGGTATTTCCTTCCTTGGAAATCAAATTAGTAAGCCCTTTGGTTTCTGCAGTTTTTGGCAATGTCAGATAGACCAGATAATCGGTCTTCATCGTGTAATCCGGATTGATCAATACGACTTCATCCTGGAAAGTAATTCGCTCCAAATTGACTTCGTACGTCCCCCTTTTACTAGTCAGGACATTGATAGAGTCGACAACTTTCCCCTCATTGATGTAATAAGCAATGTTTGCAGCACGATCGTAATCTAGATTATCTGTATATAGAGTGGTTTTTTGGTTTGTAAAAACCACGTTAGTTCTCAGCTTTGCAATTTTAGTGTTTCCATCGTATTCGGCGTAGGCACTTCGGGTCTGAATCGGGTCTACCTGATCCACCATTCGCACATTTCCAAACAGTCTTGCCTTGTTGGTCTCCCTGAAAAAGTGAGCTGAATCACAGTAAATAAGTGAGTTTTGGTGCTTCATCTGCACGGCACCCAATAGCCGCTCAAAACCTGCTGCACCTTCCAGCAAATCAGCCGACATGATCTCCAAAGTAGAAGACCCCTGTCCTTTAGCCGTAAATGTGCCAGCTGAAAGGCAAAGAAAAAAAATCAGAAAAACGGAAAGGCTTGATCTCATGACGGGACGAATGTGGGCAAAATTAGCAGAAAATGGTATTTTTGATCAATGATCGAAGCTTTTATCCGGCATATTCGGAGCAAGTCAATTTTGGATTCGAAGAAAACATACCTTTTAGCTTGCAGCGGAGGTCTGGATAGCGTTTGTCTGGGCACCTTGCTCAATGAAGCCAAAATCCCCTTTGAAGTGGCGCATGTCAACTTTTGTTTACGGGAAGGGGAAAGTGAAGAAGATGAAGTTTTCGTAAGAAATTGGGCAAAATCACTTGGGAAATCATTCCACATCTTTCTACCTGACACCCTTTCATTCGCCAGTGAAAATCAACTTTCCATTCAAATGGCAGCACGCGAAATACGATATGATTGGTTTGAAAGACTGAGAGCTGAGCGAAAGCTCGAAGGAATTATTTTGGCACATCAGGAAGATGATCAGATGGAAACTATTTTCCTGAATCTCCTTCGAGGCACAGGTATCGAAGGCATATACGGGATGGCGGAGCGTCGGGGTTGGCTGATCAGACCTTTACTTCCTTTTTCCAGATCTGAAATCCTCGATTACGCAATCCAAATTGGATTAAATTGGAGAGAGGACAGTTCCAATACCAAGACAAATTACAAACGAAATAAACTTAGAATTCAAGCATTGCCTGCACTTTATGAAGTAGCAGAGGATTCAAAGGCTAATCTTCGGACCAGTTTTGCGAGGCTAAAAGATACCGGAAAAGCATTTACAACTTTATTTGAAATCTGGAAAAAAGATCATATCCGATTAGAGGACGGCTTGCAAATCCTGCTGACTTCTGCAATCGGGACACTTCCAGGAGCTGCCTCCCTGATCTATTTTTGGTTGCGCCCTTTCGGATTCAATACAAGTCAAAGTAGTGATATTTTAGAATCTACCATGCACAGTGAAAGCGGTGCCATATTCGAATCCTCCACTCATTTTTTGAATCTGGATCGGGATTCGTTAATTCTCACACCCAAAACTGAACCATTTGAAGCAATAGAGGTTCATCCAAACGACCTTGAAATTTCATTGCCCGAGGGAAAGTATGACTTGGTGAAATTGGAAGGACACATCGATCTCGACAGAAATCCTCAAAATGCCATGCTGGACATGGAGCGTCTGGATTTTCCGCTGGAAATAAGGACTTGGGAAGAGGGCGACCGATTTATTCCTCTCGGAATGAAAAACAGCAAAAAAATCAGTGACTTTTTGATAGATTTGAAAATACCTCTGCTGAGGAAAAAAAGCGTAAAAGTGTTAGTTTCCGAAGGCGAGATCGCCTGGGTGATAGGATTAAGAGTGGCAGACTGGGCTAAATGCACTGCTGCAACAAGGAGGACTTTGTATCT
>Ga0136639_10000409_pt1 | contig 14063 bp, 10 predicted proteins | sample AntDrymUQ8592106_2_FD_113739 | JGI IMG/M metagenome (GOLD analysis project Ga0136639, IMG submission 113739) | Polar desert sand microbial communities from Dry Valleys, Antarctica - metaG UQ859 (21.06) | ecosystem: Environmental > Terrestrial > Soil > Desert | place: Antarctica: Dry Valley...
AGATCCCTGCCACCTACAAAAAAGGTCATAATATACTTCGTTGCTTATCTTTTCCATCCCGCAACTTTAGCCCATTAATCCAATCCCGTCAAGATGCAGTTGATCGGATGGATACCTTCATTCGGATTCTTGCACAATCCCATGATCGCCGGAGCAGCCCTGGCTTTCATTTCGGTGTCGGTAGTTGGTAATAGATTTAGGTTGGGGAGTATTATAAAAATACCACCTTAAATACTTTGCTACCAGTATGAAATATGTATTTCATTTGAAAAAGTAGGAAGTAGCTTAAACCATTCGCTAATGATGGACGCAAAAGAAAGCTTAATTTTTTGGTTTTCTCTTAATCTGTGTTTGGTAAAAGCGGTTCAAAAACTCATATAATACCAACTCATATTCTCTATTTCTTGACTTAAAAAGTCTATTGATGCCCATATGTAAAATACTAAATATGAATTCATCAGAGTTGAATTGATCCCCTTGATTTGACAACTTCTCAAAAAACGCAAGATCAGTAGCTCGCTTTCCATCGAGTAAACTCTCTATATAACTATCATATAATTCAAAACCATCTTTAGGATCAAAATATTGCTCAACAACCTCTGATTCTAGCCGGTACTTGTTACCAATTGCAACCATCTGAAATTTATCAACCTTAAACTCACTATAAAACATTTGTTTAAAATTTTCACTAATCTGTAACTTATCCTCGAGACTAAACCCAAAACTGGTTAAAAATGAATCAATACATTTCAACCCAAACAACCACCGGTGTTTATCGTTCATTGAATTGTCAACAATATGAGATAAAAACATAAGCATCAACCTCGAATCCTGATGAAAATATTCTTCTACCAATTGAATTCGTGTTGCTCCATACCTCTCTAGTTCCCTTTTATAGGTGTCTAGTTGAACTTTCCAAATATATTTTTCATCTAAAAGATACTTAAAATTCTCATTGAATAATTTTATCAATTCCCCAATGTTTGACGTATCCACCAATTTAAATCTAATTCTTAAATGGTATTCTGGATCAAAAAACCTGGCAAAAAACCATGATTTGATAATTTTCTCATTTTGAAGATACTCAATCAAAGAGAATAGCTTTTCAGTCAAAAAATGGTCACTTGACTCGGCACCTAAATAAACCTTGTAGTACATCCATTCATCGCCAGGCAGAAAATTACGTTTTACCTCCATATTCATATCGTCTTATTAAAAAACAAAACCACCTCATTTATTCTTACTTGATCCATTTCGGAGATATTCATATCATTAAATGGAAAAAAATCAAATAAAGTAATAGACTTTTTACCTTTGATCGAATCCAAGAAGATATCAATGCAATCAAGATTGGAAAGGTTAAACGCCAGCTCCGATTCATTTTCCACAAGCAAAACAAAAGGGGGTATTTCCCTAATCCTTAGAAACTCTTTAAAGTCTTCATGAAACGTTTTCTTTAACTTTAGCCCACACAAGTATGAAACATCCTTGTCGGCGATTATCCAAATTTCATCTTGAAGGATAATTCTACCGATTTGAATTCTAGGAACATGTTTAAATGTTGCAAAAATAAGATCTGAATTCAAATCCAAATTGGTCCGCTTTTCATACTGCTGCATCTGAGCTAAAAAACTATAAACAGGTGTTGTATTGAAGGTGAAGGAGTGGGCGTTTGATACTCTCGGAATAATTTCTTTCTGATGTTTCTCAGAAAACAATGAGATATTTCCAATTGAATCAATCGAAATAGAAATTTCATTTGTATTTATTTGATGAGGCTCATCCAAAATCGAGCTTGACATATAAGGAATTTCAAAATCCCTAAATACTGGCCTGACCAAGACAGAAGAATAAAAATCTTCTGTTGTATGTACGACCTCAGCTAATATCTTACCCGCATGATACAATTCGTCTATTTTTGCAAGCTTTCGTCCAAATTCTTGAAGCTGGTCGTCCACCAGACAAAACCTACCTAATAAGTAAAGCGAATTATAACCTCCAACGTATTTTAACCTAACATATACCCCCCCAGCATCAACTATCGATAATATGACACTCCCGCTATCCGTAAATGTAATCCAGTCTGCGTCATCTTCTTTAAATTCATTGGGATGAAGGTCTACAAATCTCAATTTTTTTGATTTGGCGGTGTGAATCTTCTGCATTAGCATAGATTGAACAGGACTAGATTCAAAGGCCAGATCGGAACTCTTATCTTTTCGATTTAAGGTAATACCTTCCAAAAAAGGATGAATTCCTAAATCATTTTGGGTTTTTCCAAAACCAATTCCAATATTTGAGTCTAATGCAACATTTAAATTCAGCTTCTCAGTTTCGAACTTATTGTAAAGGCCTCGTTTAAAATCCTCAATATTTTGATTTGAAGTTCTTTTTGAAATTTTGTTTACTACTTCTAAACAATCTAAAATCTCAGATTTCAATTGAGCTGAAATTACTGTTTTTTCCGAATCAAAGACCAAAACAGTATTAAACACTTTGTTTTCATCTATTTCAGATAGCATCTTGCTCATCTCAGAGGTAATTAATTGGTATTTATCCCAATTCCCCAAAAAATTCTCATCAATTTCATCCAGCGTTTCCTTTATCAAAACCAAAGACCTTAATGCGCTATTATTCGGATCAACAGAAGCTATTAGGTCAATCAATTGGATCAAAGTATCTGGACCTGAAATTGAAGGAATGTTGCAAGGCACAAAAAGCTGAAAATCTATCAACTGATTTAGCAAAGTCTGCGCTTCTACTAGATCTAAACCCTCCTTAGTTAAATTACTTAGATGTTCATAATAGTGTAAACCATGGGTATTTTGTTTAAAATATTCTTGGAAAAACGGTGGCGCTTCTATCGAAACCAACTTATAATCTCTTTTCGCTTTTCTGAAGGTCTGTTCAATACACCTTATCTCGGAACCAATAAAGTAACATGAAGAATTGAATGAGAAATTAAGATTTTGGCGAATCTTATTGTCCCCCAGAAGGTTATGCCCGATGTTAAAAATATAATCAGCATTAATGTAAGTTTTCCTTTTCAATTTACTTTCCGAATTCAAATCTGTTTGGTTTCCAATATTTCCAATTCCTATTCCAGAAAACAATCCAAAAGGGGTGGTTCTTGTTGCACTTCTGATTAAATATTTTATGATCGAATTTTTTATTTTGGACCTCTTTTTTTTATTTTCAATTTTGCCATCTTTCCACTTTAAGATTTCCTTGATCAAACTGGGGGATCCCAAATAGATCGCTTCCCAAAAAACCGGATTCTCCAACTCTTTAACTAAGTCTTCATCTTTGATCTCGGAACCGGCAAAAAGTTTGAAAAAATGATTGACCGGAAACAAAGGTTTCCTTACAACAAATTCGTTATTCAAAGAATAATGCTGTGAAAACAACGAGGTTTTTTCTAGAATCATAACAGAAGAGATTCAGACCAATTACCTTTTTTAGTACTAAGAATGTCTATCAGCACCAATCCGATACCAGAAATACCTTCAAGTAGGTTCAATTGGTTAACATATTTTGGGTTCCCATAATTTGGATGGAACTGCTTAAATCCAGCGGGTCCATCATCAAAACATGCAAGCTCTAGGCCCTTGGCGACCCATTTTTCAATGACCGAGGTAGCATCAATATCCAAGTTATTAACATGGTCCAATAGGTGGTAAATATATGCTATGCCAAATGAACCATGACAAAATCCGGCATCGTTTATGTCTGGGGTAATTTCCTGTGTCCTTCTAATACAATTGGAAAACAAACTTTTCGTGAAAACCTTTAAATCTTGATCGTTGTTTTTTTCCCAAAGCTGCAATAGGGTAACCCCGATTCCAAAATCACCATAGCACCATCCAATCCGGCTTTCCGAACTTTGTGAATTGTCACTCAAAACCCAAGACGGAAAAATACTATCAGCGTTACCGTTATTTCTAGAGGATAGAATGAAGCTGGAGGCTCCGTTATATATCTTCTCTGATATATCGCTTAGTTCCGTTATAGATGCAAGCCTAACAAAAAAGTTAACAATACTTGCCATACCATGTGACAAACTCAGGTTAAATCCAGTTTGGTCAGAATCATGCCTGAGTTTGCTCCTCCATCGCAAAAATCCATTTGATTTTTCTGCCATCGAATACACAGAAAGAGCAAGAACATGAAGTTTATCTAAATAAATTCCTTTTTTCTTTACTTCACAATTTTCATACCTCTTTAAAAAATACATGCCATAGCCCAATGCCCCATGTAGATAATCATAATCCTTTTTTTCCAAATCCGCTTGCATACATGAAAAAAGAAAATCATCCATTGGGTCCAAAATCTCGTCCAAATCCAAAGCGATAAACGAGTGCTGTTCTAAATGCAACAATGTCCAAAAAAATCCAGCAATTCCCGTGCAGAAGGTAGGAAGTCCGTAACCCTTATTCACCCTGTCCATGCAAACAGTCAGAATGTCTCCACCAATATCAAAAAAAGTCTCATCGTTTTTAAATTTACCATATTCAAAGGCGAAGATTGCCAATCCTGAAAGTCCATCAAGCACGCCTACATCTTTTTGCATTTTGAAATCCTGCTTGATTACAAGCGCTATTTCATCCAATTTGGATTCTAAAAGCTTTTTGTCTAAATTCATTTTACCTAACTTATTTTTAAATTTTCATAATCATAATCTAGTCAAATCGGAATTCAGAAATTATCAGCAAGACAAAACAGAAGGATAGAAAAGACTATTTCGGGTCAAAAATATTAATCTGTAAAATAGAATCAATCATTACCATTTTTCATTTAGAGATCACCGTCCTACGAAATTTTTGATGCCCGCCTAATGTAGTTCAAAATCAGAAGGAATCAATTTTTACGATGGGAAAAACTATGTGTTTTTAACTCTCATGTAAAACAATTTTCTTTGAAGAAGCTGTAATTTACGAAATAAATGATCAATCAAACTTAATTTTTTGATTCATTATTTACACTTTATTGAAGTAATTACCTAGTATCATACTAAATTTTGAATGTAAATCTTATCGGCTCTGACCATTCTTGTAATTAAGTTGTGAAAAACTGTCTCTTTGTTTTGGGATCGATTGATTTTGTACCAAAATTTGCTCAAGTAGCGATCAACATGTTTTTTGCTGATCCAGGAATAGGTCGTTCTTAGCCAAGACTTCACCTTGTGAATGGCTTTGAAATTCAATCCCAATTCACTGGGAACCTGTTTTATGCTATAGTCCTTACCAATCGGCCGATATTCTTTTCATTCGTCTGTTGCCACTTTTGCATCTTTGAAGATGTGGTGATCAAAGATCGGCTTTAAAGATTTAGCTGAAAAATAATTGATTTTCAGCGCATAGAACCGTTTTACCTTTGCTGATTCAGTAAGTTCTACAGCACATACCACTTTCTTTTTTTTTTCCGCCATAGCTTCGCCCAGTATGACCTGCTTTTTGACCTCCCGCCACAAATTCATCCATTTGAACCTCTCCTTTCATTGGATGGTTCTCACTCGATCTAATTGCCTCTCGCACTTTATGCATGAAACTCAATGCTGTTTTATGATTAACAGACTAACGCTTAGCCACGTACAGAGCTGACAAGCCCTTGGTACTTGTGCTCATTTCAAAACAAATATGAAATACCTTTAAAAGACCAAATTTAACCTTGCGCCTGCCTGCACAAGGCAGGAAATAGGGTGTCTGCTCCAGCACTCTCCGTATCACTGCATTTAATACATGTTCGAGCGTAATCTTTTCTTATTTGGCTGCCAAGATGACCACATTTCCGACACGTAAAACACTTCTTCCATTTCAGTTCACCCAAATATTTCTTGCAATCTAAGACCGACTGAACCTTTTACTAACTCTAAGATCTCTTGTCCTTTAAAATATGGTTCTACCCTGAATTTAATGGAATAGCTATATTTGAGAAAAAAGATGTTTACAGAGAATTTCTTCACAATACTGCTCAATTTGGAGGATGGATGGAGCGTTCAATCGGTTGGATCAGACTTGGGGAAAGCAGAGGTTTTCATTGATGTCCGCTGCCTTTTAAATGAACTTGAAGACAAAGAAACCGGAGATATCTGCAAGGTTTATGATCACGCTCCATTGCGTGTTTGGAGGCATTTAGACACGATGCAATTCAAGACTTACATCAGGTGTAGCCTACCTCGAATCAAGACTTCAGATGGTAAAGTTAAGACTATTCAACCCAGTTGGGCATCTGACCATGAACGCCATACCTATTTGTTTGAACATGCGGTTATCGACTTGCTGAAAGCGAGTAAAAATCAAACCAAAACTGCTCAAATTATGCGCTGTGGCTTTAACGTAGTAAATCGGATCATGCACTTGAGCACAAAAAGGGGCATGGGGAGAAGAAACTACACCAAGCTGGTATTTGATCAATTAAGTATAGATGAAAAGTCTTTTAAGAAGGGTCATCAGTACATCACTTGTCCTGAGTCACCCCGGGTCTGGCTGTGTACTTGATGTGGAAGAAGATCGAACAAAGGAGGCTTGTAAGTCACTGTTTAATAGAACATTAACCGAAACACTACATGGGCAGGTAACCACAATCAGTATGGACATGTGGCCGGCTTATATCAATTCGGCGGAGGAACTGCTTCCCAATGCTGCGATCACGCACGATCGGTTTCATCTGATCATGTACCTCAATAAGGCTATCGATGAAGTACGTCGAAGAAAAGTAAAACAGCATGACGAGCTAAAAAATACGCGCTATGCCTTACTTAAGAATCCGGAAAACCTCACCGAGAAACAGCGTATTAAGTTTGAAGCAATTACAGGTGCGAACTATGAGGTTAGAAAGGCTTGGCAGGTAAGAGAAAACTTCAAGGATCTGTTCAGTTGCGGAAAGCTTTTAGCCTGGACACTATATAACAAACGGACTGCTGACTCGAAGAGGAGAAAAATAAAGGAAATAGACAAAGTAGTAGAGACATTTAACAACCATATTTCCGGAGTGGTAAATGCATTGATAATGAATCTAAGCAATGCAATGGCTGAACGGCTAAATTCAAGAGCTTAAAACAGTAGGAAAAGGCTATCGAACCTTCGCCAACTTTAGAAGTGCAATACTGTTTTTCCATGGTGGTTTAGATCTATATCCCCACTAACTTAAGGGTAGAACCTAAAATATCCATTCTATGCGTTACTTGGTAGGATAAATATATGAAATTATATGGTCACCTCAATTACTTTATGCTCTTAAATTGCATTCTAATCCAAATTAATGGTCAAAAGTGAACAAAAAAATAAGAGACTAGTCTTTAACAATTAGTCTCCTATTTTTATCCCACCACACTACTAAAATTGGGGAGTTTGAACTTCCCTTTAAATGCTTACAAACACTTGAAGGTGGTTGTCGGGCAAGAACTTATACTTTGAGTAGGTAGTGAACCTCCTCCACATGCAGAAGATGCACAGGCGTCATAACTGGTTGCTACCCACCTAGTACCTCCATATGCAGTAATGGCGGAAAAATCAGTGATGACTTTTTTCTTTAGGACGAGAGAATCTAAACTTTTTGTTTTCATAATTTTGTTATTTATGGTTTATAAATGTTGAAACGGAATTGTATTTTATTTTGTTTCATTATAATTTATTAAAATAAATTATAATGAAACAAAATAATTTTTATGTATGACTCATATCACACGATTACACCTACCTAGTTTTAAAATCAGTCAACATCGAACAAAAGGGATTTACCCGAAAAAAATCAAATGGGCAGAAATCAAGAAATTGACTGTTGAATATACCTAACCAAAAAAAGAATCAATCCAAGTGTTGGAATTAACACAGGAAACCACTGATAATACTTTAAAAAAACACAAAAAAAAGAATCAGAACTCATTTGGAATCGACCCAGAGCTAAAAGTGTTTACCTAAATGTGTACTCAACGTATAAAGTCAGACCAACACGCAATAAAAATTGAGCCCTCAAAGATTCAAAAGCTCATCGCAACCTAAAAAGCCCCCTCAAATTGTAGAAAATTCTTTCCAAAACAGAGAGCTTTTCTGTAATCACATCACAGCTCCCTGACATCTCTTGGCTAAAAACTATCTTTTTACCTGTAGAAGTTTTTAAATCTTCAATTTTGGCGATTGCGAACAGGTATTTACCCTCATTGTTTGGCAATTCCCCAATAGATACTAGTTCCCCCTTTATCGTCCCCCATTCTTGAAAGGGAAAGCTGTTTAACCTTATATTTACCTGGTTGCCTACCCGCACCTTTCCCGAATTTTGTAGTGGAATTTTCAATTTTACTAAAAACGCACTACCGGTATTGAATAAAACCGAAAACAATCCTTCATCCCGTTTCACTGCTTGGAAATTCGAAATCATTCCAAAGTAGGCCAATCTTCCATCGTCGGGGGCAAGAATTAGATTCTCTCTTACCCACAAATCTATTTTTGCATCCAAGACTTGAAACGACTCATTAATTCTCCATTCGATAGAAGAATATTCTTCCAACTGCTCATATTGATTCTGATACAGGCTTGTCCTAAGCCTTAAAATCTCAGCCTGTATCGTATTCAAATTAAAATTCAAATCCAGGTATACCTGACTATCTGAAAGTACTTTACGATTTAGGTTTTCGAATTCCTGATTGGAAATCACATTCTCCCCCCAAAGCAATTCGTTTCTTTGCAATTCCTGAACACCGTATTTCAATTCGACCTCGAAAAGGCTTAGTTTTTTACGAAGGTTTGATTCAATTCTCCGATTGATATCTATTTGGTTGGCCATCAACTCGTTATATTTACCAGGAAATTCAAGGGTCGAAAACAGCTTTTTTGACTGAATATTCCTCAGATAATCATTTAAGAATTCTTGAATCTCACCATAATTCTCGCTTCTTAACTCTACGAGCAAAGAATCGACTTGCACAGTCCCCCCCTCTTGGACTTGGGACAAAAAGTGCCTCAAATCTAATATTTTCTGAAAATCAGCAGAGTTGTCTAGGAACGCAATAATGTCGCCTTTCTTCACCTCCCCAGCCGGTGGAATTAAAAGTCTCTCGATTCTCCCATCCCTTGGGGATTTTAAAATAATTGGAGGCTTTGCAGTGCTAATTATTGCCTCCCCAACAATGATATCATTGTACTCAATTATACTAGCACCTATGAAAAACAAAACGATCAAAAACCCAAAAACAGAGATACCCCAAGAAATCAATCTTCCCGGAGGATTACCCAGCAATTCCGGATCAAATCTCTCCTCGGATTCTCCTTCAAATAAGCCTTTTAGATTACTATTCATTAGAATGCAAATGATTTAACTGATTTTCAACTAATTCAAAGTAGGCACCTCTTTTTTTTATCAATTCATCATGTCTGCCAATCTCACACACCGTTCCTCGGTCCAAAACAACAATTTGGTCGGCATTCTTGATTGTGCTGAGCCGATGAGCAACAATCACTGCGGACTTTCCTTTGAAAAAGTTAAATAAATTAATCATTATCTCTTTTTCATTGCTAGAATCCAGAGCGCTTGTTGCCTCGTCCAAGAAAAAGAACTCAGGATCTTTGTATATCGCCCTGGCTATCAATACCCTTTGGTTTTGTCCACCACTTAATTGGATTCCTTGGTTACCTATCCTTGTATTGATCCCGTTTGGTAATGAATTTACAACTTCTTCCAAATTTGCAATCCTTATGGCATTTCTAAGTTTTTCATAGTTTATTTCTAAACTTTGCTCCGACTCACATATATTATTCAACAGTGAATCATTGAATATATAGCCATCCTGCGAAACTACGCCGCAATTTCTCCGCCATGTTTTAGGATTGATATCATTGACATTCAAATTATCCACTTTGATCAATCCTTTTTCCAACTCATAAAAGCCCAAAAGCAGTTTGATGATTGTAGATTTCCCGCTACCACTCTTTCCGACGATTGCAGTGATTTTCCCTTCTGGAATTTCAAAAGTCAAATCATTCAAAACATAGGAATTGGCGATTCCCCCATATTTAAAAAAAACACTTTCCAATAAAATATTTTTCAACGCAGGTATCGTTGTGACTAACTTCCCGGAATGCTCGAATTCCAAATTGTGGATTTCCTTTAATCTATCTAGACTTATCTTCGCATCCTGCATGTTTTGAATAAAGAAAACAAACGTGTTAATGGGTAGCGTCAACTGACCTACGATATACTGAATTGATACTAAAGTACCTAATGAGATTTCTCCTGCAATTACAAGTGTAGCTGCACTAAAGGTGATAAATATATTCTGAAGTTCGTTCAAAAACCGCCCACCCTCATTTTGCTTTTGGGATAACTTAAGCCCCTCAGCAGAAATCTTGAATAGCTTTACCTGTATCCCCTCCCAATCTCTTCTTCTTTTCCGCTCTGAACCGTTCAACTTGATTTCTACAATAGAGTTTATTATCTGAAACAATGAGTCTTGGTTTAGCGCCGCTTGATCAAAGCGCTTGTAGTCCAATATTGATCTTCGCTTCAAAAACAGTGTTGTCCAAGCAATGTAGCATACAGACCCGATCAAAAAAATAACGAATATCTTTAAACTAAAATAGGCCAAAACAGCTCCAAAAACCAAAACGTTCAAGATAGAAAAAAGCATATTCAAAGTAGAGATAGAAAGAAACTCCTTTATCCTTTCATGGTCATTTATTCTCTGAAAAATGTCTCCAATGTTTCTTTGCGCAAAAAATGAAATCGGTAAGCCCATCAACTTAAAAAGGAAATCAGAAATCAAATTGATATTCATTCGGCTTGTAATGTGCAGAATTATCCAATCTCTTATCAACTCCACCACAGATCGCGATAAAAACAGCACTAACTGCGCAATCAGAATCAATTTAACAAAAGAAATATCATTAAGTAAAATGCCATAATCGACAATTCCTTGAGTCAAAAAAGGAATGATCAATTGGAAAACAGAACCAATTATCAGTCCCAACAATAACTGAAAAAAGAACTTTTTGTAGGGCCTGATGTAGTTAAAAACAAATTGAAGGTTGTCACCAGACTTTTCCAAATGATCATCTTTATAAAAATCGCTCCTTACTTCCAATACTAACAATGTTCCCTCTTGGCTAACAACGTTGTTTTGGATCCAGCCTCGCTTGAATTCGTCTATCGTATACATGATTTTTCCGAAAGCAGGGTCAGCCACAAAAACATGCCTCTTTGTTACTTTGTAAACGACGAGAAAATGCCTTTTTCTCCAGAAAGCAATGCATGGGAGTGGTACATGGTTGAAAAGGATATCGGTATCAGCTTTAACTACCGCAGACTTAAAACCAATTTCTTCAGCAGCAAATGATAAATCAAAAATTGAAACTCCTTCTCGAGTTAATCTTGCTTTTTCAGTCAGATATACGGATGAAATAAGCTTACCGTGATACTTTGAAACAATTCTTAAACAGGTAGGGCCGCAATCCATGGCATCCAACTGTTTGAAAAAAGGGAACGGTTTAAACATTAAATTAAAATTATTGAGGTGACCGTTTAAGTTCATAAAATATTTTGAACGTATAATTTATCCGCATTCACCATCCTTGTGATCAGGTTGTGGAAAATGGTTTCTTTTGTTTGAGATCTGTTATTACGGTAGGAAAACTCATTCATGTATCGGTCGATATTGCGTTTGCTGACCCAAGTAAATATCGTCCTTATCCAAGATTTAACCTGATGGATCATTGTATGTATCGCATTGAAATTCAATCCCGGCTGACTGACTTGCTGGGTAATGTTGTAATCTTGTGTAAGTGGCCGATAAACTTTCCACTCATATGTAGTGACCTTTGCTTCAACAGAAATATGCCGCTCAAATATCGGACGGAGTGATTTTGCAGAGAAATCCATGATTTTCATCGCATAAAAGCGTTTTACTTTGCCCTTATCGGTGAGCTCAACGGCACAGACCACCTTCTTTTTCTTTCCTCCATAGCTCCTGCCCTGCCTTTCTGAATCTCTACCGCCTATGACAAATTCATCCACATGTACCTCTCCCTTCATCGGTTTGGATCCGCTTGACTTCATGGCCTCACGCACCTTGTGCATGAACGTTCTCGCTGTTTCAGGCCTTATTCCATATCTTCTTGCAACCTGGAGCGCAGAAAAACTCTTGGACGTAGTGGACATCTCGAAACAGATATGAAAAGCCTTTAGCAAACCAAACTTTACCTTATGAAAAAGCGCATCGGCTCCTGGTGACTCAGTGTCACTGCATTTGTTACAAGTTCTTGAATAATCTATACGCACCTGACTTAAATGATGCCCACATCTCCTACACTTATATCCCGATGCCCATTTCAGTTCACTCAAATATTCCTTGCAATCCAAGTCGTTTTGGAAGCGTTTACTGAACTCTATGATCTCTTGTCCTTTAAAAATATCCATTTTTAGCGTTTATTGTAGGAAAATATATGAATTTAAACGGATACCTCTATAAAATCATAGATTAAATATATGTGTATCCTCATGATTGCACGTAAGGGTAAATTGAGGCAAGAACTAATCTGTCAAACAGCCTATCACCAAAATATCTTCTGTTGAGCTTGTAGACGAATTCATTGAGGTAGTTCTGGAGATACTTGTAAGTGATCATATGGTTAATTCCTAACAGTTTTCTTTTCAGATTGCTGATAGCTTTGTGTACCCACCTCAAGGTGTCATTGGTTGCATCTTTCCCAGATACTACTGTGAAATGGGTTTCCACAATATCCTTTATATCAACGTAGGCTGTATTTTTATCTGTAAAAAGCGCAATATCCCCTACGGTATTTTTCTTGATAAAACGGTTGACATGATCTCTGTCCACCTTTCCAAGTACTTCCATTTTGAAGTATCCGCAGACTTTCCCGGATTTTCCCGTCTCTGGGTTTTCAACCGGAACGGATTCAGCAGCTACCGCCACTGATGCCTTGCGCTGGCTTCCTTTGCCTCTTTTCAACTTACCGATCTCTGACTTTTTGGTAGCCACGGTAACAAAGCAATCATCGTATTCAATCATATCTGAAAGTGTATAAAGTGCCTCACGCTTACCCATATATACTCTAATCTTATGCATCAATCTAAAAGCGGTAGCATACCTACTCAAACCCAGCTGACGCTGAAACTCCAGACAAGAAAAGCCCTTTTTGGTAGCGGAAACAAGCAAAAGAGCCAACAGCCAGAGTTGGAGGGGTAATTTACTATTCTCCATTACAGTACCACTCTTGAGTGAGCTTCTACGTCTGCACTTACTACATTCGAAGAACTTCCCTCCGCTAAACCAATAATGTTTGGTGACCGATTGACAGCTTTTGCACCGCACGCCGGTCTTCTCACGGAAGGACTTAAGATATATTTCACAGCTCTCCTCATCAGGAAAATGTTGCATAAAGTTACTCAGATTCATGGCTTTGGCTATTTTTAACCAAGTAACATCCTCTAATCTGACCCGGCAACTTAATGTCACAACCTGTCAATATTTGGCTACGTGCAGCTATGAGGATACACATAATTTATTTAAATCTTGGAAGTCAAAAAAAAGTAATCCGCTATTGAAGTAAAAAAAAAACATATTTCAGAAGGTACATGATATGTTTATTTAAGGCTCGAAAAGTGTTTTGTTTTTACTTTTTTCCTCATCAAAATACACCTCATAATTGTTGCGACTATAGGTTTTAGAAAATCGCTCAGGTGTAATTCTAAAATACCACTTACCTATTTTTGTGAAGAGGCGTGAAGTAGAGGAATACTAGAGTTTGTCTCTCTCTAACTGGCCAATTTTAGACTAGAATTTCCTCATTCAAAATTACCCGCTCCGTGCAGTTTTCAATGGGTTTTTTGGCTTTCCACATAATCCAAAAAAAGCCTGAGGTGTTTTTGATCCATTTCATCCGAATCCCCATAGGAGGCACGAACCTTTTTCAATTTTGCATGTAATTCCCCCCGTATAGCTGAATAGGCAGGATCTTCATAGATATTTTTCATCTCATCCGGATCTTTTTCCAGGTCATACATTTCCCATTCATCTATGTCATGGTAGAAATGCATGAGTTTATACCGGGAAG
>Ga0136639_10000410_pt1 | contig 14056 bp, 8 predicted proteins | sample AntDrymUQ8592106_2_FD_113739 | JGI IMG/M metagenome (GOLD analysis project Ga0136639, IMG submission 113739) | Polar desert sand microbial communities from Dry Valleys, Antarctica - metaG UQ859 (21.06) | ecosystem: Environmental > Terrestrial > Soil > Desert | place: Antarctica: Dry Valley...
CAACCCACGCAGCGGCGGGCAAGTTATCATCTATTTCGACCGCTACACGCCAACCCGCCCTTCCATCCCTCCCCACTGCCGGTATGAGACACTCGAAACTACCCCTATTTCGACAGGATATCATGCGATTGCGTCGACCTGGTATTGCTTGCTCGATGACAGTTGCTATCGCCTTGTTCGTGGGCTTATCGCCAGCAAGGGCAACTCTTGACATCGAGTTCGCTCGCGACGTTCAACCGATCTTTTCTAGAGCCTGTTTGTCTTGTCATGGACCGGACAAACAAGAGGCCGGTTTGCGACTTGATCGCAGCGACCGCGCGATGCTCGGTGGAGATTCCGGCAAAGCCATCTTGCCCGGCAAAAGCGAGCAGAGCCGATTGATCCACTACGTCGCAGCTATCGACCCGGACAAAGTCATGCCACCCGAAGGCCCTCGACTTTCGCCAGCGGAAATCGAAACGCTGCGCAAGTGGATTGATCGTGGCGCTGTTTGGCCCCAAGCCGATTCCACTCCATCGTCCAAAAATGAGCATTGGTCCTACCAACCTCTGATCGCTCATGCCCCGCCTCAAGTGATGGAACCAAGTTGGACCATCAATCCAATCGATCAGTTCATCCTTGCCAAATTGGAAAGCCGCGGTCTTTCGCCATCCCCTGAGGCGGATCGCTACACTCTGATTCGTCGTCTGAGTTTGGATTTGATTGGACTGTTGCCGACGATTGCAGAAGTCAATGCTTTTTGTTCCGACACGAACAGCGATGCTTACGAAAAGGTAGTGGACCGATTGCTCCACTCGCCGCACTTCGGTGAACGGTGGGGCAGGCACTGGCTCGATATGGCTCGGTATGCGGACTCCGATGGATACGAGAAAGACAATCCAAGACCAGACGCTTATCTGTGGCGAGATTGGGTGATCGATGCAATCAACACTGACATGCCATTCGATCAGTTTACGATCGAACAAATTGCTGGCGATCTACTGCCTGAGGCGACGCAGAACCAACGCTTGGCTACCGCGTTTCATCGCCAAACTTTGACCAATACTGAGGGAGGTGCAGACCAAGAACAGTTTCGAGTCGAAGCATGCTTTGACCGAACCGAGACAACTGGCGCGGTGTGGCTCGGTTTGACCGTAGGCTGTGCTCGTTGCCACTCGCACAAGTACGACGCCATCAGCCAACGCGAGTACTATCAGTTGTTCGCGTTTTACAACAATGGTGACGAGCAGACCTTCGTTGTTCCAAAGTCCGATGATGAGATCAGGCAATATGAGAAGGACCTTGCGTCGCATGAGGCTTCCGTAGCCAACGCACAGTTAGCTTTGCAGGATGCCAAAAAAGAGATTGACCCTGAGCTCGAACTAACCATCAAGCCACTCACCGAAAAGCTGAATGCGATCAAGAAGAAGGCGCCTGCCAAGCCAGAGTATATCGTCCGAGTGATCGGCCAGAGAAACAAGGAGTTGCGAAAGACATTCGTCCTACGACGAGGTGAGTTCCTGGAGCCGATTACGGACTCCGAGCTTAACCCAGATGGACTTGGTACTTTGACAGCATTGAACCCTCGAAAACCAGACGAAATGGGGGATCGATTGGATTTGGCTCGTTGGCTCGTTTCGAAAGAGAACCCCCTGACGCCGAGAGTTACAGTCAATCATGTTTGGCGGATTCTTTTCGGAACAGGCTTAGTCAAAACCGCCAACGACTTCGGTGTTCGCGGAGAACCGCCGACCCATCCGGAACTCCTCGATTGGCTGGCCCGTAACTTTATCGGATTGGACTCAGACGATTCTCTTGCTCGTTCGCATCCCAAGGTTTCTTGGTCTCGCAAGGCGTTGATCAAACAGATCGTATTGTCGGCAACCTATCGCCAATCTTCCAAGCGACGGTTGGATTTGTCTGACATCGATCCGCAAAACAAACTGCTTGCATGCCAAAATCGAATACGAGTCGAGGGTGAGATTGTTCGCGATATCAGTTTGGATGCGGCCGGACTCTTGGCCCGTAAGATTGGAGGCCCCAGCGTTTTCCCAGCCTTGCCAGCTGGTATCGCGGAGTTAAGTTACTCGGGTAACTTCAAGTGGAAAATCTCCAATGAATTAGACCGTTATCGAAGAGGCATGTATACATTCTTCAAGAGAACTGCACCGCATCCCAATTTGATCACCTTTGATTGCCCCGACGCCAATCTAACTTGCGTGGATCGGAGCAAATCGAACACCCCTTTGCAAGCGTTAGTCGCGTTGAACAACGAGTCCTTTACGGAGGCCGCACAAGCGTTTGCAAAACGGATCCTGGAATCCAGCGCCACAACCGATGTGAATGCCAACCTCGTCTTAGCGTTTCGAATTTGCGTTGCCCGTCCACCACACCAGCGCGATGTGATCGTTCTAGCCGACCTGCTCGAATCGTCCGGGTGTTGGTATGCCGATCATTTGGAAGAAGCCAAAGCGTTGGTTGGGAAACTGCCTGCGTCCGGCATCAGCGTCCAAGAGAACGCAGCATGGATCGCGACCCTTCGCGTTCTAATGAATCTAGATGAGTTTATCACTCGCGAGTAATCATGTTTCCATTTCAACAACTTATCGATCGAGCTCGACGAGATTTCCTTACCACTTCTGCTAGTGGCTTAGGTTTGGCCGCGATTAGCTCGATGCTTGCTGCGGATGAGGGAACCAATCCGCTAGCGACCAAGATGCCGCACTTTGCACCCAAAGCAAAGAACTGTATCTTTCTACTGCAGGCAGGCGCACCATCGCAATTGGATCTATTCGATCCCAAGCCGAAGCTGAACGAGTTGCATGGAAAGCCACTACCGGCCGAAATGCTTGAAAAGGTTCGATTTGCCTTCATCAAAAAAGAGTCCGCGGTCTTGTTGGGCTCTGGTAGGAAATGGTCCAAGCATGGCGAGTGCGGAATGGACTTTTCCGATTTCCTTCCCAACATTGCGACCTGTGCAGACGACATATTGATGGTTCGTTCCATGTTTTCTGAGCAGTTTAATCACCATCCTGGTCAATTATTACTCAGTTGTGGTCGAGGGGTGTTTGGGTTGCCAACGGTCGGCAGTTGGCTAACGTACGGTTTGGGTACCGAGTCGCAGAACTTGCCCGGCTATGTTGTGCTTACCAGCGGGCGAGGTACGAGCGGTGGCACATCGCTATGGTCCAGCGGTTTTCTTCCATCCCACTATGCAGGGGTCTTGTTTCGCAACGAAGGAGAGCCCATTCTCAACTTAACCAACCCTAGCGGCTTGCCCCCCGAGTTGCAACGCAGTGGGTTGGATGCGATCCGCTCTTTGAACGAGAGCCGATACAGCGAAGTGCACGACCCCGAGATTGCAAGCCGCATCGCGAGCTATGAACTTGCCTTCCGAATGCAGTCTTCGGCACCTGAGCTGATCGATTTGAAAGGCGAGTCAGCGTCGACATTGGCTGACTACGGTGTGGAACGGGCTCAGCATCCGCAGGCAACTGGGCGTGGTAATGTTGCGAACGCACATCTGAGTTTTGCTCGCAATTGTTTGCTTGCCCGGCGAATGGTCGAACGGGGTGTTCGGTTCGTTAACATCATCTATGAAGCGTGGGACCAACACAGCGACTTGGATCAAGACCTCCGGTACAACAGTTGGGTTGTCGATCAACCGATTGCGGCTCTCTTGAAGGATCTCAAGCAACGTGGTTTGCTCGACAGCACGTTGGTCGTCTGGGGTTCAGAGTTTGGACGCACACCCCTGGGCGAAAACCGAAACGGGCGCGAAGCCAACACGGGGCGAGACCATCATCCATTCGCCTTCACCTTGTGGATGGCAGGTGGTGGTATCCAGGGAGGACAAATTTACGGAGAGACCGACGAATTGGGCTGGGGAATTGCCAAGGACCCTGTCCATATCAATGATCTACACGCGACGATGTTGCATCTGTTCGGATTGGATCACTTAAAATTGACTCATCGAAACCAAGGTAGGGATTTTCGATTGACGGACGTCGGTGGTAAAGTCATGAAGCAATGGCTCGCATAGCCCTAGCGGAGAAGCTTTGGTTCCCATGAGCAAGCTCACTGGGGACCGTAGTCTCGCCGCCCCCCTACCAGTTCACTCGCGGGAGCGTAAGCTTTGTGGCTAAGCTCGGCCCTCGCAGAGAAGCTTGAAAAAAGGTCGGAATAGTTTCAGGCTTTTGTTCTCGAGAGGCAAGCGATGGCGTGTCGCTTGCTCGTCGAAGTTGCAGATTCATCCTTACAAAAGGATCGAGCCAAGGGGGCAATCTATTTTTCTGCTGGAGTCGAAGAGTACTGGATCGTAAATCTCGAAGACAAACGCCTCGAACGCTATCTGAATGCAACATCCGATTTGCCACAAATTTTCGGTAGGAATGACACGATCCGAACCCAAATTGGCGACAAAACCATTGAGATTGCTTTGAGTGACTTGTTTTAGAAAGGGTCGGCAGGCGGGTCGATGCCGCGTTGCGGTATGGGTAAAATGATGATATCGCCGAATGCGATGCTGCTGGCTGAGGGGCAGTTGGCCAATAACAAAGAGGACGTCAATCGCTACTTCCATCATTTTAGGGCGCAGGATTACGAAGGAATCATTCGCGAAAACGTGACTGGCAAACTCAGTCTTCGCGACCCAAAAATCGCTATGATTCGAGCGGACGAGCACAAAGATTTGGGTAAAGAAAAGGGATAAACCCGTAAGCTTTTTTCTAGCTGGGTTGGAATCCAAAGAAGTTGCGGTTCTTGATGATGGTTGCGACCGCTACAGGAACCATGTTCTCCCAGCTGGAATCACCCTCTTTGATCTTCTTTAGAATCTCGCGTGAGAAAATCTTCAGGCAGTCATGATTGTAATTATCAAGCGAGTTGATTCCACCGCGATCCAAAAGATAGCCGTACAACTTTTCTAGATCAGGAGCGATGCGTAGATTCTCGCAGGTCATCAGCTCGCCCGTGGTTTGGTCCAGCAAGGGGTAACAGTAGATTTTTAGATCGTTTTTGAAGAGCCGGCCAAACGATTCCAGAACGCCTCCTTCAAGTTCCGTGTAGTACTTTTCATCGAATAGATCTTGAAGACTGCCAGCGCCCATCGTTATAGCGATGCTCTCTTTGGTGTAGCGAGATAGGTAACGGGCCAAACGATAGTATTCAGAATAGTCCGAAATCAACACGGGCATTCCACAAGCTGACATGACATCTGCACGCGATAGGAAATCTCGCAAGTCGATTTCGCCTGCCGACTTAAGATTGCTCATGGTTATTTCCATCACCTGAATCACCTCCTTGCCCTGAACGCTTGGCAGCTGCGAAAATTTTTCGTAGGCGCACCGAAGCATGTCCAAGTTGACGTTGGAAACGGGCCTGAAACTGCCACGCTCTACCAAGATCGGTTTGCGATAAAGGAACTCGGAGGGCTGAAGCACCTCGCCATCCGCGGCAAACATTGCAGCCCCACTCAACCCTAACTCGACTAGTTTGAGGCTCATCAGGCGATTGTCGACATGCCTAAAGGCAATCCCCGAGAACTCAATCATATCGATTTCGATGCGAGCGGTAGAAAGTCCATCGAGCAACGAGTTCACAAGCTGATCGGGCTCATGGCTGAGCGCCGTCGCACCATATACCAAATTGACGCCAACGATTCCGAGAGCTTCTTGCTGCAGTGCCGCTTCGACGTCCAGCATGCGAACGTGAATAATGATCTGGCTATCTTCGTCCCGAGGGTACGCTTGAAACTTGATCCCCATCCAGCCGTGGCATTCGTTCGTCCCTTGGAAATTGCGGGCTGAGACCGTATCCGCAAATGCAAAGAAAGAAGTCGTGTCACCTCGCACTTCTCGTAACCGATCGAGGTTTAAGCGATGTTCATAATCGAGCATGGCTTGCAGACGTTCTCGACAGACATATCGATTTGCACGTCCGTAAATTGCGTCGCTCACCTTCATGTCGTAAGCCGAAATGCTCTTGGCAATCGTGCCGGCGCCACCGCCAACCCGAAAGAACCATCGCACCACTTCCTGTCCCGCACCGATTTCGGCGAAAGTTCCGTATCGCCGAGGGTCCAAATTGACGTCTAGCGCCTTCTGGTGAGTGTCTATGACGTCCCGTTCACTTGGGTTGAGATACGTTCGTCTCATGCTTTAAGTTTTCCAAAATACGGCATCGATTATAAGTCGTAACTAACTTTCCCATGTTTACTTGCACGACTGATTTTGTCCAGGCTATATAGTCCTGCCAAGACAAACTCGACACAAGAGGCTCGAACTGCGGGATTGTCGGTTGCGTTTACTTCGAAGGCTGTTTCCCAAACGGGTGGCACATGCTTGAGTCGCTCTGCGTAAGCGGAACTCGGTAACAAGTCACCGACTTCGATACGAACACCTTTATTAAAGATCTCCGCGATCTGGCCGACGCCATGTTCGGTCGCGTACTGTTCAAAGACTGTCTTGATTGCGTTTGAAACGAGCGAATCGAGAATCTTTTTTTCCGTCATTTGATGACTGCCCATCAAGTCGACTTCGAGTTTTCCGAGCGACGAGGTATAGAGATGCCCCAGGTCGCTGATGCGTGGGACGGCCAGTTTCTCGCCGAGCAGCACGGCCCGTTGCCGAGCCGAAGCGATCATGGTTCTAAAGTTTGACAGGGAGAATCGCGCAGATACGCCGGACGCTTGGTCGACGTACTTGCTCTTTCTGGCTTGCGCAGTGATTTCCTCGATGATCTCCGTCATGAAATACGGAATTTGCACTGGGTATTCACCTCCCAAATCGAGGCCGGATTCCTGTTGTAGGATTTGAATTCCTTGGTCACGATCGATTGGATAGTGCGTTTGAATCAGGGAACCGATTCGATCCTTGAGTTGTGGAATGACTTTCCCACTACGGTTGTAAGTGCTCGGGTTGGCAGAGAACAGAATGAAAATGTCCAAGTCGAACCGGATTGGATAGCCTCGTATTTGCACGTCCCGTTCCTCGAGAATGTTAAACAACCCAACTTGAACGAGCTCATCCAGTTCTGGCAATTCGTTCATCGCAAAGATGCCGCGATGCATGCGAGGAATCAACCCAAAGTGCAATGCCGACTCAGAGCCCATGCTGACGCCACCGGTTAGCTTTGACGGGTCGATTTCACCGATAACGTCGGCGAACTTTGTGCCAGGTGCCAGTCGTTCGACATAACGTTCGGACCGATGCCACCATCCGATGGGCACTTGGTCGGCGGTGTTGTGTTTTAAAAAGTCCTTTGCTGTTTTGGTAATTGGATGATAAGGGTCCTCGTGAACAGGAACATCAGGAATATCCAAAAACGGTACATACTCATCGAGGAAACGGACCAGTGTTCGCATCAGTCGGCTTTTGGCTTGTCCCTTTTCGCCAAGAAAGAGCATGTCGTGGCCAGCGAGCAACGCGATGTTCAACTCTGGGATAACGGTATCCTCGAAGCCCACAATGCCTGGGTAAAGGGTCTCGCCAGCCGCTAGCATCCGAATGAAGTTCGAGCGAATTTCTTCCTTGACAGGGCGGCTTTTCCAGCCAGTGGCCTGCAAAGCTGCTAGGGTCGTTGGTCGCGAGGTGATTGAATCTGACATGGATCAAATTTGGGGGGTTAGTCGAAGTGGGTAAAGACCATACATTTATAGCAGGCGGGCAATACGCCGTCGTCTAGTGCTTGAAACCAGAAGTTGCCTCCGTTTTTAGGGATCATGATTTGCAGGTGGCAGGGCGTACAATGGCACTGTCCGCGATTGAGACCCCAGCCCGCTTGTCTGGTTGGTGAATAAGCTTGGTAGCCAAATAGCGTGGTTGAAAGATCCCCCATTCACGCATCCCGCCGGAGGCGGGATGCGTGAATGGGGAGAGCGGTGGGGCCTTTGCTTTAGCTACTAAGCTCCTTCACCCACGGCCAAAGGCCATGGGGGGCGAACAGCAATCTGCAGTGTTTGAAACCGGAAGGAACTTCCGGTTTTTGGCACTAGCATTAGAAACCAGAAGTTCCACCCGTTTTTGACGACGCAGATTACCCGACCGGACGGCTTGCGCCGTTCCGCAAACAAAGTGAGTGCCATAGTGTTTGCAGCAAAAGCAAAAGAGGGGTGGCAGGCCCAGATCTAAAGCGATGGGCGTGGGAAGTCTGGCAAACGACTCTAGCGACTCACACGCCCTTCGTGCCTCAGGGCGTGCCACACATGTCGAAAAGTCGTTTCAAAACCAGTTTCTTAACAGCCCAGCGAAAACCTTCAAGCTAAAAGGGCGCGACAAAGTCGGTTCGGTAGTCTAGCCAACTGCGCTTGATAACGATCCGCTGGCGTAAAGCCAGCGGTTTTTTCGAATCGCAGACCGGGCAATCTGCTTCGTCAAAAAGCCTCTAACTCTAACTAAGCAACTTGCTTTAGGAATCCCTCGAGCATTTTCGCTCGCACTGGATTTTGTAGCTTGGCAACCGCTTTGGCTTCTATCTGTCGTACCCGTTCGCGAGTCACCTTGAAGATACGACCGACTTCTTCGAGCGTGTACGAAAATCCGTCGGTCAGACCGTATCGCAGTCGAATGATTTCTCGTTCACGGTATGTCAGCGTTTGCAATAAAGAATCGATTCGATCGCGAAGCACGCCGTTGCTGGCATTTCGTACTGGATTGTCGCTCGATGGATCCTCTATGAATTCACCGAACGCGTTGTCCTCCCCTTCGCCGACAGGACGATCCAAACTGATCGGGCTGCGACCGATATCGAGGACGCGTTGCACTTCCTCAATGGTCATCTCGGCAACTTCCGCAATCTCGTACATGCTCGGCTCCCGTTTGAAGTCCTGAGTCAAGTTCTTCTGAATGTTGCGCAACTTGCTCAGGACGTCGATCATGTGAACAGGGATTCGAATCGTTCTTGCTTGGTCCGCGATGGCTCGCGTGATCGCTTGCCGGATCCACCAGGTCGCATACGTCGAGAACTTGAATCCGCGTCGGTATTCGTACTTGTCAACCGCTCGCATGAGTCCCGTATTGCCTTCTTGGATGAGGTCCAAGAAGCTTAGGCCGCGATTGCGGTACTTCTTTGCAATGGAAACGACGAGTCGAAGATTTCCGCTCGATAGTTGTCGCTTGACCGCTTCGTATTCTTTGAAGTTCTTCTTGAACTCTTCGACTCGCCCTTGCAGAGATCGCGGGCTCTCCTGCGTGGTCATGATCAAATGTCTCAACTCTGTGACACAACGATTGAGTTCAGCTGTGGAACCCATGTTCTCGCGAAGATATGCAATACGGTTTTGCAGATAGTCCATACGTTGCGAAAACTGCTCGAGTTGTTTCATGAGCGGAATAACGCGGCGCGAGCGAAGCGATAGTTCCTCGACGAGTACCAACGATTTGAGGCGTCGTCGCTGGTAGTTTTGACGAGTGCGAGATTTTTCGCTCTCGGAAGTGCTCTTCCGAACGACTCGCTGAAACTCGCGACGGTTTTCTTCGATCAATGCATCGAGCGTTTTCAAGTTGTGCGGCATGCGGGCGCTCACTTGCTCTTTGGTCAGCCGTTCCGTCAACGACACTTTGATCGTTCGGTCGAAAGGTAGAATACCAGCAGCCACCTTACGAAGGATTTCAACCGTTTGTCGGAGGGCGAAATCGTTACCGAGAACAGCGCGTCGGAATTTTCGACGGGTGATTTCGATCTTCTTGGCCAAAGCGATTTCTTGCTCGCGGGTAAGCAAGGGGATTTCGCACATTTGGCTTAAGTACAATCGAATCGGGTCGTTCGTCAGTTTTGGCATTTCGGTTGGGGTCGTCGACAGAGACTCCTCCTCAACATTGAAAACGCGTAGGCTGTTTCGAGCGTTGATCTCAACTTCGGTTTCATCAACGATATTCACTCCTGCTCGCTCCAAAGCGACCAAGAGATGGTCTAACTTTTCAGCAGTATTGGCTTCATCAGGCAAATACTCGTTGACTTGATCGTAGGTAAGATAGCCTTGTTGGCGACCGACCAAAACCAATTGTTCCAGATCATTAGATTGAATTTCCACGAGATCAACTCCTTTTGACAGTGGTACTCTGTTGTTACTGCCGTTCATCCGATGAACAGTCGTTTGGGTCAACAACATGAATGCTTTTGTAGTCGAGTTGCCTCGACGTTGTCGTCAATGTTTAACCCGCGAAGTGGCGTATGAACCGAGGGCTTTGTCCATCTCAGTTCACTCGGCTTCGCCGGCTAATCATTTTATCCTTGAGGAGGAAATAGCCCATGCCTTATTCGAGCTTGCTGTACGATGTCGTGCAGCAAGTTCAGGGAAGTCTCCTCATCCATTTGTTTCTTCTCGAGCGACTGGATTTGCGAACGCCTTTGAGCCCTGTCATCTTGACCGCTCAATCGTTCACAAAGGGAATGCAATCTCTCGTCTGCTGTCATCAGCGACAAAGGTGTTTTGCGTGCCGCGTGATCCTCGATACTCACAAGGACACTCTTTAGGCCCGCATCTTCTGTCGCCGACATCAGGCTGTCAAAGTCTAACGCATGTCCCTCAAGTTCCAAGTCCAAAACCAACTGAAAAAGTCTTTTTGCTGTACTCGTACTCAAGTTCGAAACAGGAAACCTTTCGATAGCCATTGGTGCTAGCTCTGGATGCATCGCCATGATCTCGAATAGTTCGCATTCCGTCGGCGTCAATTCCGTATATTTGTATGACGCAACCACCGGTGTAGCCACTTGTTCGTTTCGCTGCTGGCCGATTGTTCCGCTTGTTGGAATGGTGGCGGGACCGGTCGCTGCTGACAAAACTTGAGAGCGCCGAAGCTCCTGACGCTGTTTTTCTCTTTCGACCGTTTGCTTGCGAACAGACTCTAGCCGGATACGAATCTCAGGTTGCTCGATTCCAAATTGGCGTGCGAGTCTCGCTATGAGTTGATCCTGTCTCAACCGCATGGCCTCGTTCGACAGGAGCGAGCTATGCGACACATGCGACATGGTGGAGAGCACGTCTTCCAATGCGGTGTTGGCACGGTGCGTGTCAAGCAGCGGATCAAATCCTTGACAAACCTGACGCAGTTTGTGTTCAAGTGCGTCGAGCGCTCCGCCGATCTGCACCTTCAGCTGTTCGCCGTTGTACTTGAGCAAGTAATCACAGGGATCAAGACCATCTGGAAGCGTCAGGATGCGCAAATCCATTTGGGCTGAGACGAATAGCTCTAGGATTTGGCTGGCTCTTTTTTGACCGGCGTCGTCACCATCGAGAAGCAAGACCACCGTGTCGCAGTATCGCTTAAGCAGCTTGATTTGACTCTCACCCAGTGCGGTTCCGCAGCATGCAACTGCGTTATGAATTCCGTGCTGGACGGCCATGATCACGTCCGTGTATCCCTCCATGACAACCGCTTGTCGCGTTTTGTTGATGGAGTCACGTGCCAAATCAAGTCCGTAGAGTTGGTGGCTCTTTTGATATAGGCGAGTTTCGTTGCAGTTAACGTATTTGGCAGAGTCTGGAGCGGCACCGGGCAGAACGCGACCACCGACGGCGATCGGTCTGGCCTGTGCATCAGAAATCGGAAAAATGGCCCGGCCTCGAAATCGATCGTAGCGAGATCCGCGTTCACCGCGTGCCACCAATCCGACGGCCTCTAGTTCATCTGGCTTCCACGACTTAGCTGCACCGCGGTCCAGCAACCAAGACCATGAATCTGGAGCGTAGCCAAGCTGAAACTTCGAAATGCTTTCCTCGGAAATGCCTCTATCCAAAATATACTTGCGAGCGTCTTGAGCAACTGGGTCATGCACCAAGCACTGATGGAACTCGCCAACCGCCCACTTCATGGCCTCGAGAAGCGATTTTTTGTCGTCGTTGGAACCGCGACCCTTGCGGTTCTTCGGCTCCTCGATTTGGATTCCGGCTTTCTCAGCCAGCATGCGGAGCGCTTCGGGGAAAGAAACGCTTTCCTTTTTCATGATAAAGCTGAAAACGTCACCGCCGATGTCGCAAACCCAGCATTTCCATGTCTGTCGATCCGGATTGATCTGCATGCTCGGACGTTGATCGTCATGAAACGGGCAGACTGCAACAAAACCACGACCTTGACGCCGAAGCTCCGCGTAGGTACTTATCAGGTCGACGATATTAATCGCCAGCCTAACTCGATCTTTGACTTCGTTGTCGATTGCGAAGGACACAGCTTTCCTAACGAGACGCGTTCAGGCAAATTGGGTACGCGTGGCTCTTCATGAGGGGGCTGGAGCGGGGAATCCAGTCAATGCCTTGCGAGCAAATTTGGGTCTTGATTGCAAGAGCACTTGAGTCGTCCGTGACTCGGGGAAAGAGTATGCCTGATTCACAGATGCCGCGTCAACACCAGTTTCTCCAAATACTCCACTTTCCCCTCCTCTCCTTGAACCATCCATTGTAACCTTTTGTCTGAACGTTCACGACGCCAGCGACTGCGCTGACGAAACAATTCGCACTCAACCTCACTGCTTCCATGTTTGAATTCCTTCCAATCGCACCTCCTGATTCGATTCTCGGCCTCAGCGACGCCTTTACTGCTGATCCTCGGGCCAACAAAATCAATTTAACCGTCGGCGTTTTTAAAGACGAACAGGGCCGAACCCCCATTTTGAACACCGTAAAAAAAGCGGAAGAAATTCTGCTTCGAACGGAAACAACCAAAAGCTACATGCCGATCGAAGGCCACCCGGCTTACCTCAAGGCGGTTGTGGGATTGGTGTTCGGCAACAGCATTGATACCGCACGCGTGGCTGCCGCCCAAACGCCAGGCGGTACCGGTGCCCTCCGAGTGGGTGCGGACACAGTCGCTAAACATTTCCCTGGAACGCGGATTTGGTTGAGCAATCCAACTTGGGCAAACCACGGTTCTATTTTCCAAGCAGCCGGCCTAGAGACCCCGATTTACTCTTACTTAACCGCCGACAAAACCGCATTGGACTTTTCGGCCATGATGGGCGAACTCAAATCGAACGGTCGTCGCGGTGACCTGGTCTGCCTCCATGCTTGCTGTCACAACCCAACCGGTATCGATCCGACTTTAGAGCAATGGCGTGAGATTGGCGAGCTACTAGCAGAAAAGCAGATGATCCCGTTCGTCGATTTCGCCTACCAAGGTTTCGGGGATGGTCTCGATGCGGACGCGATGCCACTGCATGCGCTTCTTGAAAAAAACCATGAGGCGATAGTCTGCAACTCGTTCAGTAAAAACTTCGGCCTGTACTGCGAACGCGTTGGGGCAGTGATGCTCGTGGGCAAGGAATCGGCAACGACCGAAGCAGCACTAAGCCAGCTTCGTCAATCGGTCCGTTGCAACTACAGCAACCCTCCGCGCCACGGGGCTGCTACCGTTGCGACCGTGCTCAACGATCCAGCACTGCGAGCCGAGTGGAACGCAGAAGTCGACGCGATGCGAAATCGTATTTCAAAAATGCGTGATATGTTCATCGCGGGCATGAAGGCAACAAACTCGTCTCGCGACTTCAGTTTCTTGAGCCGACAGAAGGGGATGTTTTCTTACAGCGGTCTCAATAGCATGCAAGCGGATTGGCTCAAAAAAGAACGCGGCATTTATATCGTCGGCACGGGGCGTATCAATGTTGCCGGCATGGCAACATCCACGATGCCAACACTATGCGATGCTATTGCCGAGTGCCTTGGCTGAGATAACTGGTAAGCAGCCCCGGTAGGGGCGACAGATGATGTGCCGGTGGTGATAACCGGAGATAACCACCGGAGATCGCCAGCAAAATCCGCAGGCTCGCCCTGCGGGATTCTACGAAAAGAGCCCGTTTGCGAAATCTTCTGGGCTGAAAACGGATAGATCTTCTAGCTTTTCGCCGATTCCTACATACTTCACCGGCAGACCAAACTGTTCTGCGATCGGAATAATGACGCCGCCCTTGGCGCTTCCATCCAACTTCGCCAAAACGATACCGGTACAACCAGCTGCTTCTGCAAATCCTTTGGCTTGGCTGATTGCGTTTTGACCCGCCGTTGCATCCAGCACCAAGAGAACTTCGTGCGGTGCACCCTCGATCTGCTTTTCAATAACACGTTTTATTTTTTCGAGTTGTTGCATCA
>Ga0136639_10000411_pt1 | contig 14040 bp, 7 predicted proteins | sample AntDrymUQ8592106_2_FD_113739 | JGI IMG/M metagenome (GOLD analysis project Ga0136639, IMG submission 113739) | Polar desert sand microbial communities from Dry Valleys, Antarctica - metaG UQ859 (21.06) | ecosystem: Environmental > Terrestrial > Soil > Desert | place: Antarctica: Dry Valley...
AAGGAGCACCGTCCGCTGCCGTACATGGAGTAGGATTGTGTCTGACGATCGGCAGGCTTGCTCATGCGTATGGGGTAAGTCAGGAAAATGAGCAGTTTCGTTACCGTACACTAGGTATATCTATTACTCTTACTGCATTTGTCCTGTCTGCGGGCTTTTTACTGTTTATTGCCGTCCGCAATAACATTCAATAATTCCTGTAAGAGCCGATGAGTGAGAATAGTGTAGGCTGTCGAACATTTAAACCGTGCGATCGATCTGCATTCGCTAGATTAAGAAATCGTATAATTCCCTCGCAGAGTCTGGCGATCGCGACTATATTAGAAACCATCCACCGATTCAAGATCGGCATCTACCTGCTCAAAAAATACATGGAATCTCAAGATTTGATTCTGTTAGTGGTATTACTCTGCCCAGGGTTGCTGCTATCTGTCACAATTATGCTTACCTTCGCGGCTGGTGGTTAGACAATTGACAGTTGCGGCCTAAATCACGCGTAGGGATTTAAACCGCTGAACTTCGATCTATTTAGTGTTGGATGTGACTCAATCAATGCCAAATTTGACAGTTACCACAATCGTGACATCCTTGTTGATCGTAGTGGTATCGTAACTACCGCCATTACTAACCGCAGTTGAGTTCCGGGGAGCGATCTGAAATATCCCAGTATCGGCACGTCGCACACCACTGACTCGATTACCAGTGCTAGTGGCAATTGATTCGGCTCTAGCTTTGGCATCTTTAGTCGCTTCAGCAACCATTTCAATTCGGAGTTTACTCAGCCCATTGTAGAGATATTCGGGCGGTTCGGAAGTGAGCGCAACTCCTTCATTGATTAATTCGTTAATTTGCTGCGACAATTTGGTGTATCGACGTACTTGAGTCGATCGAATTTCTAATCGTTGAGTTAGCCTGTATGCGAGTGTTTTGCCGGTTTCTCTGCCGTTGGTTAGTTCTGGAATCGCAAGTGTTTCGAGAGAAGTGAGCGAAATCTCGGCATCGGGAACTTTCGCCTCTTTGAGATAACGTTGAACTCGCTCGATGTAGGTTTTAAGTTCTTGATAGGCAGCTTGAGTAGTGGGTTGCTGACTAGTAAGTGATACTTTCCAGACAATATAATCTGATTCGATCGGTCGTGTTGCCGAGCCAAGTACTAGTACACCATCATCTACTCGCTTGATGCTCCGAATTGCTCCCGCCCACAGAAATGAGCTAGCGATGAGAGCGGCAGATAGTAAAGTTAACCCAGCAAATAATTCAGGAAACCGATCGCGCGATTGAGTGTTTTCCATCGATTGAGACTCACACAAAAAATAATTTTTTCGAGCTGATGACAATTCACCAGTTTCCATCATAACTACCAGATCTCGATCGTTGATTCCTGAAATGTGCTAATTAACGTTATTGTCTACAGTCAACTGACTTCCCAGTCGGGCTGGGTGAGGCTGCGAGCTTTTTGATAGTAGGTTTCAGCTTCATCCCACTGCTGGAGCGCACTGTGAACTCTGCCCATATTAAACCAGAACTCGGAACGCTCTGGCTCCAGTCCAGAGGCGCGTTCAAAACTAAATAAGGCATTGTCGAGCCGACCGAGTTCGAGCAGACAACTACCGCGACTGTTCCAGGCATCGGCGCGGTCTGGATCGAGACTGAGCGCGACTTCATAGTCGGAACAAGCCGCTTCAAATTCATGTTTGAGGAAATGAATGTTACCCCGACGCGACCAGGCGGGCGGATATTCACGATCGAGTTCGATCGATCGATCGAGACTCATCATCGCCGCCTCGGTCCGATCGAGAGCTTGCTGGGCGATCGATTGTCGGTACCAAGTTTGGGCATCATCATCGCACAGTTCGAGGCTGGTTTGATAGCACTGGAGGGCTTGGGTATACTGCTGAAGGTTGAGATGAGTAGTTGCCAGGTTGTTCCAGCCGATCGGGTCTTGTGGAGCCACCTTGATGGCTTGGCGATAACTATGGAGCGCACCTTCGAGGTTATCTAATTGAAAGAGGGCACTGCCGCGACTATTCCAGGCGGGTGCTAATGTCGGTACTAGTGTCAGCGCGCGATCGAAACTCGCCACTGCTGATGCCCACTGGCTGAGTTCGAGTAAGGCATTACCTCGGTAGTAGTAGGCTTGACGATCGTCGGGGTTGAGGATCGCGCAATTATCATAACAGGCGATCGCGTCTGTATATTTTTGGAGGTTGAATAGTGCCATCCCCCGATTGAGCCAGACGAGCGGATCGAGTTTGTCAATCTCAATACTGCGCTCGTAACAAACCAGGGCTTCTTGCCAGCAACCGAGATGCTGGAGTGCCATACCGCGTCCATTCCAGGCATTGGCATCGCGATCGTGAATTTCAAGGCTCCGTTCGTGGGCGGTAGCGGCTTCTTGATAGCGTTTGAGGTGAAATAACGCCTTGCCACGGTTGTGCCAGCTTTGATAGAACTGGGGTTGTAATTCTAGTGCTTTATCATAGCTAACGATCGCCTCTTCATAGCGTTTGAGCGATCCCAGGACGTTACCGTGATTGTTCCAGATATAGTAATCTTCCAGTTGGAGTTCGAGAGCTTTATCGTAGCTATCGAGGGCGGGTGCTAGTTGCCCTAACTGAAAGAGGAGATTGCCCTGTTGATACCAGGCTGGTGAGTAGTTGGGATCTAATTCGAGACAGCGTTGGTAACTGTGCAGATTTTCGGTCGGATCGCACTGAAGTTGAAACTGGCTCTGTCCGCGTTGGTACCATGCCAATGCAAAATTGGGATCGTATTTAATGGCGCGATCGTAACTAGCTAGCGCGTCTGCCCAGCGTTCTAAGTCAGCCAGGAGACAACCGCGATGATACCAGGTTTCGGCCCGGTCGGGTTCGCGTTCTAATACTTGCTGATAGGCACTCAGAGCGGCGACAAACTCGCCTTGATGGTACAGGGCTTGTCCCAATAAATGCCAGTTATTAGCGGCATCTGGCTGGATGTTTGTAGCTGTCTGGAGGCTAGCAACGGCGGTGTTGTAGTTGCCCAGCTCGATCGAGATCCGTCCGTGTTGCGCCCAGAGATCGGGATTGTCAGGATCGAGTTCGATCGCGTGACAACAAGCGATCGATGCCGTCTCCCATTCGCCTCTAGCTGCTTGGGCTTGACTTTGATTGTAGAGAATTGACTGATTTTGCGGATCGAGACTGAGGGCGCGCTCGTAGCAACTATTAGCGGCTGTCCACTGGGAGAGGGCAGCTTGGGCTAAACCTTTGGCAGACCAGGCATCTGGGGCATCTCGATCGAATTCCAGGGCAACATCATAACAACAGATCGCGGCTTCCCACCGCTGTAATTGCGCCAAAACTTGCCCGTGGCTATAACTGAGGTCGTAATTAGCCCCGGTCAGGGCAGTAACGCGCTCGTAACAAGTTGCCGCAGTTGCCCATTCCTGCAATTGCTGGAGGGCTTTGCCTTGACGATACCAGGCTTGATGTCGATCGGGTTGAAGATTGGTGACTTGTTGGTAGGCATCCACCGCCTCTGGCAAGCGTTCCAATTCCCACAGGAGGTTGCCCAAGCCATACCAAGTATCGGGATCTTGGGGGTAATATTCGATCGCCCGATCGTAAGCTACTAATGCCCCCTCATGATTACCAATTTGAGTGAATTCTTTGCCCAAATTGTGCCAAGCGGGATGATAATCGGGTTGAATCTCGATCGCTTGCTGGTAGCTGGCGATCGCTTCCGGCTGGCGATCGAGGTGTGCTAAAATTAGACCCCGATCGTTCCAACTGTGATAGTCTCTAGGGCACAGTTCGATGGCGCGATCGTATACGGCTAAAGCGGCGGGATAGCGTTGGAGTTTGAGGAGGGTTTTCCCTTGAAAGTACCAGACGGTAGCCGCAGTTGCATTTAGCTCCAAAGCGCTCTCGTAGCAATGTAGTGCCTCTTCCCACCGTTCGAGATGAGAGCAAGCATAACCGCGCTGATACCAACAATCAAAGCTCTGAGATTCAATCGCCAACGCCGCATCATAACTGGCAATCGCTTCAATATAGCGGTTGAGCTTGAATAAAGATTGTCCTTTGCCCTGGATTGCTGGGTAAAAAGTTGGCTCGATGGAGATCGCGCGATCGTAATTGGCGATCGCGTATTCAAATCTTTTCAGTTCGGCTAAAGCATGACCGCGTTCGTACCAGGCTTCATAAAAATATGGATTAATCGCAATCGCCCGATCGTAACTTTCCAAAGCGGCGGTATACTCTTGCTGTAGTGCCTGCACGATCCCGTAACTATGCCAGATCGCCGGATCTTTGGCTCTCAGTTGTAATGTGTGTGCTAGGCTCGCTTTTGCAGCAGTGTAGTCACCAAGTTCGGCGAGAACTTTGCTCCGCTCGTACCAAGGTTCGTAGTTTTCAGCATATAAATCGATCGATCGATCGAAACAACTTAGCGCATCTGATTTGAGACCCAATTTTGAGGCAGCAACGCCACGACTGTGCCAAATGTAAGGGTCATCTGGCTGAAAACTCAAAGCTCGATCGTAGCTATCGATCGCCTCAGCATGTTTGCCCTGATGCGCCAGCGTCATCCCCTGATTGTACCAAGCGGGATAAAAATCGGCATTAAGTTGGAGCGTATGATTGTAGCTGCTAATTGCTTCCTCATATCGTCCCAAATGAAACAGGACAAAGCCCAGATTATTCCAGGCTTGATGATAATCTGGCTTGAGCTGGAGGGTGCGATCGTAACTTGCTAAGGCTTGCTCGTATTGGCTCAGGTGAAACTGTGCCATCCCCTTGTTGTACCAAGCCTGATGAAATTGGGGCTGGATCTTCAACGTTCGATCGTAACTGACGATCGCCGCTTCATAGCGTTGGAGCTGAAACTGAACGACTCCCAGATTATTCCAAGCTGTATAAAAATCTGGATGCAAGCGCGTCGCTTGCTCGTAGCAACTAATTGCCGCCTCAAACTTACCGATCTTAAATAAAGCTTTGCCCTGATTGTTCCAGGCATCGCTGTGAGTGGGTTCGAGTTGTGTCGCCTTGCGATAGCAATCGAGCGCATGTTCGTACCGCTTGAGGTGAAACATTGCCTTACCGCGATCATTCCAAGCTCCGGCATCCTTGGGCACTAATGTGGTCGCTTGAGTATAGCAATTAAGTGCTTCTTGGGGTCGATCTAGTTGCAGCAGGATATTTCCGCGATTTGTCCACCCTTCAGCCAATTGGGGCTGTAATTTGGTGACAATTTCATACCGCCGTAGTGCCGGTTCGGGTTCGCCCAGATGGAATAAAATATTCCCGCAGTGATTCCAGGCTTGATAGAAGTCTGGTTGTAACTGGGTAACTTTGGTATAAGCTGTCAACGCGGCTTCAAAGTCACCCAAGCATAATAATACTTTGCCCTGATTGTACCAAGCTTCCTGAAACTCGGGAGCTAGATCGATCGCACAGCGATAACACCGTAGGGCATCTTGAAAACTTTTTTGCTCGAAGTGGGCGACACCCAAATTATTCCAAGCTTGATAAAACTGTGAATTCAGTTGTGTCGATCGTTGGTAAGATTTAATTGCCGCTGGGATCTTCCCTAAATGAAAGAGTACTTGCCCTTGATTGTTCCAGGTATACCAGTCCTCGGGATCGATCTGCAAACTCTGTTCGTAACAACCGCTAGCCGCTTGGATTTGACCGATTTCAAATAATAGCCAGCCTTTATGAGAGAGCGTGAGACTATCATCTGGGTCGATTACCAACGCCCGATCGTAGGCAGTCAACGCCGCATCATACTCGTGTAATTCAAATAGCGCGCGCCCCCTGTAATACCAGCTAAATCGATCGGCAGGATTGAGTGCGATCGATCGATCGCAACTCTCGATTGTTTGTGGGTAATCTCCCAACTGAAACAAGACCCAACCCCGATTTGCCCAAGCATCGGCATCTTGAGGTTGCAATTCGATCGCCCGCTGGTAAGCTTCCAATGCTTCTGGCAATCGCTTCAATCCTACCAATACCCACCCCAAATTTACCCAAGCTTCCTGTTTATGGGGCTGTAACTCTAGCGTTTTATTATAACAAGCTAATGCCACATCCAGCTTATCTGCATTCCGATACAAGTTGCCCTGGCGATACCAAGCTTCGGGGTCATCTGTAGCCACGATTGAATTTGGGGGTTTGGATTCAGTTAGGAAATCTTGCTTCATTGGTCTCACATTCAGCAATTACTGTCGTAGATATTGGTGGTGAAGCCGCTGCTGTGCAGAGTAGGCAGTCACTATCGGCAAGATGTTTGGTTGGAGATATTGAAGTAAGTTAAGCCCCATCATTGAGGAATGATTAATTACATTTAAGTCTAAAAACGTACTTGAATTCTACCTAATTCATACCGGATTAGTTATCAATTTAGCAACTTATATTTAAGGTATAAAAAAGATACCTTGGCTCTAAATAATTCGATCGACTAGTACCCAAATATGCTGACTAAAATTGCATCTATGTAGATTATATTACAAAGATAACCTAAATCATCTCGATCTCGGGTAAGTGTCAAAAATAGATCGGTCCAAAAAATCCTAATCAGATCGATCTGGATCGTTCAAACCCGCTTTAAACAGTTGACAGCGATTCGTACCTCGGTTCCGCTGAGGGTTTAGCGATCCCAACTCTTGCTATCTGGCTACCATCGCCATCGCCAGATGGGTGAGGACACAAAGAGATCGACTACTTACGATCGAATTCCCACTGCGCGAAGCGATTGGCATAATAGCTGAGAATCTGTTCGAGCCGGACTCGATCTGGCTGAGTCAATCGATCGGCTCCAGCGATTTCTAGCCCGCCTAACTGACTGTTGTAGTAGCTAAAATCTCGATCGGTAGGATTCAAAAATCCAATGCTTATCCCCTCAATCTGTTGTAAATGCGCCGCTACCTCTCGATATACCGCTAGCGGCATTCGATCGTTGCAGATTGTGAATTTTGGAGTCAGGGGCAACATGAGGGGGAATGGGGAATGGGGAATGGGTAATGGGTAATGGGTAATGGGTAATGGGTAATGGGGAATGGGTAATGGGTAATGAGTAATGGGTAATGGGGAATGGGTAGAGGGTAGGGGGTAATGGGTAATGAGTAATGGGGAATGGGTAGGGGGTAATGGGTAATGGGTACTTTTTGTTCTTTACCAATGACATTATTCGATCGCGAATTGCGACCCCCTGCCCTCTACCCTCTACCCCCTATCCCCTACCCCCTACCCTCTACCCTCTACCCCCTACTTCAATAAAACTTTTACAGCCGCAGCCACACCAGCTCCAGGAGTAGCTCCAGTATGACCGAGTTCAGTGATGGTTGCTTCGAGGGCAGCAATCGCCGTGAGGATGTCGCGATCGCAAACAAAGCCTAAGTGACCGATTCTAAAGATTTTGCCTTTGAGCGCATCCTGACCGCCAGCCAGGACGATATCAAATTTCTTCTTCATCAGACTGCGAATTTGCTCGGCATCCACGGTTGTCGGTGCAACTGCGGTAATGGCGGGACTACCATGCCCATCTGGTGCATATAGGGGTAAACCCATCGCGGTAATCGCAGCACGAGTCGCGTGCATCTGGCGTTGATGGCGGGCAAAGATATTTTCTAGTCCTTCGACCTTCATCATGTTGAGTGCCGCTTGGAGTGCGAAAATCAGATTGACTGGTGGGGTAAATGGGGTGGTATTTTTGGCAGCGTCTTTGCTATATTTACCCAAATCCATATAGTAGCGAGGCAACTTCGCAGTTTTGTATGCCGCCCACGCTTTGGGACTAACGGTGACAAAGCCCAATCCTGGCGGGATCATAAATCCTTTTTGAGAGCCAGAACAGACGACATCTAGACCCCAGGTATCGATCGGCACATTGACCGCTCCCAAGCTGGTGACCGCATCAACGATCGATAATGCACCGTGGGCGGTAATATGTTTGCTAATGGTTTCTAGGTCGTTAATTACCCCAGTCGAAGTCTCGCTGTGAGTGACGATGACTCCCTTGATTGCTTTGGCTGTATCGGCATCTAGTGCTGATTTGACGGCATTGGGATCGATCGGTTGTCCCCACGGTGCGCTGACTTCTTGGACATCTAGCGCAAAGGCTTTGGCAACTTCCGCCCACCGTTCGCCAAATTTACCATTGTGAACGACCAACACGCGATCGCCAGGGCTGAAGAAGTTGATCGTGCCCGCTTCCATTGCGCCAGTACCGGAGCAGGTCAGCATCAAGACATCATTTTGGGTCTGGTGCAACCACTTGAGATTTGCCGTGACATCTGCCATAATTTGGCTGAATTCTCCACTGCGATGCCCGATCGGATGCTTTGCCAAAGCCAGTAATACGCTTTCTGGTACCGGTGTAGGGCCAGGAATCATCAACATTAATTTGTTTTCCACGATCTTAATCCCATTTAAGTAATAGTTAAACTGATAATATCTAAGTAGATTTGCGGAATGTCAATTCTAGCTCAAGATTACACACGGCGGATAGGGGTCAACGTTATCGGTCTGAGCCAATTTAGTCGCAGATCGGATGGCAACCAGCGGATTTTAGTCGCCATTTGCATTGGAGATCGAGCAATACCCACTTTGCCGCGATCTTGCCGTCTGGAGCTGGAGCGGAGGTGGCATTTGGATCGATCGAGCTTGACTGGCACCTAAACTCCCACTCTCCTCGACCAGATCTCGCTGGATCGATCGCGTGCGGATACACCACACGGTAACAATTGAGATCGTTAATCTTTCGGTCAAATTGCCGAAATACCGACCGCAGATAATGGTTCGATCTCAAAGGTCTGTTTTGAGTATATTATGGCATCATGTTAATGGTATCTAGTAAGTAACCTTCGATCGCGAAAAATGTTATGACAAATAATCTTATTCCCTATGATTGTGGTGATGATGATGTGATTGCCTTTGGAGAGGCAATGTTTCGCTCTGGTAAGCTAAAACGAGCCATCGGTCAATCTTTTGATGGTGCAGTTGGTAGATCGATCGATCAGAAACTACGTCAAAATGGTTTAGAGATTCCGATTCTGATGACTGGTTCGACCTTACTTGCCAATGAACACTGTCAATGGTTTGAGGAAGGGATTAGTTGTGAGATCCTCGACCTGGCTACCCGTCGCTGGCGCAAAGGGAAAGTTCGGGTGCAAGTTTCAGTTGAATTTTTAGTGGAAGATACTGGTGATAAAAAGCTCCTACCTAGCGATTCTTTGGCAGAAACAATGCGCGAACGCGAACGTGAAGATCCCGGAAATGATGAATATGTTAATAGTGAGTATGTTTTGACTGGTATTCATCACAATGGTCAATAGTTGATATCGATTGTAACCGATCGAGATTGGTGGAGATCGGTAAATAATTATAACTAAAAGAATTATGAATGAATGCCCAAATTTTAATTAAAGTTTGGGCGTTTGAATTTAAAATATATTCAACTTAGATTTTAGTTAAAAATTAGCAATTTAATTCTAACTATTAGGATCTCAATCGACTGAAATCTGAAGGCTAATAATCTAACACTCTTCAACTAAGTTGCTAACTAAATTTAACTATAGATACCGACGGTCATCTTTGCTAGACTAGACTCGATATCATGACCCCGGTCGGTCGATTTTTCCACTGTTCATTCTGGTGAGTACCGCTACCAGACTCAATACGTGAGTCATTCGATCGGCATTTAACCTTTGGATCGAGGAACATTCTCCACCTAACTTAGATCGATTCAGAGACTCTAGATATTGGTATTTATCTATGATATTATTAGAAGATATTAGTAAAACTCTTGCCAAATTATTCTAAACCACATCAAGTTCCGATTCGATCGATTATCGACAATTAATAATTATAAGTTGACCGATCGAGTAGTGAGTTCTTGAGATAACTTAATGAGCTAAAAAATATCTAAACATTCTTGTTGAACTAGAGCGACTTAGAGCAGCAATCCATCATCTACAAACTGAATGCAAGTTCTTCACATTATTACCGACTTTAATGACGGCGGTGCTCAAGCTGTTCTCTACCGATTTATTACTGCCGATCTCAAAAATACCCATCAGGTAATTTCATTGATGGGTACTGGCTGGTATGGAGATCGACTTTTAGCATTGGGCATACAGGTACACTCACTCGATATGCCCAAGAGTCGCTTGACAGTCGCCGGGATCGCCAAGCTCTATCGACTCATCCGCCAAATCGATCCAGATATGATTCAAACCTGGATGTATCATAGTGACCTGATCGGTAGCACTGTCTCCCGAGTGGCTGGAAAAAAGGTAGTTGTGTGGGGGATTCATAATACCAATCTCGATCCAGCCAAAACCGCACTGTCAACTCGGCTGATCGTCCGTGCCTGTGCGCTATTATCGGGACTTCCCCAGCAAATTATTAGTTGCGCTCAAGAGGGTGTCAAAGTTCATACCGCACTGGGTTACCAACCCCAGAAAATGGTCACGATCCCCAACGGCTATGATGTCAGCGAATTTGCGCCAAAGCCAGAATGCCGCAGCGAACTCCGTCACCAATGGCAGATCGCCGATGATACCACTCTGTTCGGGCTAGTGGCACGCTGGAATCCCCAAAAAGATCATCCCAATCTCATTGCAGCTTTGGCACACTTGAAGACTCAAACCCAGTTACCGTGGCACTGCGTGTTGGTTGGCTCAAGCTTGGACGCAGACAATCAGGTGTTGATCGAGCTATTGACATCGCAGGGAATTAGCGATCGCGTGACCCTCATAGGCGTTCGCAATGACATCCCCGCAGTCATGAATGCCTTGGATGTACATGTCCTTTCTAGTGCTTATGGGGAAGCCTTTCCCAATGTAGTCGCCGAAGCAATGGCTTGTGAGACACCCTGTATTGTTACCGCAGTGGGGGACTCAGCATTAATTGTTGGCGATACCGGTTGGGTCGTACCACCGAGTAATCCGGTAGAGTTGGCAACTGCGATGTCACAAGCTATTGATGAGCTGGCACTACCAGCATGGCAACAACGGCAAGCCAACTGTCGCCAGCGGATCGAATCAAACTTCAGTCTACAGATTATGGTGGACAAATATAACGAAGTTTGGAATAGTGCTGTTTGTTAAACATCGTCCAGTTTTAACCGCCCCACGCCAATAGTTTTTTAGTGGATAGTGGACAGTGGATAGCTTTTAGGAGTACGTTTTGAGGCTATTTTATCGGCTCTCATCCACCAAACGGCGAAAATCAGACTACTGACCTTAATTCGATCGATAATCACACAGCCTCAGATACTCACCCACCGCTCGTTCCGCCGAAAAGTAGCGACCTCGATCGATCGAAGCCGAGCGACTCACCGGCAGATCCAGCGTTTGCAGCATCGCAGCGGCTAATGCGGTGGCATTTTCAATCGGCACCAATAAACCATACTTGCCAGCGGCTAAGATTTCTTGAGGGCCGGAAGGACAATCGGTAGCCACTACCGCGCAACCACAAGCCATCGCTTCGATCAACACAGTGGGTAATCCTTCCCAGCGAGATGAAAGTACAAACGCAGTCGCACGGGACATATATGCATAGGGATTTTGAACGAAACCGGGTAAGTAAACATCTTCACTAATACCGAGTGCGGCGATCTGTGCTTCGAGTTCGCTCCGGCATTCGCCCTCACCCAAAATCATCAGCCGAGCGGCTCGATGTTGCCGCAGTTGGGCAAAAGCTGCCAGTAGGTTGGTAAAATCTTTTTGGGGTGATAGTCGCCCCACTGCTAAAAATACCGGCGGACTACCCTCGGCAAACCAGGGGTGTTCGACCGGTGCTTGAGCTTTGGCAATTAACTCTCGATCGACCACCGGATTGTACACTGTTTTTACCGTTCCTGGCTCGAAACCCAGTTGTGAGTCGAGATCCTCAGCGACACCTTGGGACACACCGACGATCGCATCAGCACGCGGATAGAGCCACTTCACGATCGGCGGCAAAAATTGACTGCGGCGTAATTTGGACTTACTCGCCGAGAGAGTGTCATGTTCGACTACGACTAACTTCGTTTTGCTCCGCGCCAGCTCTTTCGCCAATATTGCCGCAATATTAGCGTGATTCATGTGTGAAACTAATGCCAACGGCTGATGTACTTGCAGATATTTTGCTAGTGCTGGAATTGCCTTGGTCACCCTCCCAGTACCTAAATTTACCAGCCGGACGCGATCGGGTACCTGATCCAAATAAGGCCCCTCTGTGTCGGCGACAACTAGATCTAATCGGATCTCATGGTCTTGCATCCCTTTGAGTAAGTTGAGGGCGACTCTTTCGGCACCGCCACCAGCGAGATTTGGTAGAAAAAAAGCGATTCTTGACTCGATCATAAATTTATGGTTTCTCGACCGATCGATCGATCGATGATTACTACCTAGATGAAGATGATTTTTTGGAGACTAAACTCACCCAAAGCCCAAAACCTAAAGCCTAAAGCCTAAAACCTAAATCCGATATCGACCCTTGCCGGACTTAATTTTGGACTGCTGTGCGGCTGTCAAAATAGCATTTAACTGTTGCTTGTGTTCTCGACGGATCGCTCTCATTTTTTCCTTCTGTTCTGAGGTGAGATTTAAACTTTTCCAGCCCAGCTCGACTGCGCGCCGACGGCTCTGTCTGGCTTGGGTTTCCACCTGTTGTTCGGGAGTTAAGATGGCATTTAGCTGCTGCCGTTCGTCGCTCCATAACTGGGAGATTTGTACTGTTTGATCCTCACTCAGTTCGATCTGGTTGATACTCGCTAGCGAAATCCCCTGCTGCCAACCGGCGATTTGTTCCAATTGAACTACTTGTGGTGGCGTTAAGATCGTGCGGAATCGCTCCATATTCGCTTGCCGAATGGCTGAAATTTCCGCTTTGCGATCTGCACTCAAGTCGGCACCCTGGGGACTTTGATGCCGCGATGGAAGTTGCTGTTCGATGTGGTGAAATATTGGACGTTGTTCGGGCGTGAGGACATTATTGATGCAGTCGAACTTAGATTGATGAACTTGGGCGATTTGCGCTTGTTGCTCGGTAGTCAGACCGAGATTATCGATGTTTTTGAGGTTGCGGAGCACAAAGATCAGCAAGAATCCAAATGAGAAGATGTAAACAAAACTAGTGGATAAAGCAATTCCTGCAACTCCCAGCCAGCGCATGAATAGATAATTTAAACCAATATCGATCGCGAGATTAAATGCAGAACCAACGATCAGGATTTGATTTTTTCGCATGGCGGAGATCGACCGCACTAACAACATACACCCGATATAGAACGGGATCTGGAGCGCGAAGCTACTTTGAATCTGGGCGACGATCTTGGTATCAGCCGCAGTAAATGAACCTCTTTGCAACAGTACCTGGACGATTTGCTCGGAAAATATCACAATCAAACCAGTCAACGGCACACTCGCCGCAAAAATCAGGATCAGATAGTGCTTGAGTGAGTGACGGATGCCCGACCAATCATCATTCGCCACCATCTTGGAAAAGTACGGCATCACTGCCGTACTCAGTGCGGTACTCGCAATAATAATTGGCAATGTCACCATCCGGCTACCATATTCTAGCGAGGCAATACTGCCAGACGGTAACATCGCTGCCATCGATCGATCGACCAAACCAGTACTGCACATCAAAAACGAACCGACAATTGCGGGTAGATACTGACTGGCTACTTCTCGGAGCTGAGGATTGAACCCGTACCATTTTGGGCGCAAGGAGAAACCTTGTCGTCGCAGTACGAATCCGATAATTGTCATTTCCAGGAGTTGACCGCAGACCATCCCCACAACTAAATTAAAGACCCCCCAAGACCGCATCCCAAACAGAAACGAGATCGTCACTATCGGCGTAATCATTTGTACCAGTGAGACTAATGCGAATCGCTCCCCAGCATTGAGTACTGCTCCCCAAATCGAACCAATCCCGGTCAGTAACAGCATTGGCGAGATCGCCCACAATAGCTGATTAGTCAGTGCTAATTTATCAGCACTGAACCCATTGGTGAGAGCTGGTAGATAGAGCGGCAGACTACCCAACATCACCAATGTGGTCA
>Ga0136639_10000412_pt1 | contig 14026 bp, 10 predicted proteins | sample AntDrymUQ8592106_2_FD_113739 | JGI IMG/M metagenome (GOLD analysis project Ga0136639, IMG submission 113739) | Polar desert sand microbial communities from Dry Valleys, Antarctica - metaG UQ859 (21.06) | ecosystem: Environmental > Terrestrial > Soil > Desert | place: Antarctica: Dry Valley...
CTCCCGGCTGCACCTCACCATCGCTGAGCTCGCCGGCTCGCCGTCGCTCGTACCTCTCATCGCCGACAACCGCACGCGGGTGAACGACCTGCTCGACCGGATCCCGCTGCTCGAGCCCAACATCGCGCACTCCAACCAGCAGCACGAGGCGATCGTGATCGCGATCCTCACCGGTGACGCGGAACTCGCCGAGAGCGCGATGCGGGAGCACCTCGACGGGTCCGCCGCTCTGCTGCGCGGGTTCCTCGCCTGAGTCCCGGTTTATTGGTCGCGTGCCCGTCGCACGATCCGACCGAAAAGGAACCGCCCTGCCAGAACCGGGCCCGGTGCTCCAGGTGGCCGTCGTCGTCGCCGCGATTGCCGCCGCGATTGCCGCCACCGAGCTGTGGGACGTCACCAACGGCGCGGTCTACGAGATCGGTTCCGTGCCGGCCGCAACCTGCGTCATCACGGATGCCGAGGATGGCGACGCCGCCATCGCGAGCCCCGTGCTCACCGGCGCGCTCACCAACGGACTGGGTGCGCAGACAGCGACCTGCGATTACACGGACAAGGGAGGCCTCGCAGCCACAACGGCAACCGCAACCTTCGCGATCGCCGACACCGGCGATCCGACCATCACCCACACGCTTGATGCGGCCGTTCCCGATGGGGCTAACGGCTGGTACACGACGGACGTCAGTGTCGACTTCAGCTGCGACACCGTCTCCGGCATCAGCATCGACACCATCGACCCGACGATCGGCCACACGCTCGCCGAGGCCCTGGGCGCCAACGGGTGGCACCTCGCCAATGTCGCGGTCGGGTTCTCCTGCGCCGACGACGGCGGTTCCGGCATCGCATCCTGCACCGGCGACACGACGCTGACCGATGGCGCGAACCAGTCAGTGACCGGCACTGCGACCGACCGGGCCGGCCGAACCAAGTCCAACACGGTCACAGGTATCAACGTCGACACTATCGACCCGACGATCGGCCACACGATCGACGCGGACGTTCCCGACGGGAACGCCGGATGGTACCGCACTGACGTCGATGTTGACTTCTCCTGCGCCGACGAAGGCGGCTCCGGCATCGCGACCTGCACCGGTGACACGACGCTGACCGATGGCGCGAACCAGTCCGTGACCGGCACGGCGACCGACTGGGCAGGCCGCACGAAGACCGACACGGTTGCCGGCATCAGTATCGACACCATCGACCCGACGATTGGCCACACGCTAGCCGCGGCCATCGGTGCCAACGGGTGGTACATCTCCGTTGTCTCGGTCGACTTCTCCTGTGCCGACGGCGGCTCCGGCCTCGAGTCGTGCGAGGGAGACACCACCCTTGGCGACGGCTCGAACCAGTCCGCGTCGGGCACGGCCGCCGACGTCGCCGGAAACACCGGGGCCGACTCCGTATCCGGAATCAAGGTCGACACGATCGCCCCGAGCATCTCCGCCACCCTCGCGAAGGCGTCGCCTGACGGGGAAAACGGATGGTATAAAACCGGGGTCACGGTCGAGTTCACATGTGCCGATTCCACCTCCGGAATTGATACCTGTCTCGGTGGTGCAACGCTCGGCGAGGGTTCGGGCCAGACGGTGACCGGCACCGCAAAGGACCTCGCCGGCAACACCGCGAGCGCCACGTCGAGCGCGGTCAAGATCGACCTCACCGCCCCGACCATCCCGGTGTTCGTCGGCGGCCCGTCCGGCAGCTACTACTACGGCGGCACCCCGGGCGCACCCACCTGCACGTCGTCCGACGCCCTCTCCGGGCTCGGGTCGTGCACCGTCACCGGAGGCGGCAGCAGCGTAGGGGCGCACTCCTACACCGCGACCGCGACCGACCTTGCAGGCAACACCAGCACCGCGACACTCACCTACGAGGTGCTGGCGTGGACCGCCGCCGGGTTCTACTCGCCCGTGAACATGGGTGGGGTCTGGAACACAGTCAAGGGCGGTAGCACCGTTCCGCTCAAGTTCGAGATCTTCGCGGGAACCGAGCTCACCGATGTCTCGGCGATCAAGAGCTTCACCACCGCCCAGGTCTCCTGCCCTGGCTCGTCGGTCGTGACCGACGCGATCGAGATCACCACCACCGGTGGCACAATGCTCCGTTACGACTCGACGGGCGGACAGTTCATCCAGAACTGGGCGACCCCGAAGAAGCCGGGCGCGTGCATCAAGGTCACCATGACAGCGCAGGACAACTCGACGATCATCGCGAACTTCATCCTGAAGTAGCGCCGGCCGGATAGAAATGGAAAGCCCCCCGGCAGACTCGCCGGGGGGGCTTTCCGCATAATGTGGGCGAACGGGCGGGCAGGTCAGGCGTCGCCGCGCAATAGCCGGTATGCGCTCTCGCGATCCGTGAGCGCCAGCTTGCGGAGCACCGCGGAGACATGCACCCGCACGGTCGTCGGCGAAAGGAACAGCCTGCTCGCGACGTCCTTCGTCGACACGCCTTCGGCGAGCAGCGCCATGACCTCCCACTCGCGCGCACTGAGCTTGCCGGCCGCGGCCGACTCGCGCGCGAATCGCCGCCGCGCCGGAGCGCGGAACTCGTCGAGAATCCGCATCACGAGTGCGGGCGACATCGCGGCCTCGCCCGCGAGCACCGAGCGGAGTGCGCCGGGAAGCGCCGCCGGGTCGGTGCTCTTCAGCACGTAGCCGGACGCGCCGGCGCGCAGCGCGTCGAACAGATCATTGCTCTCGGTCGACTGGGTGAGCATCACGACCGCGGTCTGGGGCAGGGTCCGACCGATCTGCTGGGCGGCATGGATCCCGCTGCCCGGCATGTGAATGTCGAGCAGTGCGACATCGGGCCGGTGCTCGACCGCGAGGCCGATCGCGTCTTCCGCGCTCGCCCCCTCGCCGACAACCTCGCATCCGCCCGCCTCAAGGGCAACGCGGATGCGCGATCGCAGGTGAGCGTGGTCGTCGGCGATGACGACGCGGATGCGCGGCTCTACCATTCGACCCTCACGACGCTCCCCGAGGTGGTCCCGGCGGCGACGCTGAAGGCACCGGGCAGTCCGCGAGCGCGGTCGCGCATGCCGACGAGCCCGTAGCCGGCAGTCCCGGCCACGGCAAGGTCGACATCGAATCCCGAGCCGTTGTCTTCGATAGCGAGATGTCGAATGTCGTGCGTCTCGCCCAAGCGGACGAGAACGCGCTTCGCATCGCCGTGGCGCACCGCATTGGACATCGCCTCCCGCGTGATCCGCATGAGCGCGTGCTGCTGGTCCGGGTCGACCCTGATCGAATCGTCGAGGTCGACCTCGAGGTCGATGCAGTAGCGCTCGGCGAGCTCAGTTGCCGCTCGGCGGAGGGTGAAACTCAGCGGCTCGTCGCCGGTGCGGCCGAGCGCCTGAAGGGCCGCTCGCGCCTCGTCGAGGGCACGGTCCGTCGCGTTGATGATGCGGATCCCGGATGCGACGTGCGGGGGAATCGAGTGCGCCTCGGATCGGATGAAGGCGAGCTCCTGAATCACGCCGTCGTGGAGTTCCCTGGCCAGTCGCCGCCGGTCGTCGAGCACGGCAGCTCCGGCCTGGGCAGTCCAGTACTGGCGGATCTCCCTCGTCGCCCCGACGAGCAGCATAAGGTAGCACCCGGTGCGCAACAGGTCGCCGGTGTAGAGCCAATCGGTATACAGCGAGGGAAACAGCACGTAGTTGATGCGAGCGAACCCGCCGAGCGCACACGCGGGGCCGAGCCAGCGGAGCAGTTCGTCACCGCGCTGGGCGGGCTGCGTCGCAAACGCGATCGAGGCGACAAGGAAGCTCAGCGCGGCAAGGCCCTGCGCGACCAGCAGCACGGGATGCCCAGTCAGGATCGCCTGTTGCGCCGACGACGGAACGAAACTCTGGTCGAAGGCGACCGGGAGCCGGTCTCCCCCCGCCCAGAGCGCGAGCGACACGACCGCTATGAGCGCGAGGGGAGCGAGCGCGTGGAGTCTGCGGGGGGTGAGCCTTCTCGTCAGGCGCGGGTCGGAGAGGGCGGCGGCGACGATCAGGAGAGCGCCGACGAGCCGGATCACCAGCGGGAGCCAGATGTCGAGGGTTCCGGCATCCAGTCCGCCCACGAGCGAGGTAACCCAGGTCAGCCCGAGCCCGGCGGCCGCGAGCAGCACGAGTCCGTTGAACAGGAGGAGGTCCTGCCAGGAACCACTGCGCTGGTACCGGCCGTAGACGAGGTAGGCGACGAGCAGGGCGACGCACGCGTCGACGGAATCGAGAACGAGGTGAAGCGACGGGTTGCGGTAGCCGAAGACGAGATAGGGGCTCCAGATGATGAGAGCGGTGATGGTGATCCCGGCGATCCACGCCGCGACCGTCAGGCGCGCGGCACTGTCTCGTGACCAGCGCTCTCTGGAGTCGCGAGCGTTCCGGGGTCGGGCAGTACCCATGGAATTGCCTAGGTTCGGTAAGTGAGCAGGCCGTTCGGTCGGCCCGCTCGGGTGGGGCGAGCATACCTCCGGATGCTCGGCGGCGGTCAGCCCCCCGAGCGGGGGCCAGGGGAGGAGACCCGCGCACCCTCGGCCCTCGCTGCCCAATAGGATGCGAGGGGAAGGGGGGCGTATGGGCTCGCGGGCGCTGCACGACGGCGAGGGGTCCCACGTCTTCCTGCCCAGGCAGGACCTCTGGACGGCGGCCTGGGTCATCTGGTTCGCCATCACGATCCCGCTATTCCTGACCCTCTACGTGCTCACCATGCAGGAGGGACGCTGGGTGCCGTTTGTCGCGGCCCACATCGGGCTGTTGCTGTTGTTCGCTGCGGTGGTGCAACGGCTGAAGGGAGCCGGCGTCGCGCTTGCCCCCGACGGCATTCGCGAGCGCGCCTATTTGGGTAGTGTCGTGTTCACGCCGGTCGATCTGGTGGCATCCGTCATCGTGATCCAGGTGTTCGATTCACTGAGCAACGACATCTCGCACCAGCTGTTCATGGTTGACGCCAACGGGGGCACGGTGCTGCGGTTGCGGGGCCAACTCTGGCACGACGCCGACCTGACGTGCATCACAAGCTTCTACTCCGTGCCGGTCCACGTGCCGAACGAGGTGCTGACGTGGCGCGAGCTGCGGCGCGACCACGGCAGCAAATTGTCGTGGTTCGAGCGCCACGCGCTGCTGACCCGTGCGCTTCTCGTGCTCGGGTTTCTCGCTATCGCGGTTCCCGCCTACGCCGGCATCATGGCCGCGATCGAGTGAGGGTCAGTCCTCGTTCGCCTCGTCGAGAACTGTGCCGATTGCGATCGCGAGTGACAGCGCCCAGCTGACCCACATGAGCGCCACGCGCCAGTCGCGCGGCCCCTGCCTGGTCATCTGCAGCGTGCTCCAGCCGCTGAACAGCGCGCTGATGACGCTGCTGCTGAAAATGAACTTGCGCACGGGACCTCCAGAGATCGTGAGAATTCAACGCTACCCCGTTCGATCCCTGCGAAAAAGCCGAGAAACTGACCGATCGGACAGTGCCTGACCGATCGGTCAGATAATCTCGGGGCATGTCCAGCGCCAGCGACCTGCGAGAAATCGCGCTCACCGAGTTCTCGACTACCGGGTATTCGGGAACATCAATCCACAAAATCGCGGATGCCGCGGGGCTGTCTAAATCGGCCGTGCTGTACCACTTCGGATCGAAGGAGATCCTGCTCGACGCCGCCATCCGGCCCGCGATCGACGAGCTGGAGTCGATCCTCGCCGAGCTCGAGTCGACGCCGTTCACGACCCAATTTCTGGGAGCGTTTCTCGACCGGTTTGTGGATTTCCTGTTCGCACACCGCCTCGAGGTGAACATGTTCATCAACCAGGGCCCGTCGCTTGTCGATGTTCCGGTCATCGACAGGGCCAACGACCTCGTCCGCCGGCTGGCGACCCACGTCACCTCCACCACGGCATCCGTCGAGGAGGAGATGCGCTTTGCGATCTCGCTCGGCGGCGCGGCCTACATGCTCTGCACCGAGCAGTCGCTCGGACTCGAGGCCGCACCGGTCGGCGAGGCCAAGACCGCGCTGATCACTATCCTGACCGAACTGTTGGCGCCGATCGGCGTGCGCCAGGGCGACTGAGAAACGGACCCGAACAGACATGGCCACCCTCCTCTACCGACTCGGACGCTTCTCCTACCGGCGGGCCTGGCCCGTCATCGGCGTCTGGCTCGTGCTCTTCGTCGGCATCCTCGGCGGCGGCTTCGCCCTCGGCGGCCAAACCCAGGAGTCGTTCGCGATCCCGGGCACCGAATCGCAGGATGCCCTGGACCGGCTCGATGCCGTATTCCCCCAGGTAGCCGGCGCGAGTGCCCAGACAATTCTCGTGGCGCCGGACGGCTCCTCGATCAGCGACGAACGCTTCGCGGAGCCGATCGCAGAGATGGTGTCGAGCATCGGCGCCGTCGACGGGATCGACTCCGCCATCGGGCCGTTCGACGAGTACGCGGGCGTCGCGGTCACCGATGACGAGCAGATGGCCCGGATCCAGGTGCAGTTCGAGGGCAGGTCGGAGGAGGTCACCCCGGCCATGCTCGACGACCTCACCGACACCGCCGGCATCGGCGAAGAGGCGGGGCTCCGGGTCGAATACGGCGGCCAGGTGTTCCAGGACAATACCTTCGGGATCACGATCTCCGAGGTGTTCGGGGTGATCTTCGCTGGCCTCGTGCTGCTCATCACCTTCGGTTCGCTCCGCGCCGCAGGGATGCCGCTGCTCAGCGCCCTCATCGGGGTCGGCATTGTGATTGGAGGCATCACCGCGGTGTCGGCCTTCACAACGGTGTCGAGCACCGCGCCGCTGCTCGCCCTCATGATCGGGCTCGCGGTCGGCATCGACTACTCGCTCTTCATCCTGTCGCGGCACCGCAACCAGCTCGCCGAGGGGGAGGACCCGGAAGAGTCGGCCGGGATCGCGGTCGGCACCGCCGGCAGTGCTGTCGTGTTCGCGGGCATCACGGTGATCATCGCCCTGCTCGGGCTGCTCGTCGTCGGCATCCCCTTCCTCAGCGTGATGGGCATTGGAGCGGCCTTTGCTGTGCTCGTCGCCATCGCCGTCGCCACCACCCTCCTGCCCGCCATCCTCGGACTCGCGAAGGGGCGCCTCGCCCCGAAGCCCGGCTCGCGCGCCCACCGGCGAGCGCTCGCGCACGACGACCCGACCGCGAAGCCGGCGATGGGCCTGAGATGGGTCCGGCTCGTGATGAAGGCCCCCATCCTCGCCACGGTCGGCGTCGTTGCTATCCTCGGCACCCTCGCGATCCCTGCGCTCAGCCTTGACCTGAACCTGCCCGACGGCGGCTCGGAGCCAGTAGGCAGCACCCAGCGGGAGGCCTACGAGCTCGTGAGCGACGGCTTCGGCCCCGGCTTCAACGGCCCGCTCGTCATCGCGGTCGACATCACCCAGACGACAGACGTCCTCGAGGACCTCGGCGGCATCGGCGACAAGCTCCGCAGCCTCGACGACGTGGCGAACGTGAGCCAGGGCATCCCGGATGCCGGGCTCGTCACGGCCATCATCCAGGTCACCCCGGAGAGTGCCCCGGATGCCGCGGAGACGAAGGCGCTCGTGCAGTCGATCCGCGACCTCGCCCCGGAGATCGAGGAGGAGTTCGGCACGACGATCGCTGTGACCGGCGCGACCGCGGTCGGAATCGACATCTCAAACCGGCTCACCAATGCCCTCGTACCGTTCGGGCTCATCGTCGTCGGGCTCTCGATCGTGCTGCTGATGATGGTCTTCCGCTCGGTGTTGGTGCCGATCAAGGCGGCCCTCGGGTTCCTCTTGTCGGTGATCGCGTCGTTCGGCGTGGTCGTCGCGATCTTCCAGTGGGGCTGGCTCAGCGAGTTCATCGGCGTTGAGAATCCCGGCCCGATCATCAGCTTCCTGCCGATTCTGCTGATGGCCGTGCTCTTCGGCCTGGCGATGGACTACGAGGTCTTCCTCGTCTCGGGCATGCGCGAGGAGTACGTGAAGACCGGGGACGCGAGGTTCGCGGTCGCGCGAGGGTTCGGCAACGGGGCACGAGTCGTCACGGCGGCTGCACTCATCATGTTCTTCGTGTTCTTCGCGTTCGTGCCCGAGGGGACGGGAACGATCCAGCCGATTGCCCTCGGACTTGCCGTCGGCATCGCCTTCGACGCCTTCCTGGTGCGCATGACTCTCGTGCCCGCGATCATGACCCTCCTCGGCCGGTCGGCGTGGTGGTTGCCGAACTGGCTCAACCGCGCCCTGCCGAACATGGACATCGAGGGGGAGAGCCTGCGGGAGCACCGGCACGGCCTCGACTGGACGGCGACCCAGGGCGGCGCGGCGATCAGTGCAGAACTGCTCGTCGCCGGATCCGGCCGGCACCGGGTGAGCCCGCTCAGCCTCAGCATCCCGCCGGGCAGCCTCGTTCTTGCGAGCGGGCACCCGGCAGATCGCCGCGTCGTCGCGGCGACCATCGCCGGCCGGGTCTCGCCGGTCAGCGGACGCGCACAGGTGGCCGGTCTCCCGTTGCCCTCCGAGATGGCCGGGGTCAGCCGCCTCGTCGCGCTCGCCGACATCGGCAGCCGCACGGGGAGCACGGTGAGCTTCGGCCGTCTTCTCACCGAGCGACTCCGGCTCACCCAGCCCTGGTACCGGGCGCGATCAATCGCCGCTCAGAGGCGCCGCTGGATCGACCAGGTCAACCAGACCCTCGCGGATGCCGGGGCATCGTCTGGCATCGCCATCAGCTCCGACTCGATCGTCGACACCCTCCCGCAGCTCGAGCACTCCGCGGCGATCGCCGCAGTCGCGATCGCCGAGGGCACACCCATCGTCATCCTCGACCAGCTCGAGGCCTTCGCCTCGGACGACGATGCGCGCGTGTTCCTCGAGACGGTCTCCCGGCTCGCCGCCGACACGACGACCATCGTCGTCGGGTCACCGGCCGCCCGTGACCTCGCCGACCGGCACATTGCCCGCTCCCGCCCCATGCTGCACGTCGATCTCTCCTCGCCCGTGCAGCCGCAGCCGCATCCGCAGCCGCATCCGCAGCCGCAGCCGCAGCCGCATCCGCAGCCGCAGCCGCAGCCGCAGCCCATCGACATCAGAGGAGGCGCGCTGTGAGCACGCCCGTTTCCCGCTCCCGCCACGGCGTGTGGGGGTCGAGGATCGCCGTCTTCGCCGTCGTACTCATTCCGCTGGCGTTCACCGGACTCTTCGTCGGCTCGCTCTCCCAGGCGGACTCCTCACTCGACCGCATCCCGGCCGCCGTGGTCAACTCCGACGAGCTCATCATGCAGACCGCCGCCGACGGAACCGAGACCCCGATCTTCGCCGGGCGGCAGCTCGTCACCGAGCTCACCGGGGCGGGTAGCGCGGGCTTCGACTGGGTGGTCACCAACGCCGAGGACGCCGAGGACTCTCTCGCGAGCGGCGAGGTGTACGCCGTGCTCACGGTGCCGGACGACTTCTCCGAATCGATCCTGTCGCTCCAGTCGGACGAGCCGCGGCAGGCGGAGATCTCCATCCGCACCGACGACGCCCACAGCTACCTCTCCGGGGCGGTCGCGCAGTCGGTCGGCGACAGCATGGTGTCGGCGTTCGGACAGGAAATCACCGCACAGTACATCGCGGGCATCTACTCCAGCATCGGGGAATTCGGCGGGTCGCTCGGAACAGCCGCGAACGGTGCAAGTGATCTCGCGAGCGGTGCGAGCTCGCTCGGCTCCGGCCTCGGCTCCCTCGCCACCGGGGCGGCATCCGCCCAGACCGGGGCGACCGGGGTGGCCGGCGGCATTGCCGACTACACCTCGGGTGTCGGGTCGCTCAGCGGGGGCCTCAACCAGCTGCGCGCCGGCGCCGGCGGGCTCACGAGCATCAGCGAAGGGGTCGACGCGTTCACCGGGGGAGTCTCGCAGCTTGCCGCTGGAATCGCCGGTGCGAACGCCCAGTTGAACGACGCGGACCCGACCAACGACGAGGCCGCCCAGGCAAGCCTCGCCGCGCTGTCAGGACAACTGTCCCAGACCGCGGCGGGCGGAGGCACCCTCGCTTCGCAGACCCGGGGCGGCATCGAGGGCATCCAGGGCGGGATCGAGAGCAGCGCCGACGGGGCATCGACCCTCGCCGCGGGTGGTGCTGACCTCACCGCTGGAGCTGGGTCGCTCGCCGGGGCGATCGGGTCGCTCAGCACGGGAGTCGCGGATGCGTCGGGCGGCGCCTCCGAGCTCGCCACGGGGGCCGCGGACCTCGCCGAGGGCCTCCGGCAGGGGGCCGACGCCGTGCCCCCGATGGAGGGCAACACCGGCACCGAGGCCGCCGCCATCGCCGCCGAGCCCGTTACCCTCGTGGTCGACCGGGACAACGAGGTCACCAGCATCGGCCAGATCGTCGCGACCTTTTTTGTGCCCCTCGGCCTGTGGATCGGGGCGCTCGCGGTCTTCCTCGTGCTGCGCCCGGTCTCGCGGGTCGCCCTCGCCTCGACCGCGGGCACCGGCCGGCTCGTCGGCGCGACCCTGGTGCGGGCATCCGCGATCACGATCGCTCAGGCCCTCCTGCTCGTCGCGTTGCTGCACACCGCGCTCGGCGTCGACTGGGCGCTGCTGCCGGCGACCCTCGGCCTCTCGGTTCTCATGGCGCTCGCGTTCACCGCGTTCCACTACCTGCTGACGGTCGGGCTCGGCCGCGGAGGGCTTGTGATCTCGCTTCTCGTGCTCGCTGTTCAGGTGACCGCGACCGGCGGCCTCTACCCGGTGCAGCTCATCGCCGACCCCTTCCAGGCGATCAGTCCGCTGCTACCTCTGACATATGGCGTTTCGGGAATGCAAGCGATCATTGCGGGGGGCGGCCTCGGCGCGGTGGTGTCCGCGGCTCTCGTGCTGGTGGGCTTCGGGCTGGTGAGCGTGCTCGGGTCGGCGCTCGTCGTGCGCAGCATCCGCCACTCACGCTCGCTGGGTCTGCTCGCGGTGCCCGCCTAGGCCCCTCAGCTCCCCCGGCTTTCATCATTCAGGAGGTGTAGGCCGGTGGGCTTTCATCATTCAGGAGATGCAGTGTCTGGCGGCTGCATCATTCAGGAGATACGGATGCGCAGGGCCTGCCTGACCGGGGAGTGCGCGGTGATCTCAGGGGCAGGGTGCCGTGGCAACGACCAAAATCCTGAATTCTGAAAGCTGTCACTGGCTCCATCTCCTGAATTCTGAAAGCTTTTACTTTCTCCGTCTCCTGAATTCTGAAAGCTGTTACTGGCTCCACCTCCTGAATTATGAAGGGCACGGCGAGGTGCCGGCCAGGTGGCGGCGAGGGAAGGCGCCCGGCCGGCTGATAACGTGGAATGTGCTTATCTCGCGACTACACGCGGCACTTAGCTGAGGAGAGAGCACAAATGACCAAGACTATCGACGAGCGCGAGCAGTACGACTTCGTCGTCGTATCCAACCGCCTGCCGGTCGACCGCGTGGTGCGCCCCGACGGGTCCGCGCATTGGCAGCCGTCGCCCGGCGGGCTGGTGACCGCCCTCGAGCCGGTCATGCAGAGCAGGGGGGGAGCCTGGATCGGCTGGTCGGGCCAGCCCGACCTCGACTTCGAACCGTTCGACAGCAACGGCATCCGCGTCGTGCCGGTGCGGCTGAGCGCCCTGGAGGTCGAGCACTACTACGAGGGTTTCTCGAACGGCACTGTGTGGCCGCTATACCACGACGTCATCGCGCCCCCCATCTTCCACCGGGACTGGTGGGAGACCTACGTCAAGGTCAACCAGAGGTTCGCCGAGGCCGCGGCGAGCAGCAGCAACAGTGGTGGCACCGTATGGGTGCACGACTACCAGCTCCAGCTCGTTCCGAAGATGCTGCGCGCACTGCGGCCCGACCTCACCATCGGGTTCTTCAACCACATTCCGTTTCCGCCCTACGGCATCTACTCGCAGCTGCCGTGGCGCACCCAGATCGTCGAGGGCCTTCTGGGCGCGGATGTCATCGGGTTCCAGCGTCTCGCCGACGCCAACAACTTCTCCCGGGCGGTGCGCCGGCTCAAGGGCTTCGTGACGAAGAACCCCATCATCGAGGTACCACTCGTCGACGAGTCCGAGGGAGTCAGGGCGCACGGACCGGTGCGCAAGGGGCAGGAGTTCCGCACTGTTGTCGCGCGCCACTTTCCGATCTCGATTGACAGCGCGGCCTGGGAGAAACTCGCCCGGAGCCCCGCCGTTCAGGCTCGGGCGAAGCAGATCCGCGAGGACCTCGGAAACCCCAGGTCGATCCTGCTCGGCGTCGACCGGCTCGACTACACCAAGGGAATCGGCCATCGCCTGAAGGCCTTCGGCGAGCTGCTCTCCGACGAAAGCCTCACGATCGAAGACGCGACGCTCGTGCAGATCGCCAGCCCGAGCCGCGAGCGGGTACGCACCTACATGCAGCTGCGGGACGAGATCGAGCTGACAGTCGGGCGAATCAACGGCGACTTTGCCACGATCAGCCATACCGCCATCAGCTACCACCACCACGGCTATCCGCGCGAGGAGATGGTGGCGCTGTACCTCGCCGCCGACATCATGCTCGTCACGGCGCTCCGCGACGGCATGAACCTCGTCGCCAAGGAGTATGTCGCCACTCGCTTCGACGACGACGGCGTGCTCATCCTCAGCGAATTCGCCGGAGCCGCCGACGAGCTTAAGCGCGCCCTGCTCATCAACCCGCACGACATCGACGGGCTCAAGGAGACGATCCTCGCGGCCATGGCGATGCCCAAGCGTGATCGCCAGGCGCGCATGCGTGCGCTGCGCAAGCGCGTGCTCGAGAACGACGTCGAGAAATGGTCGACGGAGTTCTTGCGCGTTCTCACCACGAGCCGCTCGCGCGGCAGGAAAGACTGATCCCCCACCCCATGGTCGACGTCGACTCTCCCCCCGCCTTCTCGCGCCTGCCCGAACCGCTGATCGGGGCGATGCGCGAGATTGCCCGCACCAAGCGCCTCCTCGTCGCGCTCGACTTCGACGGCACCCTCGCCCCCGAGGTCGACGAGCCGGAGCAGGCTCGGGCGACCCCCGAGGCCCGCGAGGCCGTGCTGCGGCTGCTCGAGATGCCGAACACCAGGGTCGCCCTCGTGTCCGGGCGTGCGATCGGCAGCCTCGAGCAGGTCGCCGACCTGCCCGACCATGCACTCCTGATCGGATCGCACGGGATCGAGCTCCGACTCGACACCCCCGACGTGCGGCTCAACCTCAGCAGCGACGAACTCGAACGGCGCGGCGAGCTGAACCGGGTGCTCACGGATGTCGTCGAGGACCTCGACGAGGTGTGGATCGAGTCGAAGCCCGCCGGTTTCGCGCTGCACACACGCCTCGCGACGGCTGAGGACAGCAGGATCGCCCACCTCGTCGCCCGACGAGAGACATCCGCGGAGTTCGACGACCTCACCGTTCGCGAGGGCAAGAACGTGCTCGAGTTCTCGGTGCGCTCGACCACCAAGGGCGAGGCGATCGAGCACCTGCGCGAATACACCGGTGCCACGGCCGTGTTCTTCGCCGGCGACGACGTCACCGACGAGGATGCATTCGCCGCTCTTGAGCCCGACGACCTCGGGCTCAAGAGCGGCGAGGGCGCGACGCTCGCAAACTACCGGGTGCCCGGGCCGAAGGATGTCGCGCGCGCCCTGGCGCTGCTGGCCGACCTCCGCGAGGGGGACGTACACGAGCAGTGAGTGCCGCCGCGTGCGGATATACTGGGCGCGCGGCTCTCGTAGGGATTCCCCGGGTGCTCCCCAGCGACGTGCACTTGCCGCCCTGACGCCCTGGGAGGTCACGTGATCGCGCTTCTCGCCGCGTTCGGGCTCGTCCCACTGCTGATTCTCCCGCTCGCCCGCCGGCTCGGCCGGCGCGTGTTCTTTGTTGCGGCCCTCGTGCCGCTCGCGGCCCTCGTGCACGCGCTCGTGCTCGGGCCCGCCGTCGTCGGCGGCGAGGTCGTCGCCGAGAGCTACTCGTGGATTCCCGAGCTCTCGGTCGCCCTTGCCGTACGGCTCGACGTGCTGTCGTGGGTGATGGTATTGATCGTCACCGGCGTCGGGGCGCTCGTGCTCGTCTACTGCGCAAGCTAC
>Ga0136639_10000413_pt1 | contig 14026 bp, 6 predicted proteins | sample AntDrymUQ8592106_2_FD_113739 | JGI IMG/M metagenome (GOLD analysis project Ga0136639, IMG submission 113739) | Polar desert sand microbial communities from Dry Valleys, Antarctica - metaG UQ859 (21.06) | ecosystem: Environmental > Terrestrial > Soil > Desert | place: Antarctica: Dry Valley...
GGACTGGTCTAGTCCAGGGTTTGAGTTACTCATTAGATGGGGTAGCATTCCAGGGTGCTAACTTGCGGGGGTGCAGTTTTCCCAAGCTTAAAGCGAGAGGAGTTAACTACGAGCGCAAACGCGATTTACCAGCTTTGACCGCAGTTGCTGGGGGGGAGAAACTAACAGTGAAGATTGAGGCAGAGATTGCTCCACTTCTGGAGCTAGATGATTTAGAGTCCGAGATTATTCGTGTCTTCGTCAGAAAAGATCCAGTTAAGAGTGAAAGTGAGAGTAGCTCCTATGGGATGTCGATGTGAGTCAGAAAGTCGCCTTCACCAGCACCCGCCAGACAAATTAATAATGGGATAAGTGCGATTGTAGAATGGCGGGTCGCTAGTTCCGGCTGTTAATTTGTGGCTCGATTTGCTTTTCAACACTTTTTAACAGCTCTGATAAGGGTTTCAGGCTTTGACCGCTACCACTCTCAATTTGCTTTTCAGCACTTTTATTACATCGATCGCTTTCGCCAATTGTCTGAAAATGAATCAAATTTTTATTTAGTGAATCGGTAGTCCAAGTAGTCCAAGATTTCTAGATTCCTTACTAGGCATGGCTTTGACTTTGGACTACCACTTCGTCCAACTTTCTAGACTAATAGCATTTAAACCTATACCTGACAAGGGTTTCAAACTTGGACTACCACTTAGTCTAAAGGTAGTCCAAGAATCTGAATCGAACTAAATCCTCCACCCCGTTAATTAAAACTTGGACTACCTCTGGACGAATAGGTAGTCCAAGTTTTTAAACCATGCTAGGCAAAGATTTCAGAGCTTTTGCAAAAAAAGTTGGACGACGGGGTAGTCTATCCTCAAATCATCTCTGGGAGCTAGTTTGATTAATTGTTGGACTACTTAGACTACCTTTTCTAGTAATTAAAATTTGATATTTACTTGAGGTGGGCGGCAACCCATTGTCGATCGCATAGCCCAAAGCGACTACTGAAGCCATAAACAATCGGAGTTCGCTCACCCCTGGCTTGATTTTAGTACTCCAGAAAGCCTTAACAGTTTGAGTATCAATCCAGTTTCGTCCATCGAACCGATCGATAAATTTGAAGATCCGATTTAATTTTGAATTGTCCAGTAGCCCCATCCGTTGATATTCCAGCAATGTCTGATTGAGCAGCCATTGAGTGAAGGCGATCGCGTTGGAGAGTGTTTCACTAGAGATCGGTGTATCCGGTAGCTGATTGACGATAGCTGCATTGGTACAGTGGAGTACTAGTGCAATTCGCGCCGCTGCTCCCTTAAATTTGGCGTAGGTAGCTCGTAAGAGGTTGCTAGGCTCATTCCACACCTTTTCTTCCATTTGGTCGTGCCACAGCTTCCAAACAGGCTTAGATTCATCAGCTAACTTATATTCACGATCGGGCTGGTTCGATAGTCGTTGGTAAATTGTTTTCAACTCATCAGCTAGTCCGAATGAATAGGTAGAAAATGCTTCCATCTTCGATTGAGGAAGATGAACGAACATGAATCGATTCCATAGTCCGTCTTCAGGGGAATCATCCTGTTTGATGAGTTTTTCCAGTACTGAAGGCTGAACCCCTCCGAGCATCGATAAGGAAGTATGCGATGTCCACAAGGTATCGGCTCCTTTTCTGTTGACCTTAAAGCCGCCACCATTGTAAGCTGTGAGCCATTTCTGTCTATCTCCTCCACTTTGGCGGTAAGCATCCATAGATTTAAAAAATCCAGCTAACTCATCTACAAAGATCAAATAACCTGTGTCTGGATAGTTACTGACAGATTGAGCGATCGATTCGATCGTGAAGTCAGAGAAGAAAATGTCCCGCAGCGGAGCTAGAGGCATTAGTGGCTCTGTTTTTTCACCTTTCTTTTTGAGTTGGTAATACTCTAGTTCTCGTTCGCGCTCGGCTTTGTTTAACTTCCATTGCTCTGCTAGTTCTCCCTGGATCAGGCATAGTGAAGAAGTTAAAATATTCAAAATCGGTGTTTTCATCGTTCCTGATTCTCCGACCATCCCCACCCAGAGAATGGGAGGTGCTTTGTAATCAGTTCCAGGATTAATCATCAACCTCGACTTAGCAGCAATCTGACTAGCTAGGATAGGCAATAGGCAAGCACTGAATATTTCTAGGGGAATATTAAAATTAGCGGCTGTATGTGCCATTTCTATCCCTAACTTACCTGCAAATATCTGTGGGGCTATTTGGCTCTTTTTATTTAATAGTTCGCTTAATTCTTGGACTAGTTGTTGGGATTCTTCTTTTTCCTCTAACTCGATTTCTGAAGATAGATTAATGATTTCTCCATACTTGTGTGGACTAATTACTTTAGCTAAAATTTGTTCTTTCGTTAAACTGTGGTCGCGGATATCATCGCCAATATCCATTCCCCCCTGGGGATTCTGCCATAAGCCTTGAGTACCTGCGAGGTAATATCCCTCAATCTGGTTAGAAAAATCCACCTTGATGTTGGTGATATACTTTAGTCCGTTACTATCTCGATCCGGTGTCAAGACTAACCTTGCTTCTGCTAAGTCCGCCTGATAAGTTCCGTAGCGGCAATATCCATCCGAACCGCCCAGGGTAGTAGTCGCGGCAATACCCATTTTCCACAGTAAGTCGGCAATATTTTCACCTTCCACCCAAAAAATTAATTCACCACGCCCAATCGCCGCTCGGACTTCTTTTAATCGATAGATCGGAATCCGATGGCGAATTTCTTGCGGGTTGCCTATTTTCCAGTTGCTACCCGTCCAGTGGAATTGAGGGAATTTTTTATTGCCCTCACCATCGTCGCTTCGCACCACTTTAATTAAGGGGTTGCCGTCGCGGTCGGGATAAAAATAATCTGTTTGAGCTTTGGGACGGATTGGTTTGACCCATTCAGCTCGTACTGGCTTCCACTCAAGCTTACCTTCTAGCTGGTCGATCGCCAAGCGGATATCTTTTGGAGCGCACTCACCGCTAAAGCACTTGTATGCACCTGTGGGTGGGTGAATATCTAAATTTTTGCGATTACAGACAGGGCAATGATATTTAGTCTGTGAACCCTTGGTTTTGGTCAGAACATTGAGATGTGTTCTGATGTCATACATCTCATAATCATCGGTCATGATGCTGGAACTCCTGATTTTTTTGGAGCCGCCTAAAAAAACGCACTAAAAATATCCCCCCAAAGGACGCTCTATTTTTTCCGATCGTCTGTTAGAATATATAAGGGTACACTTAAATATTATTCGGTTAAAGCCTTGCTGGTACAGGGTTTCAACTTACACAAACAATTGAAAAAGGCGTTAGTCTTCTGAGTCGGTCTAGTTGTAAAGCTAGGACGGCTTTAGTTTTTGGGATTGAAAATAATCCAGTTCTATCTTATCAGTGCCAGCCATCTCTACTTTATTTCGATCGGGTTAGCTCGACTAGATCTGTTGAGCGGAAAGATGGACCAGTCCATTCAACATACTCTACAGTACACTGGACAAATGGATAAGTCCACTAAGCGTATTTACAAACATGGAAATAGGAATAGATAAGTATTCTGTAGCTGACTTGCAGAGCCGTTTTAATTTGGGTAAGCAAGCAGTTTACAATCGACTTGAAACGGTGGGCATCAAACCAACCAGAGTTGGCAGACGGTCTTACATTACGGCTTCGCAATTAGAACCATTAGATCGCCTCCACGCACATATTAAGCAAGGTAGAGCGATCTCAGATTTTCAATCTTCACCTCAGACAGAAATCAGCCCAGTAGACCCAGACAAAACCACTAAATTACTAACGAGTGCAGAAATCAGTTTAGTAGACAGATTGAACAAATTCACTGGACTATTGGAAAATAATTTAGAGGTGTTGAGGAAGCTGATTGCTGGTGAAGTATCCCCGCCGCTCAACTCGACCATCCCCACCCGCAGCCCCCTGTGGTATATGAGCGAATTGGAACGAGCCTCAGTTGAAGGTTGGCTGTTAACCACCTCAGAAGTGCAACAATTGCTCGGTGTCAAGCCAATTCCGCACAAAGGAACATCGACCTATCAGCGGGGGACTTTTAATTTTGTCAAAGCGGGTAAGATCGACGGACAAACTGCTTGGCGAGTCACCAAGCATCTGCCCCCAAAGGTTGCTTGATATGCCCAAAAGTCGCCTGCCTACTTATGTAGTCAAAATATTAAGAGACGATCTGTTGGATGATGCTTACTTAGCTGCGGCTGATGAAAGTGATATTGCTGAAATATCGCTAGTGTTAGGTTTTAAGTGTGATTGGACGAGATTATGGAGCAATGCCGACTTTGACTGTGAAGCACTAGTAAAGCTGACTTATCAAGGCAAGATCCAAGGGATTGTCAAATTTGCCTTGTATCCTTACCCTGCACCAGATGGAATCCCCCAATTTACTGAAATCCTTAATATCGAATCGCTCTCAGGAGCGGATCGGACTGTCTCTCCAGTAGGTTTGTGGTTGATCTGGTATGCTGTCAAGATTTGCTTGGAAGTTGGTTGTAGTGGCGATGCTAGTGGCTCTATACTAGTATTGATCTCGGTAGAATTGGCGATTCCATATTACCGAGACAAGGTTAAAATGGAAGGACTTCAGTGGACTACTTTAAGTCCTGACGAGGAGGGTTATGCTTTCAGGTTTTCAAAAAGTCAAGCAATCGAATTCCTCAATGGAATCAACAATCAGTACGGAACAGCAATCGAACTCCCCGAATGAGACGGCTTATACCGAATCTCCAGCGGATGTCATCACAATCCAGGATCGCTCTCATCTGACACATCAAGAGCGTCAAAAATTTTGGGAGAACGCTAAATATTCAACCCAGCACTCTTCCCCAGATCGAGATACATCATCTGTGCCTAAGACATCGAGTACATAGCAGGCAAACTGAAAACACACGCAAGCGCACGCTAACTTATACAGGAAAAGTATTCTAAGCGAAGTGGCACTATTTTACACGTATCTCGGCTCGACCCCTAATGCGATCGGATCGCGATCGCATTAGTCGAACGGTAATTTTGAGAGGCTCAATCCCTCAAATATTTATCCCAAGTTAATGTCAGCTTTTTACTTGTCCTCTAAGAGTCGGGATTTTGAAGGCGATCGCGTTTGAGTGAATGCGATCGTTTACCTGACGATGAGATCGCATTACTTATCTGGTGAGATAACGAACTGTTTACATCAATTTCTTAACGTATGGCTATCTTCCGAAACTAGAGGTTGAAGAAAATTTACGACCGAACGACGATCGAGATCGTTATGAAATGGTTGATTTGAGTAAGTTCTCAAACATTCATAGCAACTTGTACCACACTCACATTCATTGGTAAGTTTATAAGCCCTCTCTAAAACTTCTGAAAATCTTTCTGCTATCCTTTTGCTATAACCTGCACCACCAGGTACATTGTCATAAATAATAATTTCAGTGGAACGATTATTTAATGGTCTAAATAAACCATCTAGCTCATTCCGTGGAACGTCTATTACTAGAGCAGCAGCAGCGAGTAGGGCATAGGTAAGCGATCGCCAAAAATCCAAACCACCAATACTTTTATTTTCGTCATTCTCAACAGAAGAAACAGTCGTTCCATCTAATATATTCCTCACCTCTCCAAATAGGTATGGTGGGTTAGCAGTATGATTAAACTGAATCTTGAGTAAATCACTGCGAAATTCATGTCCTAAGTGGATATATTTTTCATATGGCAGACAATCTTTCCCTGTAATGGGATTATCATGTTTTAGATGTTCTTTTGAGTTCCCAATTGATTTTTTAGCCTTACCTTTCTTGGATTGCTCTTCTCTTTGTTTTTTAACCAATTCAGTTAAATCCCGTCCACAATTTTGACAGATCGCAAATCCTTGTTTGTCAAAACCTCTGCCATTACCTAATAATCCTTGGTTGGCGAGAAAGAATGTACCACTTCTGCTGACTGTAAGATCGTAGAAAGAAGCGGGGATATTTTCAATATCTTGACCGCCTTGAGCTAAAAATACCTGAGATGTTGGCTGACGTTGCGGTTTGATGTAAGGGGTAACTTTTGCGGAAGCTGAGAAATCTGTCATAAATGACTTGGGAATTTTATACAGTTTCATCTTTTGATGAGATACTGATGTCGGTTCCCAATTGCAAACTGGACATTGATTTACCGAATCTTCTTTAGGAGAAGAATGAAAATGATTACATTCTTTGCAAACCCAATAATATTTATTTTCTAGTTCTTTAGGTCGAGTAATACCTACACTTCGATAAACACGATCGTCAACAACTATTTCCTGTCCAGGTGCATATTCACCTAATGCCAAACGTCGATCGCGTTCTAATCGATGCTTCCCTTGAGATGACTTAAATTCATTACTTTCTCCAGTTAACAAACGAACAACATCAATGGGAAAACCATAAATAGGTAGAATACTTGCCTGGACTAATTCATCATGCAAGCGGCGTTTAGCAATTTTATCTAGTTCGGCTTCAATTCGATCGCGCCACTTTTCTAAGGATTGACGGTTCCTTCGATCGGTTTCAGCATGGATATCTGCTTTAATTCCTCCTAGAGGTGCAGCTAGATCGTTCCAGTCAGCTAATTGGTCTTTTTGAAATATAACAAGAGCTTGGATAAATCGATTGAGTAATTCAATCTTATTATCAGAGCTTTCTAGTCTGTCAATCCAACATTGAGCTGTACTTCTAGCTTCGTCTTTATCCAGCCATTCTTGTAATTGCACAATCGTTGCTGTCTGTGGCGGTGTAAAATCTGGATGGGCAGCAGGATTATTGAAAGGTAACGCCAGAAAATCAGCCATCGTAATCTTTTCTGCACTAACACCTCTACAATCATACAAAAATGCTGCTAATAATTCTGCCCGAATATGTCGTTCTTGAATTTGACGATTATTAACATCTAATTTAGGAATTTGGTTGGTGCCAGCAATTAACCGCTCTGGTTGCTCAAAGTAATAGCGATCGTGGGGGCGACGTTGCCCATACATTAGTGTGATTGCCACTCCATCAGTACGTCTACCCGCACGCCCTGCACGTTGTTGGTAGTTACTGACATGAGGGGGGAAATTCCGCAGCACGACGGCTTGCAAGTCTCCAATATCTACGCCCATTTCCAATGTTGTCGAACAACTGAGCATATTAATTTGTCCGCGCCGAAAGCGGTTTTCTCGCTTCTCTAATTCCCCTGTACCTAATTGGGCTGTATGTTCTTGCGATCTCAATGGTAAAGGCGATCGATTGAGAATGAGATGCTGTTGATAATGTTCTGCTCTGGTTCTTTCAATTTTTTCTAGAGTATAGGGCTGAAGAGTTCCTTCACATCTAAAAGCTGGACATCCTTTGATATTCAGGGTCGAATTTTTAATATCTGATAAATTTGGGATATGAAATACCTGTTGACAGCTATCGCATTGCTGCCAATAATGTTTGGTTTCAATGATATTTAGGTTATCCCATTTTAGATGATAGCCACTCTTCGCTGGGGTAAGTATGCGATATTCTTGTAACTTATCAAATAGCCAGATAAAATCTTCTCGGGTTGGGAATCGGTCGCCAAAGAATTGATGGTAATACCACCCTAGTCTATTTTGTGCTTTACTTACTTCACCATCTTTTTTCCATTTGGGTAGAAATGAAGGCGAATCTTCATATCTTTTTCTCTCAGTTTCTCCCTTTTCTAAGAAGAGGTAATTCTTAGATTTTCCTTGAGTATCGATCATTTCTGGTCGTGTTCCGTCTACGCCGCCAGTTTCAGGAAAATAATTGGACGATCCTTCAACGCTAACGATTCCAGTTCGACGAATAATATCGGTTAAAACAGTTATGAAAATACGCGCTTCGGCGATGGATATACCAAACTTGTTAGATATGGATTCAAATAGGCGATCGTCAGATAAGTCCAAATGACAAGCTAGTAGGGTATAAGCTTCAAAAGTAGATCGACGATTAAAAGGTAAGGCAAACTCTCGTACTAAGATTTCTTTTGCCCGTTTTTCAGCTTTATCTTCACAGTCTCTTTTGTTATCAAAACTCTGCTCATCTTCTTGACGATAGCTCTTGTAATTGTCAGCAGAAGTTCGATCTGGATGCGGAATAGATGTTTCTGCAAAGTTTAATTTTAGTCGTTCGGTTAATTTCTTGACTGTTACAACACCATCATCACCTTTTGCTTGTTGAAATGATTGCCATAGCATTTGACGATAAACTTTTTCAGTTGAGTTACGTTGATAGTCAGAAGCGAAAAATGCCGCATCTTGACGACCATCAGAAAAAGTTAATAACTTTCGCTCGGATGCTTCTCCATTTTTGCGTTCGGCTTCTGGTAATAGCTCAAATAAACTATCGATCGCGATTTGCAAAGGTTCGTCAGTATATGTGACAAAGCGATTAATAGTTTGGGAACGAGTCGGTCTAACACCACAAGCCGCACATTTTGGTAAATAGCATCCATTTGACTCTTTATCATTTTTATGGCGATGCCATGCCAAATGAAATTCTCCTTCTACTCGATCTTTTGAGGTGAAGTCTTTCTTTTCAGCTATCCCCATCCAACCATCTCGATCGCTCAAAATCATAGTTTGGGCTGTGGAAGATTTTTCTTCTTCACCTTCGCCGATTTCATCTTCTTCGGTGATGCTATCTAAGTTACCAGAAGTGAGAGTGTAGATATTTTTATTGTCTTTCAATCCTTGATACGATCGCGGTAGAGATTCTAATTTCCCGCTATTAATTTGGGTAAATGAGTAAGCTTGTCCGCATTGAGAACAACTACCTAATTCTAAAACAGGCGAACTGCAATCTTTACAAGTTTTCCTTTCATTCAAATAAAGGCGACCGTATCGAGGTTTATCTATATATTTAGGATCGGTTTCTGCACCGCAACACTGAGGATTAACACAAGCATATAGTCCCTCTAAACTGCGAAAGAGGAGATGAATTTTCACAGGTAGAAGTGGTAAATCATCATCACGCTGACGAGCCATCGTCCCTAACTGTAATAAACGAGCTAGGGCTGTTTGAGCTTCCTTGTCATCAACATTACCATCGCTATCTGTTGGTAAACTTAATCCCCAAAGTTCTGCCGATTTAGTAATTACTCCCCAAGGTTCTGGCTTCCGACGGAGAATATCAATTAAGCGATGTACTAGGGGATGTTGTTTTAGTGCAAGCCACAAGAGTTTATGGGCATCTCCATTGGCTTGAATTTTTGCTTTTTCTAATGGTTCGGCAGGAATAAAACCTCGGAGTTGTTCCACCCAGATATTGAGATCGTCATTGAGACTGGGTAAGTCTAAATTACTGAGAGCTGTTAATATCTTTTGGTTGGTATATTCTAATGGTAATAAATAGGGTTCTTCGCCTACTCTTTCTCTCGCGTCCACTCGATCGCCTCGAATTACTCGATCGAATTGTTCGCCAAAAAATTCTGTGGCGAATTTGATAACTTCAGGATCTTTCGATTCATCGCCTAAACTAGCACTGGTGGCAATACAACGCACCGTTCCCGTTTGTTCTATCCCTACTGCAACTTTCAACCGTTCTAGCAGCATGGCGACTTCACTACCCGTCGAACCATTATAGGTATGAGCTTCATCTACAACCAGCATTTTAAAGACGTTTTTAGAAGCCTCAAATACTTTTTTACGCTCCGTCGGGCGAATTAACATATGCTCCAGCATGGAGTAGTTAGTCACCAAGATATGGGGTGGCTCTTCTTGAATTTCCTCTCTAGAAACTGATTGTATTCTTAAAACGTTCTCGATTGCTGCTGCAACTTTTCCATCCCGATTATCGGGAATGCGATTGCCTTTACTAAATAATTCGTCAAGCTCTTTATCTTCATATGCAGATAACTCTTCAGCAAGCATCTCTCTCGCTTTTCTCTCGTCTGTTTCTGTTCTGCTGGTATAGAAACCAAAGCGAATTTTACTGTTCTTTTGCTTGCATAGCAATTTTCGCAACCGCTTAACTTGATCGTTGACGAGGGCATTCATCGGGTACAAAATCACCACCCGTACCCCAGGGATAAATAGATTCTCCTCTTCCCGCAGCAATGTATCGAACATGGGTAAGAGGAAACACTCGGTTTTTCCAGAACCCGTACCTGTTGCGACGACGATGTTCGAGCGATCTTGAATGACAGCTTTGACGGCTTTTTCTTGGTGTTCGTATAAGGCTCGATCGCTAGGTGTGAATATATTCTCCATTTCTGGATGAAGTACACCATTAGTAACTAGTTTCGCGACAGTAGTAGTCGATCGATAGGGTTGAGAACCTTCTAAATAGGGTTCTTGCCAGATATTTCCCTGTTGTTCCAGTAATTTCTTCAAGCCATAACGTAAATGGCGATCTCGTAGCGGATAAGCCGTGAGGAGATAGCGAATCAAATCTTCGCGGGGTTGAGTGACTGCTTTAATCGGATCGAGATATTTACTGGATTTGGCGTTCATACTAGCAGGCATCCTAATTTTTGAAAAGCAGGTTCGATAAGCGATCTAGAAGCCGCAGGTACAGAGCAAATTCGTGAATTTTGCTCTGCTTCCCCAGATAACTGCCACAGATACCTCATGTATGCAAGGGGCAAATAAATATCTCGTAAATCTAGTTTTCCCTCTGAAGTATGCCAACTAACCCTTAGCGGCGAATCTTTTTCCCGATCTTTGTCAAACATGGCTAAAACTGCTGCATCTCGATCTAAGTCATATACTTCGTCGCCTTCATACCAAAAATATCGATCGTTCTGATAATGTAGATCCTTGGTAAGTTTTAAGAGGCTACGATCGGCTAATGTCGATATTTGGCTGACAATAACAGGTTGCCAGCGATTTTCCTGGGGAGTGTGGGGTAATGGCTCATAACCGAACAATTCACCATCAGACGAATCGGGAAGGGTTGTGGGGCATCTCAACACATACTTAGGCGGTTTTTGTGGAGACGGTAGACGATGAATGAGATCTTCCGCAGTCAGCAACCGAATCCCGATTGGATCGAGTTTTGCTTGAATACGATCGAATGTCCTAATTCTTGGATGAATCTTGACTTCATCTCGATTCTGATTTCTGGAGTTTAGACGTTCATGAGCTAGTGAAAGATAAGCTCGATCGCCTCGAAATCTTACTCCTGTTACATCTTCCTGCGAGTTTGCCAATAGAGTGGGTGGAGCGATGCAATAATAATTACCTTTACTTGCTAAGATCTCGCCTTGAGCTTCTAATTCTTGTAATGTTTGACAAATTTCTTCCTGTAAGTTCGATAGTTCATGATCGGGTGAAATGCTTTCTCTCACTAGTCGAATAATCTGTATTTTATTTAAAGTACTTGGTCTATTCTGGTTATTTGGGTCGCGATGATTACTAAGTAAATTTATAATTGAATTTGATAGCATTGCCTATATTCCTATTTTGATTTCTATCTATTCCGGTCGTTAAATTCAATTAACTAAAGTATCTAATTTACTAATTAATCCTTGTTTATTCAACCATTCGGGCAACACATGGTTGTCAGATGCTTTCAGGCTGTCGATCGCACCTTTAACTAAATCGACATCAAAGCAAATAGCTAATTTCTCCGCTGCCTTTTGAAAATCCTCTACAGGCTCATCACCTAAAATCGTAAAACAGTAATTTTCTAAGTCTCCATCATTTAAAGCTGCTTCGGGCAGATCGTTTCTTGCCCCGATACAATGAAATCCTAGCTTTGCTTCTACTTTCTCTTGAGCATTCAGCAGTCGCAGGTAATAGATACCAGTAGGTAAATTAATATCGATAGGGAGCGTATCTTGTTCATTTGTTGCTAGAGGTAGTGGAAGTTTCCTAGCCTCTCGATTAGGTAAGAGTAAATTCCAGCAAGATAGATCGTATGGACGATCTGGTTTTAATCCAGAAATTGTCAATTCTCCATCTACCCAAAGCCACTCAAGCTTATTAAGACTTAATTTTGCTTCAATTAAATATTGTCGATCGTAACCATAGCGTTGATAACTCAATGAGTAATAATCGACAGAATTGTCCCAGAATTCTGATAACTCAGACAAACTAATTTTTAAATTACCCTCTCGATCGGCTTGAGTATAATGACAAATATCTCCATCAGTCCCGTTAGTCATAATCAAACTAACTTGCTCTAAATTCCACAATCCTCGAATTTCAATTATTTGAGCATCGAATTCATGGGAAGATTCATAACTTAACGGTAAATTCTCAACTGCTACTGCTCGATCTTTAATATAAATTTGTTGCTTAGGTATTTCAGGAATACCTGAAATGCTATATTTTCTAATTACAGTAAATTTCTGACTCCAGTTTATGCAATCGCTAGAAATACTTACTTGATAGTCACCAGGCTTGTCAATCCATTGTTCGAGAGATCGCTCAAACCATTTTGAACTAGCTAGTAAAGTATAAGTGTTAGAACAGAGTTCGTTGTTTGAGTCAGCATCTTGAATTTTAAGCTCAACTGTTGATAATTCTTTAATGGGTGGTAGCCAAAGGATAGGTACTTCTAGATATATCGATTTTCTCCAGCTTGATTTGATTCCGATAAGGCGAGGTGTGTCATTTTCTTGCAATTGCCAGTCAATTGTTCGTTGGTAAAGCCTCTCCTGTGGAGAATCGATAGTTTTATCTTCAAATTGAATCGATATACATCCGCTGGTTCCACCCAATCTCATCTCAATACCTTTCCAGCCTCTGAGACTACAGGGGATACAATTATCGATCGATTGAATTCCTTCATCAAATATGATAGTTATCTCTTTCGGAGTAAAACAAGTAATCTGTCCTACACCGATGATTGTCGGATTATCTAAGTTAAACGGTAAATATTCGCCAGAAAATGCGTCGAAAATTAAACAGGGCAATTCCTCATATATCCCTTCACAAATCCATGTATAGATAGAATCATCACGATCGTTTTTTAATGAAACAATGTATTCTTGACTGACTTGATTTATATCGATTGTGAGTTCGGGAATCTCCAAACTCCCTTTTATAGGAATATTCCCTTCCCATCCAGCTTCAGGTATCTTGCAGTCACTACCTCTGTGATTTTCCCATTCATTATCCCAAATACGTTGCTCTGGTAAAATTAACTGGATATTTCCAGAATCTTCAATATCTAGATGTAAGGTGAGATCGTTCTCTTTTCTCTCTATATTTTTGCGACGGATATTACTTTCTTTAGGTGTCAGTATTTTAACGATCGCTTGCCAGTCTCTAAGAAAGAATCCATCATCTAGAGAAAGATTCCCTATAATACGATCTCGTTGTCTTTCATCTTCCAATGTTGTAGCTGGAAGTTGGTTAGCTTCTAATTCTCTAGCAATTTTTGCTATTCCCTGAATAATCCTACCTGAGATTGTCCTACCTGAGATTGGTTCTCGATAATTAAATAAATGGGATAAAGTTCCGCCTTGAGGGTATTGGCGATTGTACAAATCCAAAATTTTATAGGACAGATTTTCAGCAGAATCTTCCGCTAAATTAGCCCATCCATGTCGATCGGATAATTCTTTCAATAATTGAGCAAATTGTTCTAAATTTTGAGAAGGGATACAACTTTGAAGCCACAAGGTAGAAACGTATCTATAACCATTTGGAGCCTCAACTAAACCGAGTAATCTAATTCCCTTGTTTGCGATCTGCCGTAGAGCGGTATTGACAGTTTGATTTGATGATATCTCCCAGCGACTGCATAATCCTTCCCAAAACAGATCGTTAGAATAGTAATAAGCATATTCAGACACAGCAAAGGTAAAAATCTTAATCCAATCTTGATCTAAGCTATTGAAAATTCTAGTTTTTCGTTCTGTGATTCCATCTAATCGTCGTAAATTCTCACCAACGAGAGCGATTAATTCATCGCTCTTACTACGAGGAATATTTATATGACCGAGAAATCTATGACCTGTGGGCTTATCTCGATCTAACCAAAATGGTAGGATTTGCTCTTGCCATATTTTTTTCGTGTATTGAGGATTCATAAAATCTTGGCGGCGATCGACTAATTCATAACTAGAATATAA
>Ga0136639_10000414_pt1 | contig 14025 bp, 2 predicted proteins | sample AntDrymUQ8592106_2_FD_113739 | JGI IMG/M metagenome (GOLD analysis project Ga0136639, IMG submission 113739) | Polar desert sand microbial communities from Dry Valleys, Antarctica - metaG UQ859 (21.06) | ecosystem: Environmental > Terrestrial > Soil > Desert | place: Antarctica: Dry Valley...
ACTGCACCAAACTCAGGAGGTATTGGAACAGTCTCAGTCTCAACTGCACCAAACTCAGGGAGAATTGGAAGAGTCTCAGTCTCAACTGCACCAAACTCAGGGGGTATTGGAAGAGTATCAGTCTCAACTCCATCAAACTCAGGGAGAATTGGAAGAGTCTCAGTCTCAACTCCATCAAACTCAGGGAGAATTGGAAGAGTCTCAGTCTCAACTGCATCAAACTCAGGGAGAATTGGAAGAGTCTCAGTCTCAACTGCACCAAACTCAGGAGGTATTGGGAGAGTATAGGGAACATTTACGTCAGACTGAGACAATCTTGGAACAATCTCAGTCTCAACTACATCAAACTCAGGCAGAACTCGTACAAATTAAATCTCAACTTTACCAAAAAGATTGGGAATTAGAACGATCGCGCTTTCAACTGCACCAGATTGAGGCGCAATTAGCAGGGAACAAATCTGAACTTCATCACCTCAAAGCAGAATTGCACGATACCCAAACAGAATTGCAGGGCTCCCGAAGGCAAGTGGAGGAAACTCAGATCCTCTTCACAGAGTCTCACTCACAACTTCATCAGCATAAAATTGAGTTAAAGCGAGTTTACTCTCACTCATACCAACTTGAAGGGGAATTGGAACAGTCTCAGTTCCAAGTCAAGAAAGGTCGCACTGCATTGAAAGAGTTTCAGTCACAACTGCATGATAGTAGAAATGAGTTAAAACGGGCTGACCATCAAATTCACCAAACTCAGGGGGAACTGGAACAGTCTCAGTCTCAACTTCATCAAACTCAGGGGGTATTGGAACAGTCTCAGTCTCAACTCCATCAAACTCAGGGGGTATTGGAACAGTCTCAGTCTCAACTCCATCAAACTCAGGGAGAATTGGAACAGTCTCAGTCGCAACTGCATCTAACTCAAGGGGAACTGGAACAGTCTCAGTCTCAATTCTCTCTAACTCAGGTAGAATTAGTCAGGACTCAATTACAACAACAGTATGTCACCACTGAACCGCAGTCACAAAATGGAGTACAGTATAAATTACTGGTGTGGGATGCGTGGTATGCTTATGAAAATGGTGATTTGAAGAAAATGCAGCAGTGCTTGCAGGAGTCTTTGAAGTTGACATCAATATCACGAACCGAGTGTCTCATTAACTGGTTAGAGAGTTTCGTCCAATTCTCTGCCGAAAAGGGACAGTCCTTTGATACCTACACATTGACAAACTTACAAGAGTGGAAACACTTGGTGGGGCGGACTGTTGCTCCGAAGGTGGGGGGTAAAATGGGGAAATAAGGGGAAGAGCGATCGCTATCTGTTCTGGTTTATAGTTAACACTGAGTGAGTTTATATCCAGACTTGTTGTAGATTAATAATTATAGTAGTTAGGAGTGCAAGGAAGCCATGAATCCAGAAAAGCAGTTAGCAGATTTTGTCCAAACTTGGAATGAAAGTCAAGTCAATCATCCCCTATGGCAAGACTACAAAAATGATTTCACAGATTACTTCTCTCAATTTAAACAGTCTCGTGAAGTACAAGAGTTTTCCCATCTAACATTTTTTCCTTGCTTGGATCAAAAAACAGCTTCGACTCCTTTCGATCAAACTTACTACTACCAAGACATTTGGGCAAGTCGAAAGATTTTTCAGAGTCAACCGGAATCTGTCTTGGATGTAGGTTCTACTGTCCTATATTCGGGAATTATCTCCCAATTTGTCCCTACTACATTCGTTGATATTAGACCAATTCCAGTCAACTTTCCCGGACTAACAGTTATTGATGGGAGTATTTGGGAACTGCCGTTTGCTGACGTTTCTCAAAGTTTTATTAGCTCTTTAGGTGTGATGGGACATATAGGCTTAGGTCGGTATGGCGAGCCTATCAGACCAGATGGCACAAGACGTGCTTGTGCAGAAATCAATCGAGTTTTAAAGCCTGGTGGGGAAATAGTTGTCAGTGTGCCTGTAGGTTTGCCTTGTATCGCCTATAATGCTCATCGCATTTTTTCTAGGGAACAATTTTTATCCTATTTTCCTGAATATCATGTATTAGATGAGACATTTTTAACACCAGAACCATCTGGGGCAGAAGTATTAGCTAATTTGAAAGAACCAGGTCAATTTGTGGTTTGGGTAGTGCATTTAGCTAAAGCAAAAAATTCAGAGATTGAGAATTGGATAGCCCAAGGTAAACCAGTTCCTACCCCTCACGCAGTTAAGGAAGCAGCCGTGAGATATCATGCAGAAAAATATAGCCTCAACACCTTAGTAGAAACAGGAACATACTTGGGTGACATGGTATTTTGCATGAAGGATATATTCAAAAAGATTGTTTCCATAGAACTTGGGTCAGATCTTTACTTAAACGCAAAAAATAGGTTTTGGGGAATATCTAATGTAGATATCATTCAGGGTGATAGTGGTCAGGTTTTTCCGATGATTTTACCTAAAATAGAGGAATCATGTTTGTTCTGGCTTGGTGGTCATTACTCAGCCGGCATTACAGCGAAAGGTGATTTGCATACTCCTATTTTACAAGAACTACAGGCGATTTTTAGTCATACTCAAAAAGATAATCATGTAATTCTAATAGATGATGCTCGATGTTTTAATGGACAAGATGATTATCCAACTGTTAGTGAATTGAAAGAGTTGGTAAGCCAGCAATTACCAAACCATAAATGGGAAATAAAGGATGATATTATTAGAGTCTGTCCATGCCCAGATACAGCTAAAAAAATTAGGGAAAGTGATCGATTTAATTCTTTAGCCCAAAGTTTCTTAACTAAATATAATGCTATCAAATCTTATAGTGTCAATCCTGGTCTGATTCTACCGATATGGGATGAATGGAACAAAAAGCTTGAAGAGGCTATATTACCAATACCGCCTATCTCATTTCTGAAAACTCCGGTAATAATGCAAACAATGTTTGTTGGGTACGATCGATTTTATACCCCGGAATTTTCTTTGTTGGAAAGTCAACTATCCCCAGACCAACTCCAGGCTCTTTTGCGAGAAGATAAAATAGGAGAACCTCCTGTAACTACAGAATATCAAGGAGTATTAACTTCTTATAATACTGTCCATCACTTGCACCACTTAGTTAAATTTTTTGCCCATACTAAATGCACACCAACGGATATAAACTACGTTGTTGAGTGGGGTGGAGGTTACGGTAATCTCGCTAAACTATTTAAACGAATGAAGGGAAATGAGAATTTGACCTATATTATTATTGATACCGCCCTATTTAGCTGTCTTCAATGGCTTTACTTAGGAAGTATTTGGGGTGAAAATGAGGTCAACCTAATAGACGATTCAAGTAAGTCATTAGTAAAAGGGAAAATAAATCTCTTACCTCTCAATTTTTTAGATAATTATCCCATTGAGAATGAGGTGGATTTATTTATATCAACTTGGGCTTTGAGTGAATGTTCAGACTTTGCCCAAAACTACGTAATAAATCATCAATGCTTTAATGCTAAACACCTACTCTTGGCTTATCATTTAGGAGATGGTAAAGAATTTCCCTTTGCTTCTAGGGTGCAAGAGTTAGCGATTAATGGTGGAGCATCCACGGAAGACATAAATTTTATTCCGGGTGGTCATCAGTACGCATTTCGTTAATTAAGACTAAATAATTACTGTTTGTTGCCGAAAATGAAACCTATCAATATCAACTCTTCCAAAAGCCATATGAGTAACTCAAAAGCAAATGACTGGTTGCTACAGTTTAGCAAAAACATCACATCCACAAGTGGTGAAGATGGGATTCTGGAAAAGATATTTGAAATTATCCCAGACTGTAACAAGTGGTGTGCCGAGCTAGGTGCAGGTAATGGGATAAAATTTAGTAATAGTTATGATTTAATTGTTAATAAAGGTTGGTCTTCAGTACAGATAGAAGGCGATCCAATTAAGTATCAGGAATTAATCAAAACTCATGGAGAAAACCCCAAGGTGGTTTGTCTTAACAAATATGTGTCCTTTTCTGGAACTAATAACCTAGATAAGATTTTTAAAAAAGAATCACTAGATCACAATTTTGATTTATTATCTATAGATATTGATGGCAATGATTATTACTTATGGGAGTCATTAGAGGATTTTAGACCTAAAGTTATAGTGATAGAGTTTAACCCTGGCATCCCAAATCAGTTGGACTGGGTGCAAGAAAAAAATATGGATATCAATCAAGGTTGTTCGCTTTTATCATTAATAAATTTAGGAAAGCGTAAAGGATATGAGTTGATATCTGCAACCTGGTTAAATGGAATTTTTGTGGATAGTCAATATTACCAATTATTTGACATTGAAAATAATTCAATCTGGGAAATGTATCGAGATCCACAAAAATTTCAAACATTTTTTTTCCAGCTTTATGATGGAACAATCATGCTTGCTGGAAATGATAAGCTGTTATGGCACGATCTAAAATTTAATCTTGAGGAAATGCAGGAGAAAATACAATGTTTACCAAAAGAAAAGCGAATTTTTCCGGCAAAAATTGCTGGAAATAGTAGCCATGAAACCGGAAAAACAGATACAGATATCTCTGTTATAGTCTTTTCTAAGGATAGACCCCTACAACTTCAGGCTTACCTAGAAAGTTTTTTTTACTATTCTAGTATCAAGGAAGATTCTATTTATGTTTTGTACCCACCTACAGAAAATATATCTTATCACGAGCTAATTAGACAATACCCAAATATTCATTGGGTAGAAGAAACTAATTTTGCTGCCGACTTGATGGCTATTCTTGACCAAGCCAAGGATTTTATTTTGTGGGGCTGCGATGATGTTTTCTTTAAGTCCTTTTTTGATCCCGAAATTTGCGTAAAAGCACTCACTGAAGATCCCAAAATATTTGGTTTTGGTTTGAGGTTAGGGAAAAATATTCACCCTGAAGTGTCAATGATTAGTCGAGGGGATTATCTAATCTGTGACTGGACAAAAGCACCTCAAGGATATTGGTCTTATCCTTGGGAAGTTAGTACCTCTGTTTATCGTAAAAGTGATGTAATGGAGTTTATTAATTCATCTAGTAATATCAGTAATCCAAATTATTTAGAAGGTGAATTAGCAGGATACTTTGAGCAAAATAAAGAGAGCACTTATCAAAAATATCTGGCTTATTTTGAATTGAGTAAAACAGTTACATTAACAGTTAATAGGGTGCAGGAAACGCATCCTAATTGGTTTTATGCTACTGACGACAGTAGTCCAGATAGTCTTTATCAGTATTTTATTAAAGGTTATAAGTTAAATTGGGAGAAATTTGAAGATGTTGAAAATACGGTGGCTCACGTTCGATCGGACTATTTAGAAATTTACGACTCACAACTGTTAGAATGTAAAACTTTGGGCGATCTATTCCTTTCTCAAGGGCAGTTTGCATTAGCAAGAGATTTTTATATAAAAGCATTATTAAGAAAGGAAATGCCCGAACTCTATGAGAATATTGGCACTACTTATGCCAGAGAACAACAGTGGCCAGAAGCTCTAACTTTTTACAATAGAGCTATTAGTTTACAACCCAACTCCGCTAGGGTTTACAGAAATTTAGCTAAAGTCTGGCAACATTTAGGGAAATGGGATAGTGCGATCGACAATTTGGAAAAAGCACTAACTTTAGAGCCAAGTTCATTAGCCCAGGAGGTTTTGCCCTTGGTTGACGAGCTAAAATCACAAGGCAAAATAGAGGAAGTTCTTGTCTTATATAATAACAGTTTCAATAATGATGAGGGATCGGGATTTGTGGAGGTGGATGCTCGCTCGCAAAACCAGGTTAAAGACATAATTAAATTGCTCGATCGTACTATAGAGATTAATCCTAACTGTCCCATCGCCTATCAACAATTGGGAGAAGTATTGTTACAGCGAGGACAGGATGAAGAAGCGATAACTTTTATTCGCCAATCTTTAGAGAAATTTTCTAAATGGCCATCAGGGTACAATCTATTAGGACAAGCCTTGGTAAAACTAGGTCAGAATGGAGAGGCTATCACGGCTTATGAACAGGCCAGTAAACTGTTTGAAAAAGAAGGAACAATCGAAAAGGCGATCGAGTGTTACCAACAGTTATTAAACTTACGGTCTGACTCTGAAGATACAGATAGTTTTTTCCATATAGGAATGCTTTTGGCTCAAAATAACAGAGGTGAAGAAGCACTAAATTACTATGATCGAATTCTATATAGTCAGCCAGAGAAAGTAGAAACATTTGTACCTTTAGCGCTCCTTTTAATCAAACAGGGATTACAAGAACAGGTAATTAACTGCTACAATAAGACATTTCAACAACATCCCAATAGTGCTAAAATTTACTACGATTTTGGTTTAACTCTCTCACAAGAAGGTTTAACGGAAGCTGGTCTCGCCTTTTTCAAACAAGCACCACAGATACAGTATAGCAAGCCCCAAGTCTATGATAATATTTGGCGTGGTTTAAATCAATTAGGAGGATTGCCAGAGGCAAATTCTCAGTATCCAATTGAGATTAACTACAGTGAGGCGGAAACCCACTTTAATCAAACCAGTCAATATAAAGTTATTGATTTGAATAACTTAACAGAAGAACAAAAAGTATTTCTGAAACAGGAAGGAATATCCCTGAATAGCTTAGAATTAGTCAAATCAAATAATATTAACTTAGAAGAAATCTATCTCAAAAGTTTTGCGGATACCCAACATATTGAACTATCCAAAACCTATCAAACCAGAACCGTAGCATCCTATCAGTCAATGGTACAAACAGGGTATCTTTACACGCTTTGTCCCATCAGTGGTAAAATTGTCAGAACTAATCAATCATTTCACGTTCATTATGGAGACTTTCTTACCTTTATTTATCGGTTTACCACCAGTACCGAAGTATTTTATTTAGTAATTGGTCACTGGATGGGCGTTCAGTTATGTTTCTACTTCCCCAGGAAAGAATTAGTAATATGGTTTCATAAAGATGTTTGGGTAGGAGAACATATCATTAGTAAGTTAAAAGCATCAATGGTGAGTCAGTGGCCAAAAGTCAAATCTTATATATCAACACAGGAACCCAAGTCAACTGCGGTGGTTTATGGTCATATATCCAACATTTCTCATTATATGTGGAATGAAGTTACAGGGATGCAATATTTAGCAGTTAACGGCTGTTTATCAAAAGTGGATAAAGTTTTAGCTTTACCTTATGACTATTACAATATTCCTGGTCTGTTTGATGAGATTTCTGAAGATAAAGTAATGGCTATTCCTCATGCTAATAGTTTATTACAAACTATTCTGGAAAATAATTTGTTTGCGATGAGAGTTACTGATACATTTATCACAGAAGCATTAGCCAAGAGAATTATTAATTATTCTTTGGCTAAATGTGCTAATGATGCTGTATTCTTACAAGAAGTGGAAAAAGCGAAAAATAGTTTTCCCCTAATTTGGATAACGATCAGAAGTCATCGTCGCGTATGGGTATCTCAAATAGAGGGCTTTGCTAATATCATTAATAAACTTTACCAAGATTATCCAAAAATAGGAATTGTCTTTGATGGCTGGGGGCGCATGGATCATTCTCAACCAGACCCCAGAGATCAGTCGATGATTCAACAGGAAAATGAGGTAAGACTAAAAATTATTGATTTGATTTCTCCTGAGATTGCTACTTATAACGCGATCGGGGCAACCAACTTTGAAAAAGCAATTTGGGCTACTACTGTAGATATGTACATACAAACAGAAGGGGCCGGACTTGTTCATGGGCTGTGGGTGGGAAATAAACCCGGAGTTATGTTTAGCCACAAGCAATCTATGGGTCAAAAATGGTATTGGTTTAATAACAGGGAAAAGGCCATTGAGCCAGTTCTTATTAAGGAGGAGTACCTAGCTGGTAATGCCAAAGACATAAATTTAGGGCATCACAGCAACTTCGATTGTGATTGGATGGGGATCTATATCGAGGCTTTTACTATCCTCAAGGATGTGAAGAATAAGTGACGATTTTAGCTAGTTAAGTTAAAATCCGATATTAGGCGTTTAAGTTTAAGTTTATAAAAATACAGAAGGAGAACTCAAATGGATTTAAAACAGTCACAAAATTGGTTAGAGCAAATTAAATCAGAGTTAGAGCGATCGCGCTCTCAACTACATAAAAATCATGTCCAATTAGGACTATCATCATCTACCACCAAGGAAGTAACCCCAAAAATTACAGAACAAAAATTAGAAATTCCCCTAGAATTATCTTCTAAAAAAATACTTTTTTACTATAGGCATTTGTCTAATTCCAATGAAACTTTAGCTGGAACGTCTGCTGCGACAATTAGTATTGCAAGTGCCTTAATCAAGGCTAATAATAGCCTTTCAATTCATGTCACAGGTGATTTAGTTCAATACGCAGAAAATTATCAAGGTGTAGAGTTTACCCCCCTGCCTGCATCTAAAGCTAGAACTGACTTTTTAGCTAGCTATGATATTGTAATATTTTCTACATACTTAGAAGCTTTTGTAGACTGTACTAAATCACCTAATCAAATTTGGATATTACACATACATAACTGGCAATTAGATATTAATGAGGTAGCTAATTGGCAAAAATTTGAGGCTATTTTATGCTTGTCAGAAATTCATCGTGATGCAATTGTTAATCAAGGGGTTTCTGTAGAAAAAATTAAAATCGTTCCTAATTTTGTAGATACGGATATTTTTAAGCCCCAACCTGTAATTCCTAAACCCCATTCAATTATGTTTGCTGGGGCAGTAGTCGATCATAAATGTGTTCACATTCTGCTAGAAGCCATATCTGAAGTCAGACAAACTTTTCCCAATACAGAAGTTCATATTTATGGTAGTTTTGCCCTTTGGAAAGACCGGACGGATGAGTATGAAAACCGTCTGCGGGGCATGGGGCTTACTGGAGTCTATTTTCATGGGGCTATTCCGAATAATGAAATGCCAGAAATTTACCCGCATCACAGTATTTTATGCTTGCCGTCGCAGGAAGAAAGTTTTGGTTTGGTGACAGTGGAAGCACAATCTTGTGGGTGTATTCCGATTGTTCATAATTCTGGGGGCGTTTCTGCTACTCTGGTTGACGGTGAAACTGGTTTTCTTTACGCCCCAAATACTCCCGAAGAACTTGCGAATACCATAGTTAAGGTGTTTAACATAATTGATCGCGATCCATCAATACGCGATCGGGCGGTCAATTTTGTCAGAGAGCACCTAAGCATTGCTAAAGTGATGCAGCTATTTGTTGATAAAATTACTGAAACAATTATTAGTCAAACAAGCCATCCTATTCAATCAATTCAGCATCAAATGACCTCTTCAAAAATACACTTAAATAAAATTTTAAAACAAATACAACTATTACCCAATAACTTTCAACCTGCTGGAGCTTTGGATCAAGATATCTTAAAAGCTATAATCACTTACACAGATGGAAGACAAGTTAACTATTCGGTAGAAACTGGCTGTGGTGCTAGTACCCTACTACTTTCTCAATTAACTAGAGTGAATCATAAATGTTTTGCTTTGCCAAGAGAAGACTTAAAGAATGTCAAAGATTGTCCGATTCTCAATCAAACTACTATTGAGTTTATCGAAGGAGCAACGCAAAAACACATACCCTATTGTGAGTTCAAAGAAAAATTACAATTAGCCCTCATAGATGGTGCTCATGCTTACCCCTTTCCTGAACTAGAATACTATTTTATTTATCCTCATTTAGATACTGGAGCTTTATTAATTATAGACGATATTTGGATTCCTACTATTCACAAGTTATATCTCTTCTTATTAGAAGATGATATGTTTGAGTGCTTGGAGGTAATTCGCAATAAAACAGCTTTCTTCCGCCGGAAAAATACGCCGCTCTTTGATCCGTTTGGTTGTGGTTGGTGGACGCAAAAATATAATAAGAATCGGATGCCTTTTGGCAAATTTGACGACCAATTTGTCCAAAACTTCCGACTAGCCGTTTGGCCAGAAGAAACTAGCGAGCCAAATTTCTTTAAAATTCAGCAATCAAAAAAGAATCAATGGGTGCCTCCTAGTAATTCGGAATTGATCAGTCAACGGCTACAGGATTTAGGGGTAGAAGTACATGATTACGAAATAAATATAAATGATTACCGCCACTATTGTCATCAAGCTAAATATTCTGAATATTTTCCCGAATACTATCCGTCTAGTCTACCGGAAAAATCTCTGGAGCATTACTTAGCAGCTAAATTTCTAAAATTAGATGCTAAGGACGTATATATTGATATTGGTAGTGAAACAGGAACCACTCCCAAAATTTATGAGCGTTTGTTTAAAGTGAAAACTTATGCCCAAGATATCAGCTATGCCCCTGGAATTAACGGGAATTTAATTGGTGGAAATGCGGATAATTTGCCATTGCCAAATGAATTTGCTACAAAAATGGCTCTTCATGGTACTTTGGATCAACTTCAAGGAGATTCAGATATTGAGTTTGTGCGAGAAGCTGCGCGTGTTCTTAAACCCGGTGGTGCGGTTTGTATTTTGCCTTTACACCTATTTCACGAATACGCTATTCAAACTGATCTTAACGTTGCTATATCGGCTGGTATTCAATTTGAAAACGATGCCGTAATTTACTGTGCATCTGGGTGGAATCATGCTTATAGTCGCTTTTACGATCTGCAACATTTAATCAGTCGAATTGTCAACAATCTTAACGGTCTTAAACTCAAAATTTACCGAATTAAAAATGCTAAACAGGTAGATACTTCTTGTTATATTCAGTTTGTCGCTGTATTGGAAAAGCCTGCACATCCATCCCCAACTATCGGTCAAAAAAATCATCAAGTTACTTCCCCAATATTAGCTTCAAAACCTAGCCATACTGTAAATATTATTAGTAGTTCATCTACCAGTAAGCCTCGTATTGATGTAGTGTTACAAGCCTCTGGTTTACATGGATGGAACTTTTCACACGGTTGGGCAAATACATTGAAACGCGAAGGTTTATTACACCGAGTATTTATGCCCAAGGCTGAATGGGGAGTCTATGAACCGAATAATGATGATGGGTTGTTTGAATATTTAAAAAATCCTCAAGCTGATCTGATGTTGCTATTAGGATTTGATTGGCATTCCCAATGTCTCCATAGTACATTGAAATGGCAAGATAGATTTAATCAAGCTGCGATCAAAAAAATAGTGACTATTCCCGATAGCTATTTAAACGATGCTGTGCAAAATACTCCTGAATGGGCTAAACAAATGTCTAACGCAATCGGTAGTACAATTCCTTGCGTTGATGCGATTATTTGTCACCATGAGCCAGATGTAAAATTTTTACAAGAACAAGAAAAAATAACTAAGCCGATCAGGTTTTATCCTTTTGCTATAGATTCGCAATATTTTCAAAGTAAAATTTCTTTTAGAAATCGACTTAATCGTGCTTTTTTTAGAGGACAAGTTACCAATTATCACGAAAATAATCCCTATAAAGATAGAAGCAGATTAATTGAATATTTGAATCAATCTCAATTGGTAGATGCGTATCAATTAGATATGAGTTCATTATCCGATCCGGTTGGGGCTGTGCAAACTTACGCTGATTTGCTTAATAAGTATAGACTGCTACTTAGCTTACCTTCTCTTTCGCCTACTTTAGTATCGCGGACATTTGAAAGTTTAGGATGTGGAGGCTTATTATTACAAAGCATGGTAGTGGGAGACAAGTCGAATCAATTATTTGAGGATTGGCAACATTTAGTATTTTATGATCCGCAAAACCCAGAAGATTTAATTAACAAGATTGAGTATTTAGTTAAAAATCCTGATGTCGCTGAAAAAATAGCAAAGCAAGGTTATCAATTATGTCACCAAGAGCATACTATTGAATGTCGAATTAAAGAGTTAACTCGTTGGGCTGATAGTGGTTTTTACACAGAAGCAAAAAATATAACAGAAGAAGATCGAGTTAGTCTGAATATTCCCGATCGAGTCGAGGTTTTGAGCAAAACCCCCAAATTGAAAACGGCTCATGTATTATCTCCAGTAATTGTTATTGATGGTGTATTTTTTCAATTGAATAACACAGGTATTGCTAGGGTATGGAAATCTCTATTGGAAGAATGGGCGGTTGGTGATTTTGCCAAGCATATTATAGTTCTCGATCGCCAAAATACGGCTCCTAAAATTCCTGGTATCCAATATAGGACTATACCAGCTTATGACTACGATCAAACAGAACCTGATCGACAAATGCTACAGCAAGTTTGCGACCAAGAAGGTGCAGATATCTTTATTTCGACATACTACACAACTCCTATATCAACTCCTTCTGTTTTTATGGGATATGACATGATTCCAGAATTAGTAGGGCAAAATCTTCACCATCCCATGTGGCGTGAGAAGCATTATGGGATTAGACACGCATCTGCATATATCACCATTTCTCAAAATACAGCTCATAATTTAGTTGGTTGCTTTCCTGATATCGTCCAAGAGACTATTACTGTTGCACATTGTGGTGTAAGTAAAACGTTATCGCCAGCAAGTTCCCAGGAAATATCTATTTTATTTGAAAAATATAGTATCTCTAAGCCTTATTTTCTTTTGGTAGGAGAGCGATCGGGTTGGCATGGTTACAAAAACGGCATATTGTTCTTTAAGGCATTTGCCAAATTAGCTAACAAAAATGATTTTGAAATTGTTTGCACCGGTGGCGCACCCACTATTGAAGAAGAATTTTTACACTATACTTCTGGTGTTAAAGTACATAGATTGTATTTGACTGATGAAGAACTAAGATTCGCTTACTCTGGCGCAGTTGCTTTAGTCTATCCATCGCTCTATGAAGGCTTCGGAATGCCCGTTTTAGAAGCAATGGCTTGTGGATGTCCAGTAATTGTTGCTCAATGTGCCTCGATTCCTGAAGTAGCCGGAACAGCAGCTTTATATATAAGTGGTTATGATGTCAATGAATTGCTTAATTCTTTACAAGAAATACAAAAACCTGAAATACGCCAGCAACTAATTACTACTGGATTAGAACAAGCTAAGAATTTTTCTTGGGATAAAATGGCAGAAATAGTTAAGTCTGTTTTGATAGAAAATGCTAGTCTTCATAAGAAACATCAGCCTGTTGAAGAATGCCATAGCTTAGAAAAAGATCAATATAAAGTCTCGGCAATTGTCTCTACTTATAATTCAGAAAAATTTATTTGTGGTCGTATAGAAAATCTAGTTAATCAGAGTTTATATGCTAAAGGGCAGTTAGAAATTATTGTAATTGATAGCAATTCAGAGCAGAATGAGCAAGCAATAGTTAGAGATTTTCAAGACAAATATTCGCATATTGTTTATGAGCGTACCCCTGTTAGAGAAACAATTTATGCAAGTTGGAATCGGGGGATAAGAATGTCCAAAGGTCAGTATGTGATTAATGCTAATGCGGACGATCGCTTTGCTTGGGAAGGGCTAGAAATAATGACCAAGCAATTAGATACTAATCCAAGTATAAGTGCCGTCTATGGGGATTGGCTGGTTACATCAGTGAAAAATGACTCTTTTGATTCCAATTTTGATAAGTTTTCTTTCTCGTATCCAGATTTTATACCCCCACTACTTTTGTATTACCAAATTACTAGCCATGCAGCTTTAATAAATAAAAGTGTTTTTGATCAAATTGGCTATTATAAAGACGATTTCAAAGTTTTTGGCGATCGAGAATTCATGTTGCGCTTTGCTGTTAACGATTTAATAGCTGAAAAAGTTGACAAAATAGTGGGTTTGTACTACGAAAATCCTCGAAGCATTAGTATGGGAGAGGTGGGATATACTGCTTTGGAAACAGAATACAAGCCATTAAGAAAAAAATACCTGGAGCCGGAAAACTTAAAGCGATTATTTGGTTATAACTGTGATATTAATCAATCGAAATTTGCTGATTTATATGCGAGATTAGGTTCCTGGGGAAAGGAATTTTATGTTTGGAATCAGGAAGCGATAAGTGACATACTATTTGCTGAAAGTGCTTTATATCAAGCCTTAGA
>Ga0136639_10000415_pt1 | contig 13990 bp, 7 predicted proteins | sample AntDrymUQ8592106_2_FD_113739 | JGI IMG/M metagenome (GOLD analysis project Ga0136639, IMG submission 113739) | Polar desert sand microbial communities from Dry Valleys, Antarctica - metaG UQ859 (21.06) | ecosystem: Environmental > Terrestrial > Soil > Desert | place: Antarctica: Dry Valley...
AGCTTGGTGCCGAGGCCGGAGAACGTGGGGCTGCCCACCTCTTCAATCTCGGCGTTCAGATCGTCGATCTGGGTGTTGAGGCGCTTGATTTCCTTCTTGGCCTCGGTGCCCTGGGTATTGGCCTGAATTAGGTCGCGGCGCAGCCCTTGGAGGGTCTTATCGACTTCTTCACGGTCGTAGCCGCGGAATACCTGAGTGAAGTCTGCTTCGTCGTTCGCCACGCTGTCTCCTCAAAATGGGGCTCTGACCCCCGTTTACGGACTGTCGGAGGGAGCCTCCACAATTTTAGTCTGTTCTGAGTGGCTCGGCATGTCCCAACATGAGGGACTATTAGGTGCATCTCAGGGGCAACCGGTATCGTGAGACGTCTTGTCTGTTGCTGATCGGGCCCGCATTCGGGCCCAGCGCGCCCCCGAGCGCGATGAGCGGCCGGCGACACAGGAGGGTTGACGTGCGTTTCGTTCTTGCCATAGTGGCATTCGTCCTTGCTGCTGCGATGATTGTGCTCGGTATCGCCCAGCGGACCATTTTTCTTGAGCCGGCCTCGGTGAGTCTCAGTGCTTCCGTCGACGACGTCCGCTTCGCCGTGGTGGAGTCGAGTGCGCTCAACGCCGTGCCGGGAAACCAGACGATCACCGTCAGCGGTTCCGACACGGTCTTCCTGGCGTACGGTCGCACAGATGACGTGAAGGCGTGGCTCGGAGACGAACCCTACGTCGACATCCGAAAGGCCAAGGGCTCGGTCGCGCTCAGCAGCAAGCTCGTCGAGCCGGAGGCCAGCGCCGAGGCCGACCCGGCTGCCCCTGCGGCCGAACCGGAGACTGTAACCAACCCGGCGGGCTCCGACCTGTGGCTCCAGGAATTCACGGCGGAAAACACGCTGACCACCAACCTCAAGGTGCCCGACGGCATCTCTCTGATCGTGGCCTCCGACGGCACGGCTCCGGCGCCCACGGATGTGAGCCTGTCCTGGCCCACCGACAATTCCACGCCCTGGGCAGGCCCGCTGATCGTCGGTGGCGTCGTCGTCGGCGTGATCGGCCTGATCATTTACCTTCTGGCGCTCCTGCACATGCGCCGTTCCCACGGTCCCCGGCGCAACCTGCCGCCGGGGCCACGGATGCCCCGGCTCCCGCGCGTGCCGCGCCCGAGGGCCATCAGGGCAAGCCAGATCAACGGATCGAGCAAATCCATCGCCCGGTCCATGGTCGCCGTGCCGGTGATCCTGGTCAGCGGCCTGGTGCTCAGCGGTTGTTCGGCCGATTTCTGGCCGTCCGTTTCCTCTCCTGAGTCCACCGTCAGCGCGACGCCGACCCCGACCGGCACCGCCGCCCCGGCCCAGGACGTGCCGCCGCCGGCGGTGACGGTGTCGCAGCTCGAACGCATCGTGACCGATATCGCCTCGCTGACCGCAGACGCCGATGCGAACCTCAACGCGGAAACCCTCGCCACTCGGTACACCGGCCCCGCGCTGGAGAAGCGCCTGGCCAACTACAAGATCCGCGGGGCCGACCCGGCCATCGCCGCCCTGCCGGCGGTGCCCGTCTCGCCCCTCCGGCTCACCCTGCCGCAGCAGTCCTCCACCTGGCCTCGCGTCGTCATGACGGTTCTTCAAGACGAGTCAGACACCACCAAAGCCCCGACGGCACTTGTGCTTCGGCAGGAGTCGCCGCGCGCCGACTACCTGGTCGAGTACATGATCCAGCTTGAGGCGGCCGCCACGGTGCCCAAGGTAGCCCCGGCGACCATCGGCGCCCCGATCATCGCGCCCGACTCCACCTTCCTCCTGCTCTCGCCCGACAAGGTCGCCGCCGCCTACGCGGACGTGCTCCAGCTGGGGGAGGCCAGCCCCTCCTACGCCCTGTTCGAGGCGGAGGGTGACAGTTTCCGCACCCAGGTCACCGAGTTGAAGACCTCCCGGCAGGCCGGCCTACCCTCGACGGCGTCGATCGAATTCGGTGCGGCCGCCGGTACCGGGCGCACCGTGGCACTGGCGACCAACGATTCCGGCAGCATCGTCGCCGTGAGCCTGACCGAGACGGAGACGGTCAAGCCGGTGGATGCCGGCGCGACCGTGAGTCCCGAGGGTGCCAGCAAGGCCCTGTCCGGCATCTCGGCCACAGCCAAGGGCATTACCAGCACGTACGGTGACCAGCTCCTCTTCCATGTGCCGGCCGCCGGTTCGAATGAAAAAATCGTCCTCCTTGGTTTCTCCCAGGGTCTGATCTCATCAACGGAGCTTCCATGAGTGTTGTCCCCCCATCCGGCATGAACCTGCGCGGAGCCGTCGACCTGTCCTCCCTGGTGAACCGTCCGTCGGCACCGGCTGCGGGCGCTCCGGCGGTGGCCGGTGCGGCCGGTGCGGCCGGTGCGCCCGCGGCGGGCCCCGTTGCGGTTCCGAGCCTCGTGCTTGAGGGCACGGATGCAAATTTTGGTGAGATCCTGGAACTCTCGATGAGTGTCCCGGTCATCGTCGATCTCTGGGCCGAATGGTGTGAGCCGTGCAAGCAGCTCACCCCGATCCTGGAGAAGCTGGCCCTGGAGTACGCCGGCCAGTTCGTACTGGCCAAGGTCGACGTGGACTCGAACCCGCAGCTCACCCAGGCCTTCCAGGCTCAGTCGATCCCAACAGTGGCTGCCGTCATCGGCGGACAGCCCGTGCAGCTCTTCAGCGGCGCTCTGCCCGAGGGTCAGGTGCGCGAGGTTCTGCACCGCGTCTTCGAGCTCGCCGCCGAGCACGGTGTCACCGCTACGGCCGTTGCCCCGGAGGCGACCGTCGACGAGGCCGCGGGGGAGACGCAGGTGCCGGTCGAGCCCGAGCTCACGCCGCTGCACCAGGAGGCCTACGACGCCATTGAGCGCGGCGACTACGACGCGGCGATCGTCCTTTACCGCACCGCGCTGGCACGGGACCCCCGAGACCAGATGGCCGTCGCCGGTCTGGCCCAGGTGAGCCTTCTGGCTCGATTACACGGCAAGACCATGGCCGAGATTCGCTCCGCCGCCGCGGCCACGCCTGATGACCTTCAGGCACAGCTCGCGGTCGCCGACCTTGACCTCTCCGGCGGCCATATCGAGGATTCCTTCGATCGGCTGCTCGCCCTCTTTCCCGCGCAGGAGCCTGCAGGCCGCAACCTGATCCGCGAGCGCATCCTGGAGATGTTCGAGGTCATCGGGCAGGATGACCCGCGCGTGCCGCCCACCCGATCCCGCCTCACCGCGCTGCTCTACTAGCCCCAAGCGCTTAGCGGCGCAGGCGCAGCCAGAGACCAGCCAGCGGGGGCAGAGTCACCACGGCGGATGCCGGGCGTCCGGCCCAGGGCACGTCGACCGCGTTCACGGCGCCCAGGTTTCCGACCCCGGAGCCGCCGAAGTCCGCGGCATCCGTGTTCAGGATCTCCTCCCACACCCCGGCGTACGGAAGTCCGATCTGGTAACCCTTGTGCGGCTGTCCCGAGAAGTTGAACAGGCAGGCGATGGGGTTGCCATCGGCGTCCCAGCGCAGGAACGAGACCACGTTCTGGGCGGCCGCGCCGGCGTCGAGCAGTTCGAAGCCGCTCGGGTCGTTGTCCTGCGCCCACAGGCTCGGGTGTGACCGGTACACCCGGTTGAGTTGGCCGACCAGGTTGAACAGGCCGCGGTGCGCCGGCTGGTCCAGAGTCCACCAGTCCAGGCCGCGGGACTCACTCCACTCGGAGCGCTGTCCGAATTCCTGGCCCATGAACAGAAGCTGCTTGCCGGGGTGCGCCCACATGAAGGCGAGGTAGGCGCGCACGTTCGCGAGCTGCTGCCAGGAATCACCGGGCATCTTCGATACCAGGGAGCCCTTGCCGTGCACAACCTCATCGTGGCTGATCGGCAGCAGGAAGTTCTCGCTGAACGCGTAGACGAACGAGAACGTGATCTGGTTGTGGTGATGCGCCCGGTACATCGGGTCGACCTTCATGTACTCCAGAGTGTCGTGCATCCAGCCCATGTTCCACTTGAAGCCGAAGCCCAGTCCACCGTCCGAGGTCGGCGCCGTGACACCACCCCAATTGGTGGACTCCTCGGCGATCATGACCACTCCGGGGTTGCGCTTGTAGGCGGTGGCGGTGATCTCCTGCAGCAGGCTGATCGCCTCGAGGTTCTCATTGCCGCCGTGGATGTTGGGCTCCCACTGGCCGTCCTCGCGGGAGTAGTCCAGGTAGAGCATCGAGGCCACGGCGTCGACGCGCAGCCCGTCGATGTGGAATTCCTCAAGCCAGTACAGCGCGTTCGCGACCAGGAAGTTGCGCACCTGCTTCTGACCGAAGTCGAAGACGTAGGTACCCCAGTCCATCTGCTCGCCGCGCCGCGGGTCCGGGTGCTCGTACAGCGCTTCGCCGTCGAAGCGGGCCAGCGCGAAGTCGTCCTTCGGGAAGTGCCCGGGCACCCAGTCCATCAGCACGCCGATGCCGGCCTGGTGCAGCCGGTCGATCAGGTAGCGCAGGTCATCGGGGTGACCGAACCGGCTCGTCGGCGCGTAGTAGCCGGTGACCTGGTAGCCCCAGGAGCCGCCGAACGGATGCTCGGTGAGCGGCATGAACTCCACGTGCGTGTACGCCAGCTCGTTCAGGTAGTCGATCAGCTGGTCGGCGAGATCCCGGTAGCCGAGCCCAGGACGCCAGGAGCCCACATGCATTTCGTAGGTGCTCATGGCCCGGTTGTGCTGGTCAGTCGCGGAACGCTCGGTGAGCCAGTCGGCATCCGCCCACTCGTAGCTGGTTTCACCGATGACGGAAGCCGTCTTCGGCGGGATCTCGGTGAAGCGTGCCATCGGGTCGGCCTTGCGCACCCAGTCGCCCGATCGGGTCAGCAGTTCGAACTTGTAATTGGAGCCGGTGGCCAGATCAGGTACGAAGAGCTCCCAGACCCCGGTGCTGCCCATGTTACGCATGGCGTGCAGCGTGCCGGTCCAGTCGTTGAAGTCGCCGATCACGCGCACGGCCTGGGCGTGCGGGGCCCATACGGCGAAAGAGGTGCCGGAGGTGGTGCCGAGCGGGCCCGTGTTCGGCCGGAAGTGGGCTCCGAGAGCATCCCACAGGCGTTCGTGGCGACCCTCGCCGATGAGGTGTAGGTCAAGCTCGCCGAGTGTGGGCAGATAGCGGTAGGGGTCGTCGACGACCCAGGTGGGGGCGTCGCTGTACCGGGCCTCCAGCAGGTAGTCCTGCAGGCCGAGCACGCTCACGCCCTGCCAGATGCCGTGGCCCAGGTGCGCCAACTCCACGTGCGCGCCCGTCGGAAGCACGGCGAAGACCTCGGTCGCGAGCGGCCGGAGGGCACGGATGACAGTGAGCGGGTCTGCGGCGTCGGTCTGTTCGATGAGGTGCTGTCCCAGAACCTCGTGCGGGTTGTAATAGCGGCCGGCGGCGACGGAGGCAAGGATGTGGTCGGCGATGACCGGCAACTCCGGCTTTCCGGTGCTGTGCTGCGGGCCGGCCGGCTTCTTGGTGCCCGGCTTCTTGGTGCCCGGCTTCTTGGTGGTGGCCTTCTTGTCGAGGGCTTTTTCGTCCGCGGGCTTCTTGTCTGGGGTCTGTTTGGCTACGGACTTCTTGGCTGCCGGAGTGCCCTGTTCGTTCTTCATTGAGCTGGTCCTTTCACGTGCAGGATGTGCACCGGTTCGGTGAATGCGTCGAGGCGCACGAAGTTGTCGGCCGACCAGGTCCAGATCGCGCCGGTAATCAGGTCTTCGACGACGAAGGAGGAGCCGTGGGGGAGTCCGAAGCGAGCCACGTCGAGGTGCACGACGGTCTGGCGCACGGAGTGCGGGTCGACGTTGGCGACGATGATCAGCGCATCCGGCTTCCCGGTGCCCGTGAACGGTGCGTCGAGGAACTTGCTGTAGACGAGGATCCCCTCATCTTCGCTCTCGTGGAGATCGAGGTTGCGCAGTTGTCCGAGCGCGGGGTGCTCGGCGCGGATGCGGTTGAGGAGGGTGAGGTAGGGCGCGAGGGAAGCGCCCGCTGTCTCGGCGGCCGCGAAGTCACGCGGCCGGTACTGATATTTCTCATTGTCGATGCTTTCCTCGGCGCCGGGCCGGGCCACGCTCTCGAAGAGATCGAAGCCCGTGTACACGCCCCATGTCGGCGCCGCGGTGGCCGCGAGGGCCGCCCGGATCTTGAACGCAGCCGGGCCGCCGAACTGCAGGTACTCAGAGAGGATGTCTGGCGTGTTCACGAACAGGTTCGGCCGCAGGAAGTCGGCGGTCTCGTGGGCGAGCCCGTCGAAGAACTCCGACAGCTCCTCCTTCGTGTTGCGCCAGGTGAAGTAGGTGTAGGACTGCTGGAACCCCACCTTGCCCAGACCCTGCAGCAGGGCCGGCCGGGTGAAGGCCTCGGCGAGAAAGAAGACATCCGGGAATTCCGCGTTGATCTCGAAGATCAGCCACTCCCAGAAGTCCAGCGGCTTCGTGTGTGGGTTGTCGACCCGGAAGATGTTGACGCCGACGCCGATCCAGTAGCGCACAATCCGTAGTACCTCGGCGCGGATACCCTCAGGGTCGTTGTCGAAGTTGATCGGGTAGATGTCCTGGTACTTCTTCGGCGGGTTCTCGGCGTACGCGATGGACCCGTCGGGCAGGGTGGTGAACCACTCGGGGTGTTCCGTGACCCAGGGGTGGTCGGGAGACGCCTGCAGGGCGAGATCGAGCGCGACCTCGATGCCATTCTCGCGTGCCGCCGCCAGGAAGAACTGGAAGTCGGCCACGGTGCCGAGCTCCGGGTGGATGGCGTCGTGGCCACCGTCAGCCGACCCGATCGCCCAGGGGGAACCTGGGTCGTTCGGTCCGGCGTTGAGCGTGTTGTTGGGTCCCTTGCGGTAGGCCAGGCCGATCGGGTGGATCGGCGGCAGGTAGAGCACGTTGAAGCCCATCGCAGCCACCGCCGGAAGCCGGTCGGCTGCGGTGCGGAAGGTGCCGCTCTGCCAGGAACCGTCGGCGCGGTTCACGGCGCCCTCCGACCTGGGGAAGAACTCGTACCAGGAACCGACGCCCGCCCGGGTGCGCTCGACCAGAATGGTGCGGGGTTCCGAGACCGAATCGAGCCCGGCCATCGGGTGCACGGCTGCCACGGCGGCCAGTTTCGGGCTGCTGAGCACGGCGAAGCGGGTAGCCACGCTTTTGGCAGGGTCGACGAGGGTCTTCGCGGCGTCGCGGAGCGTGCGCCTTTCGGGGAGAGGTCGGGTCTTGTCGGCGCTTTCGCGCTTCAGCAACACCGAGCCGATCAGGAACATGAGTTCCACATCGACGTCGGCGGGGATCTTCAGCGAGGCATTGTGCAGCCAGGTTGCCCAATCGTCGGCGTAGGCGCGCACACGATACTGCCATCGTCCCTGGCTGCCCAGTGTGACGAGGGTCTCCCAGCGGTCGGTGCCTTCAGACTTCAGGGACATCGGATGCTGGGACTCGGTTCCATCCGGAGCGGTCAAGAGCAGCATGACGCCGATGAGGTCGTGTCCCTCTCGGAACGCGGTCGCGGCGAACGGCACCGCTTCGCCGACGAACGCCTTCGCGGGCCAGAGGTTGTCGTTCAACTGAGGGGACAGATCGAGGATCGGGATACGGCCGATCCGGGGTTCTGCCGGGACGCTCGTCTGGAGTTCCTGAACCGCGCCGGGGGTTTCAGGACCCGCGCCTGTGCGTTTTACTGTCGTAGCCACCTACTGACCGTAGCGCGGATTGGGGGTGCAATGCTGCCTCCATTGGCGCGCGCGCCACTGCGCGGCCCTAGGCTGATCATGTGAAAGCGATCCGCAAATTTACTGTCCGAACCGTGCTGCCCGAGTCGCTCGCCGCGCTCGACGAACTTGCCGGCAACCTGCGTTGGTCCTGGCATGAGCCGACCCGCCAGTTGTTCGAGCACATCGCCCCCGAGTTGTGGCGTGAGATCGGAACCGACCCGGTCGCGTTGTTGGGGGCCGTCGACACGGCCCGCCTTGAAGCCCTCGCCCAGGACAGTGACTACGTGGCGTGGGCGAACGCCACCCGTGACGAGCTGCGTGAATACCTCGAGAAGCCCCGCTGGTACCAGGGGCTCGAGGGCGACAAACCGGCCTCCATCGCCTATTTCTCTCCGGAGTTCGGGATCGCCGCTGCGCTACCCCAGTACTCGGGCGGTCTCGGTATCCTCGCCGGAGACCACCTCAAGAGCGCCTCTGACCTCGGCGTGCCGCTCGTCGGAGTCGGCCTGTTCTACCGTGCCGGCTACTTCAGCCAGGCCATCTCTCCCGATGGCTGGCAGCTGGAAAGCTACCCTCTGCTCGACCCTGACGGTCTGCCTTTGTCGGTGCTCCGCCGGGCCGACGGCTCGCCCGTGCAGGTCTCCCTCGCACTGCCCGACGACCGCACCCTGCATGCGCGGGTCTGGCAGGCAATGGTCGGTCGCATCCGTCTGTTGATGCTCGACACCGACATTCCCGAGAACACCGACGACCTTCGCCTGGTCACCGACCGGCTCTACGGCGGCGGTGGCGAACACCGACTGCTGCAGGAACTCCTGCTCGGCATCGGCGGCGCGCGCGCCGTGAAGAAGTGGAGCAGCCTCAACGGCCAAGCCGACCCTGAGGTGTTCCACACCAATGAGGGTCACGCCGGATTCCTCGGCCTCGAACGCATTTCCAGCCTGATCGGCGAGGGGCTCAGCTTCTCGGAGGCACTGCAGGTGGCGAGAGCCGGAACAGTGTTCACGACCCACACACCGGTCGCCGCCGGCATTGACCGGTTCGAGCGCAGCCTGGTTCGGCGCTATTTCGAGACCGACCTGCTTCCGGGGGTCGCCGTCGACGACCTCCTCGCCCTCGGCGCTGAGAACTTCGTCGATGGCAACCCGGACGTTTTCAACATGGCCCTGATGGGTCTCCGACTGGGTCAGCGCGCAAACGGCGTCTCCAAGCTTCACGGCGAGGTCAGCCGGGTGATGTTCAAGGGTCTGTGGCCGGGTTTCGACGCCGACGATGTTCCGATCGCGTCGATCACCAACGGCGTGCACGCCCCTACCTGGACCGACCCGGCCCTACTGGCCCTCGCACAGAGCCGGCTGGGCACCAGCGATACATCCGAGGCGGACTGGGCGTCGCCCGCCGTGTCCGACCAAGAGCTGTGGCAGGTGCGCGGCCAGATGCGCCTGCAGTTCGTTGAGGACGCCCGCCGACGGATCGCTGCGGCGTGGGAGAGCCAGAACCCGGGCGGCATCGTGCCGTCCTGGATCGGCAGGGTCTTCGATCCCACTGTGCTCACGATCGGGTTCGCCCGTCGCGTGCCGACCTACAAGCGCCTGACCCTGATGCTGCACGACCCCGAGCGGCTGCGCGCCCTGCTGTTGCACGCGGAACGCCCCATCCAGATCGTGATCGCGGGAAAATCGCACCCGGCCGACGAGGAGGGCAAGCGCCTGATCCAGAGGATCGTGCAGTTCGCGGCCGACCCGGCGCTGCGCACCAAGATCGCTTTCCTGCCTGACTACAACATCGGCATGGCCCAGCTCATGTACCCCGGCACGGACGTGTGGCTCAACAACCCCTTGCGCCCGCTCGAGGCCTGTGGCACCTCCGGAATGAAGGCGGCCCTGAACGGTGCCCTCAACCTGTCGATCCTCGACGGTTGGTGGCCGGAATACTACGACGGCAATAACGGCTGGGCGATTCCCACCGCGGACGCCGCCGGTGACGCGGCCGAACGGGACCGGCTCGAAGCCGACGCCCTGTACGAACTGATCGAGCACCAGGTTGCACCGAAGTTCTACGACCGAAACGCCGATGACGTGCCCGAACGCTGGGTCGCGTCGATCCGGCAGACGCTCGCGAAGCTTTCGCCGGAACTGAATGCCGGTCGGATGGTGCGCCAGTATGTGCAGGAGCTGTACCGTCCGGCCGGGCAGGCCGAGGCCCGCCTGTCCGAGAACAACTACCGGGCCGCCAGGGAACTGGCCGCCTGGAAGGGACGCATCGTTTCGGCCTGGCCGGGGGTCGCCGTGACCCACGTCGAATCCGGCGGTGTTGCCCCGGTGCCGCAGGTCGGAGACGAGCTGCACCTGCGCGCGCATGTTCAGCTCAACGGCCTCCAGGCCGAGGACGTCACCGTCGAGGTCGTCTACGGCAAGAGCCTTGCCAATGACACCCTGAGTGACGTCAGCACCATGGCGCTCCAGGAGGACCTCTCCGCGCCCGGCGTGACGGATGCCAACGCGCCGACACTCTTCACAGGCACGATCGAACTCGACCGTGGCGGCGCATTCGGCTACACGGTGCGGGTTGTGCCGCGCAACGAGCTCCTGGTGAGCCCCGCGGAAATGGGGCTGGTCGCCATCGCCGGCTAGCGGTCCCGCGGCTTCGACTACGGGCGGGCGATCACGGCGAAGACCGCGGATGTCGCCCGGGCAAGGTCAGTCGGCGTCAGCTCGATGTCGAAGCCGCGGCGCCCGCCGGACACGAACACCGTGTCGAACGTCAGCGCGCTCTCGTCGACCACGGTCGTGAGCCTGCTCTTCTGCCCGATCGGGCTGATGCCGCCCACCACGTAACCGGTTTTGCGTTCGGCCAGCGACGGATCGGCCATCACCGCCTTCTTCGCACCCACGGCTGCAGCCAGCGCCTTGAGGTCAAGTTGACCGGTGACCGGCACGACGCCCACGACCAGCCGGCCGTCGACATCCGTCAGTAGCGTCTTGAACACCCGGCCCGCGTCGACGTCGAGCTTCTCCGCCGCTTCCAGGCCGAAGCTCGTGGACGAGGCCTCGTGCGTGTAGGCGTGCGGGGTGAAAGGGATCCCGGCGCGCACGAGCGCCACCGTTGCCGGTGTGCCGGCGCGGCCCTCAGCCTGCCGGGCCATGTTTAGTTTCCCACGCTTAGTGCGCTCGGAGCAGCTGCATGGACGCGCCGGGCACGAGGAACTGGTCGCCGGGGGCGTGCTCGATGACCGCGTCGCTCAGGTCGTCGTGGCTGGAATCCCAGAGCAGCGAGTACGACGTGACGCCCTGATGCACGGGCAGTGTCACCGACACCTCCTCTTCACGGCCCTGCACGATGAGGAGGATGCGGTTGGAGTCCTCGTGCTCCGGGGTGCTCGCCGCCAGGTACTGCAGGGTGCGCTCGTTGGAGGAGTGCCAGTCGTCCTCGGACATGGACCGGCCCTCCACGTTGTACCAGTCCATTTCGCTGGCACTGAGTGTCGTTTCACCGGGGCGTCCGAACCGAACCGGGCGCAGCGCCGGGTTCTCACGGCGCAGCTGGAGCAGGCGCCGGGTCACCCGGTGCAGATCTTCCTGCCAGTCGTCCAGGTCCCAGTTCAGCCAGGTGAGCTCGCTGTCGTGGCAGTAGGCGTTGTTGTTGCCGCGCTGACTGCGGCCGAATTCGTCGCCCGCGGTGATCATCGGCACGCCGGCCGAGAGCAGCAGGGTGGCGAGTAGGTTACGCATGGCCTTGCGCCGGGCGGTGAGAATGTCCCGGTCGCGGGTCGGACCCTCCGTGCCGTGGTTGAACGAGTTGTTGGAGTCGGTGCCGTCCCGGTTCGACTCCCCATTGCCGACGTTGTGCTTGACGTTGTAGGACGTCAGGTCGGCGATGGTGAAACCGTCGTGGGCCGTGATGAAGTTGAGCGAGGCCAGCGGCCCGCGCTCCCGAGAGAACGTGTTCGCGGAACCGGCCAGTCGGGTTGCGAAGCGCCCGATGCCGCTTCCGGCGTGCCCATCGCGGGCGGCCGCGAGGTCGGTCAGCCAGAACGAGCGCATGCGGTCACGGTAGCGGTCGTTCCACTCGGTCCAGCCGTCGGGGAAGTTCCCGGTCTGCCAGCCGCCCATGCCGATATCCCAGGGCTCGGCGATCAGTTTCACCGTGGAGAGTTCCGGATCGGTCTGGATCTCCGTGAGCAGCGGACTGTCCTTCTGGAACTCGACGTTCTCGTCGCGGGCGAGAGTGGCGGCAAGATCAAACCGGAAGCCGTCGATCTGCACCTCGTTTGCCCAGTAACGCAGCGAGTCGAGCACAAGGCGGCGCGGAACGTCGTGCGAGACGTTTAGCGTGTTGCCGCAGCCCGTGACATCGACGTACCCGCCGGCATTGTTCTGCCGGTAGTAGGCGGCGTTATCGATGCCGCGCAGGCTGCTGACCGGGCCGTTCGGGCCCTCCTCTGCGGTGTGGTTGTAGACCACGTCGAGGATGACCTCAAGGCCGGCCTCGTGCAGCAGCTTGACCATTCCCTTGAACTCCCGCAGGACCGCTTCGGGACCTTCGGCCTGGGAGGTCTGGGTGGCGTAATCGGCGTGCGGAGAGAAGAAGTTAAAGGTGTTGTAACCCCAATAATTGGTCAGACCCTGCTTGATCAGACGCTGTTCGGACACGAACGCCTGCACCGGGAGCAGCTCGATCGTTGTCACTCCGAGGTTTTTCAGGTAACCGATGGTCGACTCGTGGGCCAGTCCGGCATACGTGCCGCGGAGGTGTGCCGGCACCGACGGGCTGAGGTTGGTCAGGCCGCGCACATGGGCCTCGTAGACCACGGTGTGGTCCAGGGGGACCCTCGGTTTGACCGAGTCGGCCCAGTCGAAATCGCCGTCGACGACAGAGGACTGCCACTGGTCAGGGCCGACCCGCACGAGTCCCCGGGAATACGGTTCGATCAGTGTTTTCTCGGGATGGAACGAGTTGCGGGGCGCGGTCGGGCCGGAGACCCGGATGCCGTAGCGGCGTCCGGGGGAGAGGGTGCGGGACCGTGCGGACCAGACGCCGTGCTCATCCTTGGCCATGGGAACGGTCTTGATGATCCAGTTGGGGTCGGTGGCGTCGAAGATAGACAGGTCGATGGCGTCGGCGGTCTCCGACCACACGCGAAGTTCGCCACCGTGGGTCGTGACACGCACGCCGAGGTTGCGCAGGGGATCAGGCGGGGTCATGCGTTCTAGAGTAATGAGTGCGGAAGCGCAGTTTTACCACGGTGGGACTCGCCGTCTGTGAGCGAGCACGGAAGGAAGCGAGATGGCGATCTATCTGGACCACGCGGCAACCACGCCCATGCTGCCCGACGCCATTGCGGCATACGTGCGGGCGCTGGCCGTGGTGGGCAATCCCGCATCAGTTCACAGCCAGGGGCAGAATGCGAAACGGATGCTCGAGGAAGCCCGCGAGCAGGTCGCCGCCAGCCTCGGCTGCGACCCGATCGAGGTGGTCTTCACCGGCGGCGGCACCGAGGCGATCAACCTCGGCATCAAGGGGCTGTTCTGGGCCAGGAAGCCGCGCACCCGCATTCTCGTTCCCGGCGGCGAGCACCATGCCACCATGGACACCGTCGAGTGGCTCGAACGTCATGAGGGTGCCGTGGTCGAGTGGTTGCCACTGGACTCCCTCGGCCGGATCGACCTGGCCGCTGTCGCGTCGGCCATCGCCGCAAACCCGGACGACATCGCCCTGGTCACCTTGCTCAGCGCCAACAACGAGGTCGGTACGCTCCAGCCCGTTGCCGAGGTGGCGGCGCTCGCCGCCGCGCACGGAATTCCGGTGCACGTGGACGCCGTGGCGGCCTACGGTCATGTTCCGATCGACTTCCACGCCCTGCGCCACGCCGGCGTGGCCGCGCTGAGCGTCTCGGCGCACAAGATCGGCGGTCCGGTCGGGATCGGGGCGCTCGCGCTCTCGCGCCGGGCAACCGTCGAACCGCTGATGCACGGCGGCGGTCAGCAGCGCCAGGTGCGCAGTGGCACGCAGGACGTCGCGGCTGCCGTGGCGTTCGCTGTCGCCGCGAACGCCCTGCACGACCTCCCGGAGGAGAACGACCGGGTCGCCTCGCTGCGCGAGCGTCTCGTCGCCGGAGTACGCGCTGCCGTGCCCGACGTGGTCGTGAACGGCGACCCGAACCCGGAGGACCACCTTCCCGGCACGGCGCATTTCAGCTTTCCGGGCTGCGAGGGAGACTCGCTCTTGTTCCTGCTGGACGTGGCCGGCATCTCGGTGTCCACGGGTTCCGCCTGTCAGGCAGGCGTGCCCG
>Ga0136639_10000416_pt1 | contig 13947 bp, 15 predicted proteins | sample AntDrymUQ8592106_2_FD_113739 | JGI IMG/M metagenome (GOLD analysis project Ga0136639, IMG submission 113739) | Polar desert sand microbial communities from Dry Valleys, Antarctica - metaG UQ859 (21.06) | ecosystem: Environmental > Terrestrial > Soil > Desert | place: Antarctica: Dry Valley...
CCCCGGTCTGGGCCACGAGCCCGAGCAGACCGGTCCCGAGCGGCAGGCGGAGGTTGCGGAACTCCGCGGAGACCGAGCCGTCGGTCACCTTCATGTACGACGCGCCCTCGGCCTCGTCGTTGAGCGACAGGTAGGTCATGTCTGCATGAAGCAGCTGACGGGCCCGTCGGACGATGGCTGCCAGGATCGCGTCGACGTCCCGGATGGCGATGAGGTCGTGAGCCGTCTCGTAGAGAGCGCTGAGCTCGGCCTCGCGGCGGCGCTGCTCCGACATCCGCCCCCGCAGTCGCAGCGCCAGACCGTGCTGGTGACGGAGACCGGCGCGCTCCTCGTCGTCGTGAGCGGCCGCTTCCTGCTCCGCGAGGGCCCGGTCCAGCTCGACCTCGGAGGCACCTGTGTAGAGCAGGTCCAGGAACGAGGGCGGGGCGGGCACGGACGTCAGGATACGGACGCCAGCGCCCGGTCCACCTCCCGCGCGACCCGTTCACCGGACCGGACGGCGCCGTCGAGGTAGCCGTTCCACTCGGGCGAGGTCTCGGTGCCGGCCCAGTGCACGCGCCCGACGGGTCGGGCCAGCGCCGTGCCGAAGTCCAGCCAGGTGCCGGGGGTGAAGTAGCTGGCATAGCAGCCGCGCGACCAGGGATCGTCGGCCCAGCTCTTCTCGATGTAGGCCTGGACCCGCCTCGCCCGGGGCCCGAAGTAGCGCTCGAACGAGTCGATCACCGCACGGCGGCGTGCGGCCTTGGAGCGAGCGGCCCAGGCGCGCCCGTCAGCGGCCTCGATGAAGCCCATCAGCACCCCGAAGGGAGGGGTGGCACCGGGCGGTGAGTTGTCGAAGGTGATCTTGACCGGGCCGGTGTCCGACGTCGTTTGTCCCGCCAGACCCGCGGCACGCCAAAAGGGCTCGTCGTAGACGCACTGGACCTTGATGACGGTGCCCATCGGGATCCGTTGGGTCAGCTGGTCGCGTAGCGGGAAGCCCCGGCTTGTAGTCGATCCGGCCGGCCAGGGTCGGCGGGATCGCGAAGACGACCCTGCGGCAGCGGACCTCGAAGCCGTCGCCCTCCACCCGCACCCGGCCACCCCCGGTGGTCGATGCGCCGCACAGGTGAGGACAGGTCGAGCCGCACACCCTCGCGTGCGGCGCGACGCACCTGCCCGATCGAGAGCAGCTGGGACCCGCCCACGACCCGGTCCTGCTGGGCGCCCCCCGTGGTGTTGATCAAGGACTCCACGCTGCCGGCGGAGTGGAAGTAGAAAAGCGCATGGAGGAAGGACAGGTCGCGCGGCTCGGCGGAGAACACCGACTCGACAGCGAGCTCGAGGAGCTTGCGCGCGCCAGCGGTCCGCAGGCCGGGGAACGGTGACGGGGACCCGCCGTAGGGGTAGCCGATCGCGGTGTCGCCGTGGTCCATCCAGGTCTGGAACGTCATCGCGTCCCAGGCCGACGCGCGCGCCGCCGTCCACGGCGCCTCCAGCGGCACCTGCTTGCAGAGGCGATCGAGCCCGACCAGCGCCAGCGCGGCCTCCGCCGTCGCTGCTGGGTCGTGCGTCGGGATCCGTCCCAGCCCGAGGTCGCGGGCCGAGCGCGCCCACGCGCGCCTGGCCACGGACGTCGCCCGCGGTCGGATCACCCGCTGGCGCGTCGGCGATGGGTCCGAGCCACTGCCCGCCGACCTCGATGACGTGGGTGCTGTCGACGGCGTGGTTCAGGGTGCGGCCGCCGACCCGGTCGCGCGCCTCGAGCAGGACGACCTCGTGCCCACGCCGGGCCAGGTCGCGAGCAGCGGTCAGACCGGCAAGACCGGCGCCGACCACCACGACATCTGCGGTCGTGACCCTGGCTGCGGGAGCGGCGTGCACGGGCTCGTCGAGCGCCAGACCCGCGGTGGCGGCGCCGGCGACGGTCAGGAGTCCGCGGCGCGTGTGCTGCCCCAGGGACGGTGGGAGTGGGTCGGTCATCGGCTCTCCTCGTGGTGCACCAGGTCTGCGAAGACGGCCGTCTGCAGGTAGTCGTCCTCACGGGGTGATCCGTTGCCCGGCGCCCGTGCGGCAGCGCAGGCCCGGAGTCGGTCCCGATGGCCGCCGCAGGTCCGCGGCAGATCCACGGCACCAGCTGGACGAAGTGCTTCGTGGCTCCCGCGTAGCGACGGAAGCGGGCGGGGTCGGAGCGCAGCGCCTGCCCGTTGCCGACGTAGTGGCGAGGTCGGGAACGCTCGTGCCGTGCCGTGATCGCGGTCTGGCCGTCGAAGGCCAGGTCGAAGAGGTTGCCGACCATGTGGGCGGTGATGTTGTAGTCGAAGCCCGCCGCAGGGTCGGCGACCGCGCGCCACGTCGAGTCCATCCACTCCAGGGGCTGCCACGTGCTGCGCCCACCCGGGCCTGCCCAACGTCCTGGGTTGGCCTCGGCCTGGACGACCACGTCCACCCCTTGGGCCTCCATGCAGTGCATGTAGGTGCGTGCCGTGTCGCGGCACGGGTGCGCTGCTCGGCGGCCGAACGACGTGCCGTAGTTGAAGGCGGGCAGGGACGTGGCGAAGCCGGGCCCGGCGAGAGACCAAGCACGTCGATCTCGAGCGGCGTCAGCGGCACCTTCTCGTTGGTGAAGAGCAGGTTGCGGGTGCCCTGTGCGGCCGTGGGGTGGACGTCGTCCGGTCCCCACAGGAAGGTGCGGTTGGGGACGCGACCCGACGTCGCCACGTAGGCCGTGCCGTCATCGACCTCGGGATCACCGAACACCGCGACCTCGGCCGGGTCGTGCGACTCGCGGAAGCTGGCCTGGTTGTTGCTGGCCACCACGTAGGTGTCGAAGTCGCGCGCGATGTCGGAGAAGGTCTGGGAGACCGCGCGGGCCGACGTGTCGGTCGCGGCGAGCAGCAGCGCACGCCGGGGATCGACATCGGGATACATCGCCCGGTAGGCCGCGACCTGGGGTGCGTACTCGACCGCCAGCTCCTGCAACGCAGCGACGCCGCCCGCGGGAACGGCGTCGCTGCCGGGGCTCCCAGCGGGGTCGTCGCGAGCGCTCGGGTGGTGCGGCCACGTCGCCCGGTGGCCAGTGTGGCCAGGCCGACGTCCTCGGGAAACACGACCAGGGTCGGCTGACCGGGTCTGCGGTAGGGCTCCACGAGCTCGTGCACCAGGCAACGCATCGTGCGACGGAACGTCGCATAGGTCACGACGTGGTCGAGATCCTGCTTGAACTGGATGGCGAACACCCGCAGCGGCGCACCCGTGCGTGGCGTCCCGGTGGTGGCACGCCAGCTCGACGGTCGTCGTACGGCGCAGCCTGCCTCGCCGATCGGCGCGGAGCTGCTCGCAGCCGGCTCGGCAGGAGCGGGCTCCGCCGACGTCACCAGGACGGCCGGCAGGCCTGCGACGAGGGTGACCACCACCAGCACCCTGACGCCGGTTGCCCGTCCGTCCTCATCACGCCCGGTCAACGACCTTGCTCGGCCCGGGTCAGGGTCGACGGCTGGCTGGCCGGGAGCATCTGCGCCAACCGGCTGCACGCAGCCCGCTGCCGCGGCAGGCTCGGGCCATGCCCCCTCCCTCCCCGGGCCGGCCACCGAGCACCTGCCCGACCAGCCTCCCCGCTCCGACTACATCTCCGAGACCCGCACCATGGCCGCAGCCCTCGACGGCCGCATCGACACCATGGCCGACTTCCTGACGACGGTGATGGAGCGTCGTTGGCGCGACTTCGTCAACGACCTCTACGCCGACCTCGGCCAGGCCGGCGGCCTGGACTGCACCGATGCCAACGGCACCTACTACCTCTCCTTCACCACCCAGGGCGTCCGCTTCATCGGCAGCTATCCCTCCATGGGTGAGTGGGCCAAGGACGACATCACGATTCCCTGGGACTTCATCGACCCGGCGAAGTTCGACCGACTGCGGGTGCTGCTCGGCAAGGGCACCTGAGGGTGCCTACGGCGACCCCCCAGGTCCTCGACCTGGCCCTGCCACAGGTGCGACTCAGCGCCCTCGCGTGGGGCCCGAGCGACGGACCGCTGGTCGTGGCGTTGCACGGTTTTCCCGACACGGCGTGGACCTGGCGACACCTCGGACCACTGCTTCCAGGTAGGCGCGCTGATCTCTGATGCGGCGGCCCTGCACGGGGTGCTCGACGGCGACGAGCGGGCCGTGCTGGTCGGGCACGACTGGGGTGCGATCACCGCCAACGGCCTGGGCGCGCACGAGCACAACCCCTATCGTGCGGTCGTCTCGCTCGCGGTACCTCCCATCCCCGCGATGTCGGACGCCTTGGCGGGCTGGGGGGCGCTCCGGCTGGCGCCGAAGCAGCTGCGGCTCAGCTGGTACACCCTGTTCAACCAGCTGCCGGTCCTGCCCGAACGCGGCTTCGAGCGGCTGGTGCGCCATCTGTGGCGCGCCTGGTCACCGGGCTACGACGCGAGCGAGGACCTCGAGCACCTGCTCGCCAGCGCGAGGACCCGGGAGCAACGCGCGGCCGTGATCGGCTACTACCGCGCCGTGCCGCGGGTCTGGGCGGTACCGGAGGGCTACGCCGACTGGCACCGCACCTGGACCGCGATGTCGACCGTGCCCAGCCTCTACCTGCACGGCGCCGACGACGGCTGCCTCCAGGCGGCCATCGCAGAACGTGCGGTCGCGCGGCTGCCCGCGGGGGCGGAGCACCTCATCGTCGACGGCGCCGGCCACTTCCTCCAGCTCGAGCAGCCGACGATCGTCAACGACGCGATCACCGCCTTCATCGAGCGCTGAGGGCGCAGGGACTAGCGACGAGGCAGCAGCAGGGACAGGTCGATGCCGGCCCCGTCGCTGACGTCCGACTCCAGCCGACCGCCGAGCGCCTCGACGACCGAGCGTGCCTCCTCGACCAGCGTCTCCTCGCGCGCGATCGCCTGGCGCGCCGAGCTGATGATGATGCGCAGGTGACCGCGGGCGTCTCCCTCGAGGACCAGTCGCGCGTCACCGGCGCCCCGGCGAACGACGTGGCGCAGCAGCAGGTCGAGGATCTGCTCGATGGGGCCGGGGGTGAAGGTCAGCTCGAGGTCACCCTCGACCGCCGCGGTCACACCACGACCGAGCACCGCCAGCTCGTCGGACCAGTGCTGCGCCGAGTCGGTCGCGAGGTCGCGCAGCGGGATCTGCTCGCCACCGATCAGCCCCTGCCTCGAGAGGGTCACGAGCTCGCCGGCCACCTCGTTGACCTTGTCGACGGCCGCCATGCCGCGCACCGCGGCGGCGCGTGACTCCTCGGAGAGCTGTGCGTCCAGCGCGAGCTCCTCGAGCTGCAGCCGCAGCACGGTCAGGGGTGTGCGGAGCACGTGGGAGGCGTGCATCGAGAACGCCTGCTCGCGCTCGAGCCGGTCACGCAGGGCCACTGCGCTGGAGCGCAGCGCCTCGGAGATCGCGCGGGCCTCGGGCACGCGGGTCTCCGGCAGGTCGAGGTCGAAGCGGCCTCTACCGAGCGCGCCGGCGGCGATCGCGAGCCGTTGGAAGGGCGCCGAGAGCGAGCGGGAGATGACCAGGCCGCTCAGGGCCGAGACGACACCGATCAGCAGGAACAGCACGATCACCGACCAGGGGTCCTCGCTGAGGATGCCGCCGATCCTCGACGCCGACTGGCGCACCGTCAGGTCACCCTCGTCGAGCGTGATCGTCGAGGAGACGCCACCGTCGGCCTCGAAGTCGGGTCCCCCCACCTCGACGACGTCGCCCCCGTCGGGCGCGTAGGCGAGCTGGGTGTCAGCGCTGACGTAGTCGTTGAGGAACGAGGCATCGATCTCCTCACCTTGTTGCTCGCGCGCCTCGATCACGGCAGCCAGGGTCGTGGCCTCGCGGAAGATGTGCTCGCCCTCGCGCTCGCGCTGCATCCCGTCGAGCGTGACCGAGCGCACCGCACCTGCGGCAAGCACCAGGCCGAGGGTGACGACGACGAAGCCGAGGATCAGCCGATCACGCATCGGGGGGGTTGCCCTCGAGGCGGAATCCCACGCCCCGAACAGCCACCACCCGCTCCGAGACCCCGACGCTCTCGAGCTTGTGGCGAAGACGACCGATCGTCACGTCGAGCGTCTTCGTCGATCCGTACCAGTTCTCGTCCCAGACGTCGGCCATCAACCGACCGCGCGAGACGACCTTGTCGCGGTGCGCCGCCAGCATGTTGAGGACGTCGAACTCCTTGCCCGTCAGCGGCACCTCGTCCTCACCGACATAGACCCGGCGAGCGGCCACGTCGATGCGCAGCGCGCCCTCGTCGACGCCGTCGCTGCCGCTGGCACCCGACGTACGCCGGATCAGGGCGCGCACACGCGCCTGCAGCTCGGCGAGACCGAAGGGCTTGCTGAGGTAGTCGTCGGCGCCGTAGTCGAGCCCCACGACGCGGTCGAGCTCACCGGCGCGGGCGGTCACGATCATGATCGCGCCGTCGTAGCCGCCCTCACGCGCCTTGCGGCAGACCTCGAGGCCGTCCATGTCGGGCAGCCCGAGGTCCAGGATCACGACCTCGGCCGAGCGCGCCTGGAGCTCGTCGAGCGCCTTTTGGCCGCTGTCGACCCACAGGACGTCGTAGCCCTCTCGCTCCAGAGTCCGGACGAGAGGAATCGCGATGTCCTCTTCGTCCTCGACGACCAGAACCCTGTGTGCCACAGGACCAAGCATAGGGCTTGCGGGGGCTGCCTACCTCGCACATGGGCCGACTCGGTGAGTCAGGCGCGCGCGGACGAGGCGACCGCGACGCGCATCGTGGACCAGCACGACGAGCAGCAGCGTGCCCGGCACCAGGAGAAACATCAGCCACGCCGGCTGCCCGATGGGGACGATGAAGGGATATCCCACGTACGGGATGCTCAGCACGACCCGCGCCATCGTGGGCTGGTCGAGCGCGACCAACCACGGATCGGGTCCGCGCTCGGCGTCACCGCGCGTCTGCAGCCGGGCGCCCTCGATCCACTCGATCCGGTGGGTGACCAGGTCGTCGCCGCCCGCGGACCGGGGTCGGACGTAGGTGATGACATCGCCGACTCGCAGGTCGCTCGTCGGGACCCGGCGTTCGAAGACCACCGACCCACGCTCGATGCTCCCGCTCATCGAGTCGCTGGTGACGACGTAGCGCTCCAGACCGAACATCGTCGGCACCAGCGCGAGCAGCGTGACCGGGGCGAAGATGGCGAGGGTCAGGAAGATGCGGGCGCGCGTGGAGAGCTGGCGTCGCGGCGGTGCCGGCGCGATCTCCACTGCAGGTCCTTACGAGCGTGCGTGCGTGCGGTGTCAGGGTCCGGGGACCAGTACCCAGGCGTAGGTGGCCTGCGCGACCTGCTGGCCGGGCACGGCGAAAGGCGCGTCGTCGGAGAGCTCCACGGTGAAGCGGAAGGTGGCGGAGCCTCCGGCCGCGATCTCTCCCATGTCCTGGGTGAGGTCGGCCATCGCGCCGAACGCTCCGGCATAGACCTGCCCGCCGTCGTCGTCGTCGATCTGCAGCTGCAGCAGGTCGCCCTGGGATTCCGACGGGCCACCCTGCTCGGTGAAGGCGAGGCGCACGGGTCCGTCGGTGGAGTTGCGGATCGTCACCGACCGCTGGACGGCGTCGCCAGGCTGGATGCCGGCGACCGTGAGCGTCGCTCGGTTGTCCTGTGCGACGAGCTGTACGCCCGTCTCGGAGCCGCTGGCCTGGCTCCACGGAACGCCGCTCAGGGCGGCCACCACGCCCACGAGGACGACCGAGGCGACGGACAGCACGACCTTGCGCGCGATCGCGATCTTCATGACACCTCCCAGGCTGGCAACGATGAGCCTGATCACGACGTTACGAGCCGTCCCGCCACGGCCGGGGAACGTCGGTCCCACGACCGGTCCACGGTTGGGTAACACCCGTCAGGCGGTGAAGAGATCGCCCCTCTGGGCGACCCGGTCGAGGACCTCCTCGAAGCCGAGCTGCTCCAGCCCGAGGGGGTCCTCGGCCCCGGCCTCGACCTCGTCCCAGGATACCGGCGCGGCGACGTACGGCTTCTCCTTGCCGCGCAGCGAGTAGGGCGAGATGGTCGTCTTGGAGCCGGCGTTCTGCGACCAGTCGAGGAAGACCTTGCCGCCGCGCTTGGCCTTGGTCATGGTCGCGGTGACGAGCCGCGGGTGCTCCCCCTGGAGCTCCTCGGCGACCTCCTTGGCCAGCGCCGTGGAGTCGTCGCTCGGCAGTCGGCGCGCCAGGTCGGCGTAGAGGTGGAGGCCCTTGCTCCCGCTGGTGACGGGCTTGGCGCTCAGGCCCCGGTCCGCGAGCTTGGTGCGGGCCAGGAGCGCCACCTGGCAGCACTCGTGGAGACCGGCGGGCTCGCCCGGGTCGAGGTCGATCACGATGCGGTCGGCGTTGCGGGGCCGACCGTTGCGCCCGACCGTCCACTGGTGCACGTGCAGCTCGAGCGCCGCCAGGTTGACCAACCAGGTCAGCGTCGCGAGGTCGTCGACGATGGGGAAGGTGAGGGTGCCGTCGCCGGTGCCGGTGCGGCTGCCGGTGGTGGGGACGGTCGCGGTGCGCACCCAGGACGGTGTGCCGGCCGGGGCGTTCTTCTCGAAGAAGCTCATGTCCCCCACCCCGTGCGGCCAACGGATCCGGGTGACCGCGCGGTCCCGGAGGTGGGGCAGGAGCACGGGCGCGATCCGGGCGTAGTAGCTCAGCACCTCGCCCTTGGTGGTGCCCGTGCGGGGGAAGAGGACCTTCTCGAGGCTGCTGATCGTCAATGTGCGGCCCTCGACGTCGACGTGGACCTCCTGCTTGTCGTAGGCGGGCTTCCGCGGGCTCACAGGTCCTCGGCCCTCACATCGGTGCGCACGCCCTGGTAGGAGGGCTGGCGCAGCCTGGCGTAGCCGGCACCGTGGGTGTCGACGTCGATGACGACGCTCGGCTCGACCCAGCGGGTGCCGAGCGCATCCGGACGTGGCACCTCGTCGGCGAAGGGGCTGACGTCGCGGGCGAGCGGCGCCAACAGGTCGCTCAGCAACCGGCCCGCCCTGGCGCCGATGCCGCTGCCGACCCGGCCGCGGTAGAGCAGCCCGTCGGGGGTCTGCTCCCCCACCAGCACCGCTGCAAGACGTTCGGTCGTCCCCTCCTGGGCTCGCCAGCCGCCGACGACGTAGGAGTGCCGGTGGCGGTGGGCGAGCTTGACCCAGTGCGGGGAGCGCTGGTCCAGGACGTAGCGGGAGGTGCGGCGCTTGCTGACGATGCCCTCCAGCCCCTGCTGCAGGGTCGCCTCGTGCAGCATCGGCCCGTCGTCGTAGGCGTCGGGCACCTGCCAGGTGCCGCCGAGGTCGAGCCCCCGCAACAGCTCACGCCGTCGCTCGAGAGGCTGGTCGGTGAGGTCGGTGCCGTCGAGACGAAGCAGGTCGAAGACCATGAACGTCGCGGGGATCCGGGCACTGAGACGCAGCGCGGTCGCGGCCTTGCGGGTGTGGATGCGGTCCTGGAGCACGCGGAAGTCGGGCACGCCGCTGTCGTTGAGCGCGATCACCTCACCGTCGACGAGGACGTCGCGACCCTCGAGCGGCCCGGCCGAGATCTCGGGCCAGGCGGGCGTGACGTCGTTGCCGTTGCGGCTCCACAGCCGGGTGCCACCGACATCGCGGAGCGTGTCGGCCAGGACCCGCACACCGTCCCACTTGACCTCGTGGCTCCACTGGTCACCGACAGGCACGTGGGTGCCCTTGGTGGCGAGCATGGGACGCATGACGACATCATGCCTCTCGTGAACGACATGACGTACGCCGTGATCGGCGCCGGGCCGTCCGGCCTGGCAGCCGCCCGCAACCTGCAACGCGTGGGCATCGCGTGGGTGGGTTACGAGCTGGCGGCAGGCGTGGGTGGCCTCTGGGACATCGACGGTCCGCGCAGCACGGTCTATGAGTCCGCCCACCTGATCTCCTCGAAGCGCACCACCGAGTTCGCCGAGCACCCGATGGCCGACGAGGTCGCCGACTACCCCTCCCACCGTGAGCTGCTCGCCTACTTCCGCGACTTCGCCGACCGCTTCGACCTGACCGCCGGCTTCACGTTCGGCGCCGAGGTCGTGGCAGCCGCGCCGCGGCCGGGAGGCGGCGGCGGCTGGACGGTTACCGTGGAGGTCGACGGCGTGCGCACCGAGCACCAGCACGCCGGGGTCCTCCTCTGCAACGGCACCCTGAGCGAGCCGTCGGTGCCGACCTTCGCGGGCTCCTTCGACGGCGAGGTGCTGCACACCAGCGCCTACAAGAGCCCCACGACCTTCACCGGCAAGCGGGTGCTGATCATCGGCGCCGGCAACTCCGGCTGCGACATCGCCGTCGACGCGGTGCACCACGCGGCGTCGGTCGACCTGTCGGTGCGACGCGGCTACTACTTCGTCCCGAAGTACCTGTTCGGCAAGCCCGCCGACACCCTCAACCAGGGCAAGCCCCTGCCGCCACGGATCAAGCAGGCGATCGACACCCGGGTGCTCAAGCTCTTCACCGGCGACCCGGTGCGCTTCGGCTTCCCCCAGCCCGACTACAAGATCTATGAGTCGCACCCGATCGTGAACACGCTGGTCCTGCACCACCTCGGTCACGGCGACCTCCGCGTCCGCCCCGACGTACGACGGCTCGCGGGGTCCGAGGTCGAGTTCACCGACGGCAGCCGCTCGCCCTACGACGTGGTGGTCCTGGCCACCGGCTACCACCTGCACTACCCGTTCGTGGACCCGGCGCTGCTGCAGTGGAAGGGACGCGGCTCCGCCCCGGACCTCTACCTCAACATCTTCACCCAGGCCGACCCCGACCTGTTCGTGCTGGGCATGATCGAGGCGTCGGGCATCGGTTGGCAGGGTCGCTACGAGCAGGCCGAGCTGGTGGCGTCGTACCTCCGCGCGCGGCGCGACGACCCGGCCGCAGCTCGTGAGCTCGAGCAGCGGGCCGCGGGGCCACGACCCGACCTCTCGGGCGGCTACCACTACCTGGGCATCGAGCGGATGTCCTACTACGTGAACAAGGACGCCTACCGCTCAGCGGTGCGCGCCGAGATCAAGGGGCTCACCTCATGACCGACGTCGACAACATCCGGATCGCCTTCGAGGAGTCGTCGCTGACGACCCTCAAGATCGTGATCGGGGCGATCCTCTTCGGCATCGCGCTCGACACCAAGCTGGACGACTTCGCGGCCGCGCTGCGACGACCCGGTGCGATCGCGATCGGCATCGTGGCCCAGTTCCTCCTGCTGCCGGCGATCACCTTCGTGCTCACGCTGGCGCTGGACCTGCGTGGCTCGATCGCGCTGGGCCTGATCCTCGTGGCCTGCTGCCCCCCGGGCAACGTGTCCAACATCCTCACGCACCGCTCCGGGGGCGACGTCGCACTCTCGGTGTCGATGACAGCCGTCGGCAACGTGCTGGCGATCGTGCTGATGCCGTTGAACGTCGCGTTCTGGGGCGGGCTGCACCCCACCGGCAAGAAGGTGCTCGAGGACATCGACCTCAAGGCCCTGGACATGCTGGTCGAGGTCGGGCTGGTGATCGGGCTGCCGTTCGTCGCGGGCATCGCGATCGCCCGCCTGTGGCCGCGTATCGCCTCCGCGGGCCACCGGGTCATCGGCCCGCTGTCCTACGTCGCCCTGGCGGCGATCATCGTCGTGGGCGTCGCCAAGAACTGGGACATCTTCGTCGACTACATCGGCGTCGTGCTCCTCGCCGTCTTCCTCCACGACGCGCTCGCGCTGCTGCTCGGCTACGGCATCGGTCGCGCCACCCGGTTGCCCGACGCCAGCGTGCGGGCGATGACCTTCGAGGTCGGGATCCGCAACGCCGGGCTCGGGCTGCTGCTGGTCTTCACCTACTTCGACGGCCTCGGCGGGATGGCGCTCGTCGCCGCGTGGTGGGGCATCTGGGACATCATCGCCGGGCTCACCGTCGCGGTGCTCTGGCGACGCGTACGCGGCGTGGCACCCGCGGCGTCCTCCCGCGCGGAGGTCACCGTATGACCGCCGTCCTGATCACCGGCGGCAACGGCTTCCTCGGCTCCTCGGTGGTCCGGGGTCTGGCAGCGGCCGGACACGCCGTGACCAGCGCGGACCTGCGGGTGCCTGCCGATCCGGTGACGGGGGTCGACCACGTGGTCCTCGACGTGCGCGACCCGGCCGCCGTGTCCGCGGCCGTGGCCCAGTGCCGGCCCGAGGTGGTCGTGCACCTCGCCTCGATCGTCACCCCCGGCAAGGACTCCTCGCGCGAGCTCGAGCGGGCCGTCGACGTCGACGGGTCGCGCCACGTCCTCGACGCCTGCCTGGCCCACGGCGTCCGCCGCCTCGTGGTGTCGTCGAGCGGCGCGGCCTACGGCTACCACCCCGACAACGGCCGGGCCCACGGCGGCTGGCTGACCGAGGACGACCCGGTGCGTGGCAACGTCGAGTTCGCCTACAGCGACCACAAGCGCCAGGTCGAGGAGATGCTCGCGATCGCACGCGTGGAGCACCCGGCGCTGGAGCAGGTGGTGCTGCGGATCGGCACGATCCTCGGCGAGCGGGTCGACAACCAGATCACCGCGCTCTTCGAGCGGCCCCGGCTGCTCAAGATCCGCGACGCCGACTCCCCCTTCGTGTTCATCTGGGACACCGACGTGGTGGCGATCATCGAGCAGGCGGTCACGGGCGCGGCGACAGGCGTCTTCAACGTGGCCGGGGACGGCGCACTGACCATCAGCGAGATCGCCGGCCTGCTGGGCAAGCGGGTGCTGGAGATCCCCGAGCCGACGCTGCGGATCGCGCTGATGATCGGCAAGCGTGTCGGCCTCACGTCGTACGGGCCGGAGCAGACGCGGTTCCTCCAGTTCCGTCCCGTGCTCGCCAACGACCGCCTCAAGGAGGTCTTCGGCTACACGCCGACGCGCACCTCGCGGGAGGCCTTCGACGCGTGGTGCACGACGGGGTGCACGACGGGGCGCACGACGGGGCGCACCCGTGCGGGTGGTGGCCGCTGACGCGGTCGCGATGAATACTGGACGCCGCGGCGGTCCACCCGTCAGCAGCAGTCACTACCCGTCACAGCGAGAGGCTTCCCATGCGAGCGATCTGGAAGGGCGCGGTCTCCTTCGGCCTGGTGAGCGTCCCCGTCAAGCTCTACGCGGCCACGGAGTCGCACGACGTGTCCTTCCGCCAGGTGCACGCCAAGGACGGCGGGCGGATCAAGTACCAGCGCGTCTGCTCGATCGACGGCGAGGAGGTCCCCTACGCCGACATCGCCAAGGGCTACGAGACCGAGGACGGCGAGATGGTCATCCTCAGCGACGACGACATCGCTGAGCTGCCCTCGACGTCCTCGCGCGAGATCGCGGTCGAGAAGTTCGTCCCCAGCGACCAGATCGACCCCATGCTCTTCGAGAAGAGCTACTACCTCGAGCCGGAGAAGACCGGCGCCAAGCCCTACGCGCTGCTGCGACAGGCACTCGTGGACGCCGACCGCATGGCCGTGGTCACCGTCGCGCTGCGCCAGCGCACGTCGGTCGCGGTGCTCCGCGTGCGCAACGACGTGATCGTCCTGCAGACCATGATGTGGCCCGACGAGGTCCGCCAACCCGATTTCAGCGTCGAGGCCGGCGAGATCAAGGACGCCGAGGTGAAGATGGCCACGATGCTGGTCGAGACCCTCGCCGGCGACTTCGACGCCGCGGAGTTCGAGGACGACTACGCCGGCGCCGTCGAAGCCCTGGTCAAGGCCAAGATCGAGGGCGGCGACATCAAGCGCACCCCCACCTCCACCAAGTCCTCCGGCGAGGTGGTCGACCTCCTCGCCGCCCTCCAGCGCTCCGTCGACGCGGCCAGGACCGCGCGGGGTGAGTCGTCCGGGGCTGAGGGGGAGGCTGAGGCTGACGAGAAGCCCGCCAAGAAGACGACGAAGAAGGCTCCGGCACAGAAGAGCGCTGCCAAGAAGGCGGCTGCGAAGAAGGCCACCGCCAAGAAGGCTCCGGCGAAGAAGA
>Ga0136639_10000417_pt1 | contig 13898 bp, 16 predicted proteins | sample AntDrymUQ8592106_2_FD_113739 | JGI IMG/M metagenome (GOLD analysis project Ga0136639, IMG submission 113739) | Polar desert sand microbial communities from Dry Valleys, Antarctica - metaG UQ859 (21.06) | ecosystem: Environmental > Terrestrial > Soil > Desert | place: Antarctica: Dry Valley...
CAATACACGGAGGTTTGTATTTTGCCGCTTCGGCAAGACTTCATTTACGAAATTTTGAAAAACCCAAACACCCCGGCATTTATCTGCAGGCTGGCCTTAAGCAACTTTCTTTTCGAACAAACTATGGGTATAACGAAGTAGTTGAGAGCACTGGCTATTTGTCTATAGATCTTGGTTTCCGATTTTAACTGCGGCGGGAGAATCTATAATACGTCGAAAGATAAATGGCAAATCATTTTTGGAGAGACAATTCCTGTTTGCGTTTAATTCAAGTTGAAAACATATACTAAAACAACTTATGCCTTGTCTGCCAGTTGTCCATGGCATCTACCATGATAAAAATATGAGAGAAAAATATTACGAGGGTTTCGCCGATATAAAAAGTAATGCGCCAAAAGGCCTGGTTGATACTAAACTTTTTCTGTAACATAGGATCAGTTTATATATCAACGCCATCGTTAAACTTTTATTTTGCAACCCGCTAAATTTTTTTCAAAGCGAAGTTTATTCACCAACAGTAACGGGGATAATTTCGATGCAATCCTGCTTGTTTTTTTTGGAGGTTATCTCCAGTCGATGACCGGATACATACTCAAATAAAAATTCTTTCAAAATAAAGGTATCTGGCAAATCTTCGAAGGGAAGATCAGGAGCAATTAGGTAGATAGCATTTAAATCCTGGCCCTTAAGTATCTGAACTTCGGTGTACCTGGTCTTTGTATTTCCGTTGATATGAAATAGAACTTTTGCGGCAAACCCGATCACACCGTCAGGTTGCTTAAGCTTGAAATCGAGTATAAACTGGTCTATTGCCTGTTCGTTAAACATCTTTTTCCGGGGTTACTAAGTCTGTTTTGGTTAAATCGAACTAAATATAACAAATAAAAAGTCATTTGGTTGGTGCCATAGCAAACTTGTTGCTATTTACAATATTCTACAGCCTGTTCCGTTTTATTACAAATCCAAACAAAATGAAACAAATCACAGGAATAAGTGTACTGATATTTTCTCTCTTTTTTCAATCCTGCATTACAAAAAGAATTGCAGAGAATAACTTAACGGCAACCGAACAGGAATCAGTACGAAATGAGTCTTCTAACTGCTTCGTGGAATTTGCAGATGGTCAAATTAAAAATTTCTCCACGCTCAAACTAATTAAAGGCATAACCACTACGCCTCATTTACTAGGCGATGGCAAGTTTAAAATAAAAGCCCGGGATATAAGGGCCTATCAGAATAATAATCATTATGCCATATCTCAAAAAGTTTACAACCCTAAGAGGCTTTCTTATGTTGCCATTGAATCATTACCTGGATTTGCAGTTCAGATTGCAAAAGGAAAACTAAATATCTACGTTAGAAAATCTTACGACAGCAACAAAGCCATTGAAGAATATTTTATACAGAAAGGCGATGATCCAATATCTGAGTATTCTTATGAGGCCATGATTGAAGTTATCAAGGATAACCCGGAGGCTGCTGATTTTTTTAATAGCCAGAAGTATAAAGCCGCCAGGCCTATTTTGAAAGGAACGGCTGACCTGTTCAACAGCGGTAATTCTTTCACGAGTAAATAAGACACTAGTTGAGTCGGTGATTAGAGATCAGTAGGGCACCATTGACCTTTGACCTTTGACCTTTGATCATTGACTATTGACTTTCTGACCATTGACTATATTTGCGGCAAGAACAAATATTAATGGCGCAGAAAAAGCTTTACAGATTTGCACAATTAAAAACATTCCCCAATGTGCTGGAAAAACCTTTAGATGTAAAAGGTACATGGAGCGACTTCTTCAAAACTGAAAATCCCATTATCCTGGAGCTTGCCTGCGGGCGCGGAGAATATACACTCGGGTTAGCGGAACTACATCCGGAAAATAATTATATAGGTATTGATATCAAAGGCAACCGGATGTACATTGGTGCCAGGGAAGCTTTGCAAAAGAATCTTTCCAATGCAGCATTTCTCCGAACCCAAATTGAGACCTTACCGGATTATTTTGAGGAGGGTGAAGTTTCTGAAATATGGATCACTTTCCCCGATCCGCAACTACGTCTTTCCAAAGCCAAAAAGAGATTAACACATCCACGTTTTTTGAGATTGTATCAGCAAGTTCTAAAACCGGGTGGCCTCATCCATTTAAAAACCGACTCGCCTGATTTGTTCGAGTTTACATGCTTTGTGATTGATTTGTTTGGACTTAATAAAATTCAATCTTCAGAAAATATATATGCTGCCGGGCAAGTACCCGAAGAACTACTTATAAAAACACATTACGAAAGTCTGGACATAGCACAAAGCAAGAAAGTTTATTACCTGCAGTTTACTTTACCCCAGACATTACCTTTACACGATGAAAAACTAAAAGAATTATTGATGCATGAGTGAAGAGAAATTCAGCGACGACTATTATTATAATGCAGATGGTTTCGTGGTGTTAACCGAAAAATATCTTTTGGACAGGGGATATTGTTGTGGTAATGGTTGCATAAACTGTCCGTATAATTATAAAAATGTACCAGAACCAAAAAGGTCAAAATTATTAAAGGCGAGGGAAGACAAAGACAGCTAAGCATGCGTAAAAAAATTGCCACACCCAAAGAAATCTCAACTGGCGAGCCTGCTATAAAAAAAAGCCGTGATTTCTTTCTTGATGTTTATGATGTGGTGAGGCAAATACCTAAAGGCAGGGTCACGTCTTATGGAGCTATTGCGAATTATCTCGGCACTAAACTGTCTTCGCGAATGGTCGGCTGGGCAATGAATGGGGCGCATGGCATTAAACCCAAAGTGCCGGCACATCGGGTAGTAAATAGAAATGGTATGCTTACCGGAAGGTTACATTTTGCAACACCGGATGAAATGGAAAATTTATTGAAGGCTGAAGGCATCGAAGTTAAAGAGCATACTGTAAGTAATTTCAAAAATCTATTCTGGGATCCCTATACACATCTCTCATTATAAAGCTTATGACACAGGAGAATATACAGGGAAAAGTGACTTTCATCAACCATGAGAAAAAGTATGCCATCATAGAATACCTCCAAAATGGTAAAAAGAAAACTGTTAATGGAAATATTGATGAAGCATTTCAGAAAACATTAAAAGATCAGAACCTCATCCGCAAAGTACATCACTTTCTTTCAGGTGATATCGTGGAATTTAAAATCCGCATATCGGACAGGGGCGATCGGATGATTGCTACCAACATAAAATTCCTTTATAACAATGCCCTTGATGAACTCATCAATAAAGCAAGGACCAATAATAAGTTTATTGGTTATCTCAAAATGGTAGATGATAAATATTTTATTAAAGAGATTGACAGCTACTTGTTTTTCCCAATTCCTTTTTCACCATGGCAAGTGATGCCGGTAGATAACGGACTGAATGAGCAGGTTACCTTTTCACTGGAGAATTTAGAAAAAAAAGAAAAAGTTTCTGCAAGGCTTTATACTAGTGAATACATCCCGGAATTTCATACAGCTGTTAAATTTCACAAGTCTAAAACACCTGTGGAAGCTACGGTGTCTAGGGTTACGCCACACAGCATTTATTTAAACGTGATTAGTGATAAGATCCAGGCGAAAATTGATGCAGATCATAAAGATCTTCAGGATGTAAAACCGGGTGATAAGGTTGGTGTTATTATCAGCCATATAAGTCTTACTAAAATTGTAGTGGAAACTGTGTAGATGTGCAAATGTGCAAATTGAAAATGCATAGTTTGAGTCCCTCGCGCCTCGCTATGGTTCGTGGCGCACGAACCGTTATTTAGATCAAGACAAAAAAGCCTTGTCATACTGAGCCTGTCGAAGGACTGTACATGAATTTATTAAGAGATAAAGCAAGAAACGTTGAGCCAGAATGTTTCTGATGTTGATTGTGCTCCGTCCTTCGACAGGCTCAGGATGACATAGGTTTTTTAGGATGGCAACCTTTTTTTCTTTGTGTCTTTGTCCGCCCGGATGATCCGTTCGGACGGGCGTGAAAATTATCTCGCCATGTTTCGTGGCTCAAGAACCATATTAAAGAACAAACTCCGCCATGGTTCGTGACTCACGAACCATTATTTAGATCAAGACAAAAAAGCCTTGTCATACTGAGCTTGTTGAAGTACTGTACATGAATTGAATAAGAGATGAAAGCAAGAAACGTTGCGCCAGAATTTTTCTTATGTTGATTGTGCTCCGTCCTTCGACAAGCTCAGGATGACATCATTTTTTCAGGATGACATGCTTTTGCCTGAAACCTAACTATAATAAGGGTGTATAAAATAATACACCAGCACCCCTGTTATAGCAACATAGAACCAGAGTGGCCAGGTAATTCGGGCAAGCCTCTTATGGCGTATATACTCTCCCGTTAGCCCCCGATAAGCTGTAAATAAAATCAAAGGCAAAATTAACCCGGCCAGAGGAATGTGTGTAATTAGTATAACGTAGTATAAAGTACGGGTTGAACCTGCTGCTTGTTTTTCTGCTTCACTTACCAGGCCATCATGGTTAACATCTCCAAATTTTGTGTCGCCCGCCAACAGGTGGTGAGCTATATAACTTACTAAAAAAAAGATGGAAAAAATCAGCGCCGTAATCATCAGATTTTTATGCAGCTTATAATGTCGCTGCTTAACAGAGATTAAAGCAGCAACCAACAAAAGTGCTACCGCCGAATTTATAATGGCATTCGCCAGAGCAAATACATGAACATCAAAGGGAAGATCGATCTGCCATTGTACCCGGCTCAGAATAATAACCGCAGTAAATACAATAACTGAAAGGGTAAATATAAGTATACGAGCTTTCGAATCATTTTTTTCAATGGTTGGGGCCAGCATAGTTTTTTATAGTTTAGTATTTATTAATCATTTAGAATGCCTGTTAATTAGGTTTAGAAGGTTTAGGGGTTTAGAAGACGTACGAAATAAAAACTATTAATTTAACTCTCTCTTCTTTGATAGGTAGGCAACCAAAAATATTACCATACCTATTCCTAAAAAAATATAAGGCAGGTGTGGTATGAAGCCTCTTAAAATAGACGGACTTTTTCTATCTTTTTCTAACATCAGTGTAGGAATATCCCGTGCGAGTTGCGATTGCTTCAACGTATCATACCCACTATACCAGCCCCGGATGATCCTGTTGCTATCCAGCAGGAAAAAATCTTCTGTATGAATGAAGGCGGTGTCAACCTGGGGGTCTGCAATGTTTGCCTTCATTTCTTTGATGGCAAAATCATAGATCTCCTTTTTATCTCCGGTAACCATCCACCAGGAATCGTGGTTGACATTAAATTTGTCGGCATACTTACGAAGATTCGGTACGCTGTCGTGCTCCGGGTCAACACTTATTGAGATGAATTGAACGATATCTGCATTTTTCTTAAATGAATCCTGTAATTTTTTCATTGCACGTGTGAGGCCAGGACACACAACGGGACAGCGGGTAAAAAAGAAATTCATGACAATGATCTTACCATGCGCATTATCCAAAGAAACTTTTTGACCGAGCTGGTTAATAAATTGAATGTTTCTCACGCTATGCCATGCAGTATCCGGCAATTGCTTTCCTTTGACATCCTTTACAAAAGTGCTGTCATAGAAATAGCGCGGAGGCATGTGTACCGCATCTTTACTTAAATATTTTACGATCCAATAACCTGCTAATGGGATTACGATGGAAAGCAACAATGCCAGTATGGCTCTTTTATTCACTTCTTAAAGTTTAGAAATTAGTACTCATTTAAAAGCACTAACATTTGTGTTTAGAGGTTTAGAAGGTTAGCAGACGCACTAAATAGCAAACTATTAATATATATTTCGCAATCCTGTAGATTGTAATTAAAAAAAACCATCGTTACCGCAAGGCGAACGATGGTAACAATAAATATTTTAATCGCAACTAATCCTTCGCTCCTTGCTTTTTCGCAGGCATTTCCTTTTTGTAAGTGTTTGTCTTGCTGCCAGCATCCGTATTACGCATTTGTTTCCAGCTATCTCCATCCATAAGAAAAGCAACAATGAACCAAACAAAAAGTATCAGTGGAAAAACAATTGTCATAATGAAATTGCGTATCTCACTGCCGAGATGCATGAAAATGGACACGATATAGTAAGCCTTGGCAAGGGTTAAAATACAAACCACACCCTTAAAAAGTAATATCATGAATTCCCTCGGCGTGTCGCCCTTGTTGATATTGTAAATCAGTAACCCAATCACCAATTCCGCAACGGTGATGGCTGATAATATCCAGAATGTTTTCCAGATGTGTTTTGTACCCCCATCATGTTTTGGTGCAAAAGTTATCTCCGGAGATATTGTATGTTCACTCATAATTACAATCTTTAAAAAAATTATTCAGTTATATCAGATAAAAACAAAGGAATACAAACACCCACACCAAATCCACAAAGTGCCAGTAAAGCCCTGCTTTTTCTATCATTTCATAATGACCGCGCTGGTCAAAATGTCCAAGCTTAGTTTTAATATACATCACAATATTGATGATCACTCCGCTGAAAACGTGGAATCCATGAAAGCCGGTAATTCCAAAAAAGTATCCGCCGAAGGCAATGGGTCCCGCCTGGGTTGCATGAATACCGGATGCAGATATTTGTTGTATTAGTTGCGCATTTGACAAACCAGATAAATTATGTGATGCTGCTTCGCCACTGTGGTTGATTGTTGAAGCAATATTTACCAATTGGTCATGTGGCGTCTTTTGTAAGGAGGCAACCAATTCGGTATGAGATAAAACGGATCCCCATGGATTCATTGTCACAGTAGTCGGGATGGCATCCATAGTTCCATTAGACAATAATGTAACATGTTCAGCGGTCAATAAATGCGTCCATTCCCATGCCTGGCAACCTAAAAATGCAAGTCCACCAAGGATTGTAAGTATCATATAGTTCTCCACACCTTTCCGGTTCATCTTATGTCCTTCATGCACTGCAAGCACCATCGTCACCGAACTAAAGATCAGAATGAAAGTCATAAGACTTACAAATGCAAGAGGTAAATTTGCATGACCTGCAAAAGGAAATGAATTAAAGACTGCATTGGGATCTGCCCACTCGTTTACGCTGAAACGAATTGTACCATAGCTAATAAGAAATGCGCCGAAGGTAAAGGCATCACTCATCAGGAAATACCACATCATTACTTTTCCATAACTGGAGTTGAAAGGACTTCTCCCTCCATTCCACCATCTTGTTTCCGCCGGTATCGCTGTTGTTGACATAAATTAAAATAAGTTAAAAGTCAAAAGTCAAAATCTGTAAGTCAAAGCAACATGGCGTTTCTCAACTTGCAATTTTTGTTCTAACGTATCATTAATAAAAAAATTAATAAATAGATCCATAATATATCTACAAAGTGCCAATACGTATTAATTAATTCTACCGGTATTGAACTATAGTTCCTAACTTTCTGGCTAAATGCCTTTAAAGACATCACTATTAATGCTACTATTCCACCTATTACGTGTAGTGCGTGAAGCCCCACGATCACATATAAAAAAGAAATCGATACATTGAACTGCAGGGTTAATCCACTTTGCCACAACTGCATAAAACCCAAAACCTGCAATATTAAAAATACGATTCCAAGTCCGAGTGTAGACGCTGTCAGCATCCTGTATCGCTTCATCGACCTTTCTTTAAAAGCCTGGGTTGCCATCCAAATGGTAAGGCTACTTAATAAAATAGCAGCGGTACTATACCAGAAAGCGGCGGGCAACTCAAAGGTCATCCAGTTTGCCTGGTTCCTCTTTACGATATAAGCACTGGTGAGCCCGGCAAACATCATCAAAATACTGCCTATACCCACCCATAGTGTGAATTTATGCGGATGTATTTTATTCCTTGTTGTCATGGCAATTGCGCTCATTCTGCTTAATCTTTATTTTATTTAAACAAACCGTATTTTATCGGCATATAAACTTAGAAACACGATCATAAGGTAAAAATATGATCCGAACATTACCCTGCGTGCGCTTGCTACATCCATTTTAATGTATAGCATTACACTTAAATAAACCATGCCCAGGTTACAAATCAACACGATCCACAAACTCACTATCCCACTGATACCAAAATAATAAGGCAACAAGCCAATTGGGATCATCATCACACTATACATTACAGATTGTAAAGCTGTAAACTTTGTGGGACCTTTATCGCTTGGCAATAATTTAAACCCTGCACGACTATAATCTTCATGTGCCACCCAGGCAATTGCCCAAAAATGCGGGAACTGCCATACAAACTGAATGGCAAATAAGATCCATCCACCAATGCTAAATTCGCCTGTTCCGGCAACCCAACCAATAAGGCAGGGCAATGCACCGGGTAAAGCACCAACCAGTACGGCAATTGAGTTTACTTTTTTTAATGGTGTATAAACAAAACCATATAAAAGCAAACTTATAAAACCAACAACTGCACTTTCAAAATTGAAAAAGTACCACATTATTGAAATGCCTGCGATACCTGCTACAGCGGCAAAAGTATAAGCTTCTTTTGTGCTCAGTCTTCCGCTCGCAACAGGACGTTTTGCAGTGCGTTTCATTAATGCATCGGTATCTTTTTCCAATGCCTGGTTTATAGTATTGGCAGATCCTGTGATCAGCATGCCCGCTATAAAAAGTAAAAGAACTTGTATTAAATCAAATCTTATGTTCGGTGCAAGCAGGTAACTTACCACTGTGCTGAACACAACCATAAAACTCAAAGTGAATTTGATTAATTGAAAATAATCTTTCACTTTACTTGCCAACACAAAAGATTTTGAGTTGGATATGGTTTGGCCCATCCCCAACCCCTTCCCGAGGGGAAGGGAACTGGAATCGGGTTTACTAATATTTAAAGACCTTTTCATTTACAAATAGTTTCGCTTCGGTCTTCTATCTCGATCTTCTCCTTTTCCTCCCCTTCGGGGAGATAGAGGGGCTGTTTTAATGTTTACTCTCATCTTCCCCCACCGGCACATCTTGTGGAATAAAATCTTTACCATCTTTTGAATAATCATATGGCCAGCGATGTACTTCAGGAATTTCCCCAACCCAGTTACCATGACCCGGACGAATTGGTGTTGTCCACTCAAGTGTATTTGACTCCCATGGATTTAATGTTGTTACTTTTCTTCCCTTCCAGATGCTGTAGAAGAAATTAAATACAAACAACAACTGTACAGCAAACACGATCATCGCAACCAGGCTGATAAATTCATTTAATCCACCGAACATTTTGAAAGATTCCCAATTAGAAAAATCATAATAACGACGGGGCATACCAGCTAATCCTTGGTAATGCATTGGCCAGAATATTAGGTAGGCTCCTATCATTGTAACCCAGAAATGGATATAGGCCAGGGTATTATTGAGATACCTGCCAAACATCTTAGGATACCAATGGTATATCCCTGCAAACATGCCGAAAATACCAGCAACACCCATAACAATGTGAAAATGCGCAACGATAAAATAGGTATCATGTAAATGGATATCCAATGCAGAATTTCCCAGGAATATACCTGTTAATCCGCCTGAAATAAACATGCTCACAAATCCAATGGCGAATAACATGCCCGGCGTAAATCTTATATTTCCCCTCCATAAGGTTGTAAGCCAGTTAAATACTTTGATAGCCGAAGGAACGGCAATCAATAGGGTTAAAAGTACAAAGATGGCACCCAGGAATGGGTTTAGTCCAGTAACAAACATATGGTGCGCCCAAACAAGAAAGGCGAGTATGGTAATGGCAAAAAGGGATCCTACCATAGCCATATATCCAAAGATGGGTTTACGGGAGTTGACAGATAGTACTTCCGATGATATTCCCATCGCCGGTAAAATAATAATATAAACTTCCGGATGGCCGAGGAACCAGAAAAGATGCTGGAACAAAATGGCACTGCCGCCTTCATTTGGTAGTATTTTTCCTGCAACAACGATATCGCTTAAGAAAAAGCTTGTTCCCAGGTTCCTGTCGAATAATAATAATATGGCGCCAGAAAGCAATACAGGAAATGAAAGCACACCCAGCACAGCGGTAAAGAATATAGCCCAGATGGTTAAAGGCAATCTGGTCATGCTCATCCCTTTTGTACGCATGTTTAAAATCGTAGTTATATAATTCAGTCCGCCTAATAAAGAAGAAACAATAAACATTGCCATGCTTACCAGCCACAGATCCATCCCTATTTTACTTCCCATGGAAGCATCTCCAAGGGCACTTAAAAGTGGATAGATCGACCACCCGCAGCTTGCAGGACCGGTTTGCACAAATAAAGAAGACATCATGATTACAGATGCAAGAAAGAAAAACCAATAGCTAAGCATATTCAACATCGGGGATGCCATATCCCTGGCACCAATTTGCAATGGAATCAGAAAATTAGCGAAAGTGCCACTAAGCCCGGCCGTTAGTACAAAGAATACTAGTATAGTTCCGTGCATGGTTACCAATGCATAGTAAAATTCGGGGTGTAGCTTGCCGCCAACTGCCCACCTGCCTAAGAGATCTTCCAGGAAAGGGAATGTTTGATCCGGGTAACCTAATTGCAAACGAAAAATAACAGAAAATAAACTACCGATAATAGCCCATATGATGCCAGTTATTAAAAACTGTTTCGCAATCATTTTATGGTCCTGACTGAAAATATATTTGCTTACAAAACTCTCGTGGTGATGATGCGGCTCATGGTGTGTATCATGTCCTGCATGGATACCAGATTCTTGAATGTTAACTACAGTGCTCATAGTAATATTTTAAATAACGTTTTTAATTTGTTGCAACCCCCGCCTGGATTGCTGCATTTGATTTAGCTGAATCAGCTGCAGGGCCATTTGGTTTCGGCGCACTTCCTTCCATCAACGTGACATATTCTGGTTTTTGCTTGGCTAACCATGCTTTGTATTCTGCCGGTGTTTCCACAATGATCACGCCCCGCATTGAAAAGTGACCCGAACCGCACATCTGATCGCAACTGATTTCATATACAAAATTCGGGTTTCCTGTTCTAACTTTCATTTGTTCCGTTGTATATTTTGGCGTGAACCACATGGTGGTTGGAATACCTGGAACAGCATCCATCTTCATACGGAAATGTGATAGTCCAACATCATGAATTACATCCTGTGCATGGATTACCAATTTAACAGGTTGACCTACGGGCAAATGCATTTCCGTGGCCCTAATATCATCATGGCTCTCCGGATCATCGAAGTCAACACCTAAAGTGTTCCCTGCCGGCGAATTATATAATTTGTAATTTATTTTCCCAAAAATTCCATCATTGCCGGGGTAACGGTAATCCCACGCAAACTGGTGGCCGGTAATTTCAACGAGCAAATGATTCGCAGGTGGGTCACCGGTAATCTTAAACCAATGCTTTAATCCAAAAACAACCAGGACCGTGAGAAATATCGCAGGTACAGTTGTCCAGATAAGTTCAAGTTTTGTATTATGTGGGAAAAAGTAAGCTCTTTTACCATCTTTCTCCTGGTATTTAAAAGCAAACCAAAACAACAACACCTGTGTGATTACAAAGACAACACCTGTTATGGCAATTGTTATATACAACATGTCGTCAATTTTCTCACCTTCTACTGAAGCAGATCCTTGCGGAAACAATGTTTTTCCATAATACAATTCATTACACCACCATGCGCCGATCAGTCCGAAGATCAAAAAAGCGATCATCATAAATCCATTGATCTTGTTGTTTTGCTTCCGGGATTTTTCTTCTCCTTTTAAAACGCTTACGTACTCACTTGCCTTTGAAATCTGGAAGATGACTACAAAAATCATTATGAATATTAATACCAAAAACAGATCTTTCATCTTATTAATTTTTAAACCTGAACCACTCGGCTTCAGATGCTTTTATTATCGCAATCTTTTTACTAAGTATGATGAATCATACTTTCCTTTAGGAATGGATGGTTCTTTGCAAGCAATGAATGCTTCGACAAATACCTCCCTGTTCCCCACATGATTAATCCAATAAATAAACAAGGAATTCCAAATTCAAATGGTTTTAGCTCAGCATGCTCGTGCAATGTACCCGGCATAACCATCTGGTAAAAATCTATCCAGTGTCCAAAAATGATAAGCACAGCCATGAACGTGATAACCGTCCAGTTACGCTTGGTTCCTTTTTTCATAAGTATCAAAAGCGGACAAAGGAAATTCACAACCAGGTTGAAGAAAAATATACCACGATAAGGACCGACTTTTTCAGCCGTACCAATACGTTCAATGAAATATTTTGTTTCTTCCGGCTGGTTACTATACCAGATAAGCATGTATTGAGAAAACCATAGGTAGGTCCAGAAAACCGAGAATGCAAACATGAATTTTCCAAGGTCATGCAAATGCTCTTCCGTAACGTATTCCAGCTGACCCCTATTTTTCAAATAGATAACAAACAAAGCGATCAGAGAAACCCCAGAAACGAAGGTGCTTGCAAAAGTGTACCAGCTAAACATGGTGCTGTACCAATGGGGATCGATACTCATGATCCATAACCATGGTAAAGTTGACGCAACCGTTAAGCCGAACACAACAGTAAATAAGGATGCCCAAACTGTATTATCCCAGATCCATTTCTTTGATGTAGCATAATCCATGGGAGCTTTATCGCTTTCAAGACTCAGTGTCCGCATTTTTCTACCTAGCAACCACCATAGTAAAATAGATACAGCAGACACAACCAGGAAAAAGCCCGGATTTAAAAATCCTTTTTTCCCATTTAATATATGATCGTTTGCAACTGCTTCTTTATCCAGCCAATGGTAGATATCAGTACGATGTCCCATAATTAAAGAAAGCAAAACGATAAAAGTTATTAAACCAAGAATCGGAACCACACTTGAAATAGCTTCAGTAACCCTGCGAAATGCTACCTGCCAACCACCCATGGCCATTGTAGTTACACATAAAAAGAACATAGACGCATTAACTACCAGTAACCAATAGACGCTATTTTGTAAAAGCACCGCCCAAAAGCGTGTGCTGTTTATTGTATCATGACCTTGTGCCTCACCATGTGCTCCATGAACCGGTGCTGTAAAAGGATGAAACGCGATCAAGCCATAAACCAATGCTATTATACCGACAACAAGCAAACCGAGCGTCCACTTTTTATAGCTCCCCGGTAATTCGAAATGATGATTCATCTAAAAGTATTTTTTTGTTATCCTGTTTTAATACAGGAATTTCTGTTCAACTATTTTGTCTTCTTTCCAGCTGTTGCCGTTGTATCAGTTCCTGCACCTGTAGCAGTGGCGCCCTTTGCGGCCGTACTGTCTGTTTTTGCACCACCCTTTCCTGATTGTAATGTTCTGATGTATTTAATAATTTCCCAACGTTGTTGTTTGTTGAGCTGTGATGCATAACTACCCATTACGCCTTTTCCGAAAGTGATGGAATGAAACATCGTTCCATCTGTCATTGCCACATAATTAGGTAGCGTTAAATTAGCAACACCGCCTATGTGGCCTGCTGTAGCTAAAGGGCCATTTCCGCCCGCAGTAGTACCATGGCAAATAGCACAATTAATATTGTACAAACGCCCTGCTTCATTCATCCCGGCAATATCTAAAGAGTCTATCAGGGGATTCTGTACTGCAGCGCTCATTTTATAACCATTGCTGTCATTGGCCATGTCATAAGGAAACATATCCCCACGCCTTAATGTGCCTGGCACCGGCATGCTGTTGTAATAAATAGTAGTACCACCTCTCCTGGCTGCATCAGTGGTAAATCTCGCAGTGTCATGCATATCATAAGTTTCATAGGCACGGCTCTCGCCCATATCAGGCATATAAGAATGTCCCGGGCTTTGCTTACTTCCACAACTGTTCAATACCATGACAGATAGTATGCTTC
>Ga0136639_10000418_pt1 | contig 13892 bp, 14 predicted proteins | sample AntDrymUQ8592106_2_FD_113739 | JGI IMG/M metagenome (GOLD analysis project Ga0136639, IMG submission 113739) | Polar desert sand microbial communities from Dry Valleys, Antarctica - metaG UQ859 (21.06) | ecosystem: Environmental > Terrestrial > Soil > Desert | place: Antarctica: Dry Valley...
ACTTCCGCGCTTCTCGGCGCAGGCATGATCGTCGGTGCTCAGACCGGCAGCCAGCAGCAGCAGACAGCACGCCCGCAGGCCGATCAACAAGGCCAGGCAGGCCAGGCCGGTCAACAGGGCCAAGCGGGCCAAGCGGGCCAAGCGGGCCAAGCGGGTCAACAGGACCAGCAGCAGCAGGCCCAGCAGCAGGCCCAGCAGCAGGCCCAGCAGCGCGCTCAACAACAGCGCGCCCAGCAACAACAGCAGCAGCAGGCCGGCCAGCAAGGCCAGCCGGGTGCCGCCGAGATGGCCCGTGGCGAGATTGAACTCAACGCCGCTCCAGCGAACGTGCAGAAGGCCTTCACCTCCTATTCCATGGGCGGCGAACTTGGCGACCAGGTTCGCCATCTCAGCATCGACGGCCAAGACGTCTATGTTGCCAAGGTTGATCCGAGCGAGGCCCAAGATCTGCAGATCTACGTCACCTCCGAGGGCCAGGTGCTCAAGACTCAGCAGGAGCTTGAACTCGACAAGGCACCCCAGGAAGTCCGTTCCGCGGTTGAAAAATTCAACGAGCGCGACGGTCACGACCTGTCGAAGCTCTTTCGCGAAATGCGCGAAGGGAAGCTGACCTACATCGCGGAAATCAAACGCGCAAACAATCAGCCGCCGCTCAATCTGCAACTCGACGAGTCGGGTAACATCGTCAAGCAGTGGGAAGGTGCCGCCGAAGGTGCTGCCGGTGGCGCTAGCGACCAACAGCGCTAATCCGCTAGTTTCTCAGCGCCGCGGCATAGGTCGCCACTGAGGCAAGAACTCGTTGCCCCCGCCGATCTCTTCGGAGACGGCGGGGGCTTAATTCCTCCCGGTGATGCGCTGTTTTTTCCGCAGCCAGAGCCAGGCACCCAGCCAGAGTATCCCCGGGATGACCAAGCTAAGGATCAGCGCCAATCGGGGATCCTGACGGCCCTCATGGCCGATCCAAGCAAAGGCCATGCCCATTGGCAGGCAGCCGATTCCGAGTGCCAGCATAAACACCTTCAAGGGCATACGCACCAACCCGGCCATGCACGCGATGATTTCGGGAAAAATCGGCAGTGCCCGTGATGTCGCAACGGCCAGCCCGCCGAAGCGTTGAAACAGCTCTCGGCCGCGGCCAAAATCCTTTGCCCCAAGCAACCACAGGGCAGCCCGCTCGCCCATGCAGCGGCACGCGGTGTACCCCGTCATCCCTGCCATAAACGAACCGCTTGCCGCAATCAGTCCGCCGATCCACGGCCCGTAGATAAATCCCAGTGCCGACATGACCACGGTGCCGGGCACGGGCAGAACGAGGTCAGCGAGCAGTAGGGCAATTCCAGCCAGCCACGCCCAGCTCCCCCAGCGTTCCAACCAGGCAATCCCCCCGCCGAGCGTCCATTGCTGCTCCCATGATTCGCCCCAAATGAAAAACGTCGCCAGCATCAGCGACGCCAACCCGATAAACCCCATGATCAGCCGCATCGGTCTTTCTGGCTGAACTTTGCCATTCCTAGGGCCGCGCAGGGATCACCTGCGTGGGACTCTCGGCACCTTTGAAATGAGCCATGATTTTCAGCACGGCCGCATCCGAGGTAAGGCCATGCTTTTCGCGCAGCACCTCGACCTTGCCATGTTCAATGAACGCATCGGGCCAGCCAATCCGCTCAACCTTCGTCGGCACGTTGGCATCATGAAGAAGTTCAATAACTCCTGCACCAAATCCATTTTGCAGCACGTGGTCTTCAAAGGTGCACAATACCCGGCACTGGCGGGCAAAGCGCGTCAGACATTCCGCATCCAGCGGCTTGATCCAGCGTGGGTTGATCAAAGCCACCGAGAGCCCTTCGGCTTGTAGCTTCTTTTTGGTTTCCGCAGCCATTTCTCCCATGCTGCCCAGCGGGATCAGCGCCACATCGGTTCCCTCTGCTAAGACTTCAGCCTTGCCGATTTCCAGCAGCACTGGTTGCTCCTTTGGCCTTGCCCCGGTCCCCGCACCGCGCGGATAGCGGATGGCCGATGGCGAGCTTTCGTGGTGCGCCATGGTCCAAAGCATGTCGACGAATTCATCCTCATCCTTCGGCTGCATGTGGATGAGTCCAGGCACATGACGCAGATAGCCAATGTCAAACAACCCGTGGTGGGTTGGTCCGTCGTCGCCCGAGAGGCTGCCGCGGTCCATGCACAAGCGCACCGGCAAGCCCTGCAACGCCATGTCGTGAATGATCATGTCATAAGCCCGCTGCATGAAAGTCGAGTAAATCGCCAGGAACGGCTTGAAGCCGCCCGTGGCCATTCCGCAGGCAAACAGGGCTGCATGCTCCTCGGCGATCCCTACATCGTAATAACGATCAGGGATCTCGTCCTTGAAAATCTCCAGCTTCGTCCCGCCGGGCATCGCCGCGGTGATCGCGACAATTTTCGGGTCCTTCTTGGCAAAATCCGTCACCGCGCGCCCGAAAATCTCGGAAAACGTTGGCGAGGCGCTCAAGTCCGTCGAGCCATCCTCGATCTTGTAGGTTCCAAGACCGTGGAATTTCCCCGGGTTATCCAAAGCCGGCTTATAGCCTCGGCCCTTTTCGGTGATAATGTGCAGAATCACCGGCTCGTTCTGCCGCTTCAGGTACTCAAACGTCTGCACCAGCAGCGGAATGTCGTGGCCATCGATTGGACCAAAGTAGCGCAATCCGAACTTCTCGAACAACACGTTGGGAAAAAGCAGGTTTTTGGCCGAACGCTCAACCTTGTGGGCAAGCTTGCGCACCCCCGGCCCGGCGAGCTTCTCCACGAAATCCGCCGCCGCCTGGCGCACCGAGGAATACGTCGAGTGCGTCTGCAGCGCGTTGAAGTACCGCGCGATGGCTCCGACATTCTTGTCGATCGACCACTCGTTGTCATTGAGCACCACGATGAAACGCTTGGTCGTCTCGGCAATGTTGTTGAGCGCTTCGAGGGTCGCGCCACAGGTGAAGGCCGCATCCCCGGCAACCGCTACCACTTGCTCGCTCGATCCACGCTGATCCCGCGCCGCTGCCATCCCCAGCGCCGCGGACAACGCCGTGCCGGCGTGCCCCGCTCCGTAGCAATCGTGCTCGCTCTCCGGACGCAGCAGGAACCCGTTAAGTCCCTGGTAGGTGCGGATCGTGTGAATGCGCTCCGCTCGACCCGTCAACATCTTGTGCACGTACCCCTGGTGGGAAACGTCGAAAACAAACTTGTCCGTGGGCGTCTCAAACACCCGGTGCAGGGCAATTGTCAGCTCCACCACACCAAGGTTCGGCCCCAAATGGCCGCCGGTGCGCGAAAGTGAATTGATCAACGTGCTGCGGACCTCCTCGGCCAAGGCCGGAAGTTGTGCTTCGCTGAGCTTCTTAACGTCCTCAGGTCCATGGATGCAGGACAGAAGTGGACCTAGGTTCAGGGTCGGGGAAGTCATCTCAAAAGAGTCGGATTTCATCGTCATTCGGCTCGTCATCCGCATCTTCGGAAGCACGCAAGCGCCTACTATCAGCTGATTCGGCCGGGGAATCCAGCGGGATTTCTGCTGCCGCCCGCAGGGTGATCATTTCCAGCCGCTGTTTGGCCGCACTCAGGAGTCCCTCGCAGCGCAGCTGCAGCCGGTGGCCACGCTCGTAGTCAGCAACCAGTTGCTCCAGTGGCAATTGATCTTCCTCCATGCGCTCCACCAGTGCTTCAAGTTCGCCGAGCGCCTCTTCAAAGGTCAACGGCCCGTCGTCGGGTTGTGGTTTTTCAGCCATTTTCGGTCAGGGTGGAGGCGGGGTGCTGCTGTAAAAAATCATCTCCTGGCCTAGCAGGGGCACCCGGTACGGATAGCGCTCGCGCAGATTTTGCAACTTTGAATCCGCCTCGAAAAGTGAGACCGGCTGCGGCAACGACGCCCGCAGCACTGGACCATCGATCACCAGCGAGCTGAATTCCTCATAAACACTCGGGATGTTTCCAAGAGCCACCAAGCCGTGTGATGAGGGCGTGATCAGAATACCCGCAAACGGCGTGCCCAATTCCTTGGCCCGTTGTTCAAGCCGGGCAAATGCTTCTTGTTTCAACGGCAGCCAAACGCTGGTCCGATCCGCATACCACGCCACCGCCCACGGCTGATCGCTCACGACGATATGGTCTTCCGCCACCCAATTCTGCAGACCCAACGCGAGTACGGGCGGGGCGTAGGGAGGCCATTGGGGAATTCCCCGGGCAGAAACTGTGATTCCCATGCGGACCCTCTTTGGCAAATCCAAGAGCAATGGCGACGCACTGATGAGCACCACCAAAATCAGATAGCCATTGGCCAAAACCGCCCCGCCCTCCCGGAGATCCAAGCGGCTCCACAGCACCGCCAAGAGCGCCAGCCCATAAGCCGTCATCACCGGCGCAAAAAGGATGTGCACCTGGTTTGCGTGCTGATCCTTGGACGAAACCCCGTAAATGGCCATGCCAATGGTGGCCATCACCCACATCAGCAAAATCATCCAGCGATAGCCCGCGATCGTCGCTCGCTTGAAGCGATGCAGTAGCGCCACAAAAAACAAGGGTGCCGCCAATATTCCTCCCAGGAAAGGCAATAAATCGATCACCTGGATGGTCGTTGTACGCCCAACCCGAAAAAGAATCCCCTGCAACTCAAGCGGGTAGGTCTCCTTGCTGGCTGCCCGCATGACCTTGTCCGGCAGGTAGTTGCCCAGAGATTCCTGCAAAACCATGGCGGCACTTCCAAATGGCGATCCCGTTTGGTTGATCGAGGCCATCACCGGCCAAGCTGCCAACGCCAACATCAGCGCACCCACCACGATGGCCACCACTCCCCGCGGTCGGAACACCACCGCCGCATAAATCATGTAGCCAAGAAGAATCCACACCGCAATCCAGTGAAGTAAACACATCAGACTGAAGAAAAATCCCGCAACCAGTGCCGCCACCAGCGGCCTCCGGCCCTCCCGCGTCGCTTCCTCGGCTACGTACGCCGCGTACAACCCGCAGGAAAAGAACAACAACATCGCCATCTGCGGCATCCCGCTGGTCGCAAATCCCCAGAACACCCCGCTGAAGAGCATCAATAGCGCCGTTACCCCACCGATCTTCGGATCAAAAATACGGCACGCTAGGCGGTAGCTCACCCAGATGGAGAGCAGAAAAAACACCGTCGAAACGCCCGCCACCACCCGATCGAGGGGGAAAATAAAACTCCCACTTTGTGTCATTCCCCAGCGCTTCGGGTCGCTCGCCCCCACCGCTTTGAATACCCCGCCGAGGATGAGCGGGTAGAGCGGCGCGTGCATCGTGTCATGGAAGCCCTTGGTCAGCGACACCCCACCGCCCTGCGCCGCACTCTCTGCCATGGCATATTCAACCGGACGGATGAACTTGCTGCTCAACCCGTTGCCACGGGACACCTCGCGCCCGATCTGCGCCTGGTCCATTGCCTGTTGGCTTGCCAGCCCGCGAAACATCGGAAACAGGTTCCCCAAGGACAACCCGACAGCGAGAATGAGAAACAATGTACGGATCACCATTGCTCGGGTGTTCCGTGGAGTCGATATGGGTTGGCTCATGATGGGGCGATTCAGCTCTCTCAGCTCTTAAGGTTCATTTCCTTGAGCTTGCGCTGCAAGGTCCTGCGGCTGATCCCCAGGAGCTCCGCCGCTTGCGTCCGGTTCTCCCCCGCTCGCGCGAGAGCTTTCCGGATCGCCCGCGCTTCGAGCGCATGCAAATTCAATTCCACTGGCGGTTCAAGGGCGATTTTCCCCGCCTCCACTTCCACGGTGCCCCGCGACTCCTGCAAAAACCCGGGCAAGTGCCGCAATTCAATCACCTCCGAGTTGCTCATCACCACTCCGTGCTCAATCGCCGTGCGCAGCTCACGCACGTTCCCCGGCCACCCGTACCCGCGCAACTGCGCCAATGCCGCGTCACTCAACGGCTTTACCGGCCGACCATTCTCCTTGGCAAATTCCTCCAAAAACCTCTGCGCCATGAGCACCACATCCTCCGCACGCGCTCGCAGCGGCGGCATCTCGATCCTCACCACATTCAGACGAAAATATAAATCCTCTCGAAACTCTCCCCGGTCCACCTGCTCGCGCAATCCACGGTTCGTCGCTGCGATCACCCGCACATCCACCTTCACCGAAGCGTTCGACCCCACCCGCTCCACCGTCCGCTCAGAAAGCGCACGCAGCAGCTTCACCTGCGTCGCCGCGTCAATCTCCCCAATCTCATCCAAAAACAGCGTCCCCCCATCCGCCTGCTCAAAGCGACCAATCCGCCGCTGGGTCGCCCCCGTGAAGGCTCCCTTCTCATGGCCAAACAACTCACTCTCCAGCAACTGCGCCGACAGCGCCGCGCAGTTCACGATCACCAGCTTGTCCTTCGGCCGCCCGCTGAGGTGATGGATTGCGTGCGCAACGAGCTCCTTGCCGCTGCCCGATTCCCCTTCGATGAGCACCGTCGCCCGCGTCGGGGCCACCTGTTCGATCATCTCAAACACCCGCTGCATCGCCCCCGAACGCCCAATGAGCCGGTCCAACCCATAGCGCTCGCCCACCTGCCGCTTGAGCTGCCGGTTCTCCTCCTCGACGCTGCGCCCCCGCGCCGCACGCTTCAATAACAGCTCCACCTCGTCCAGATTCAACGGCTTGGTCACAAAGTGCCACGCCCCGCGCCGCATCGCCTCCACCGCCGTGTCCACCGATCCATACGCCGTCATCATCAGCGCCACCGGCGCACGACCCAACCCAAGCGCATAATCCAACACCTCCATGCCGCTGTCCCCGCCTAACCGCAGATCGGTCAACAGCAGGTCGATCGGTTCGCTCTTGAGAATCGCCACCGCCTCGGCCTTGTCCGCCGCGGTGTAAACGTCAAAACTCTCCTCCATCGCGCTGCGCAGCCCCTCGCGCGTCGCCTTCTCGTCATCCACTATCAGCAGCGTCGGTTGCATTCGGTTCTAAATTCTATCCAAGTTCCACCTCGATCACGGCCGGCTCGGCCTCCATGCCTAACAGGCGTACGTTCTTCTCCGCCCGCGGCAGATAGACGATCACCCGCGTTCCCGCCCCGGCCTCGCTCTCAATCTCGATCTCGCCGCCGTGCTCGCGCACGATGCGCCTCACGATCAACAATCCAAGCCCCGTGCCGGAGGCCTTGGTTGTCAGATACGGCTCGAACAGCGCGCCCATCACCTCCGGGGCGATCCCGCTGCCGTTGTCCGCCACGGTGATGATCACCTCGTAGTCGTTGGCACGGGTCGAAACATCGATTCGCCCCTCGCTGGCACGCAGTGACTGATAGGCATTGCTGATCAGGTTGTAGAACACCTGGCGCAGCTGGTCGCCGTCCACCTCGAGCTCCGGCAGCCGGTCGCCGAAGTCCAGGCTCACCTGGATGTTGCGGCTGGCCAGCTCCGGCTCTAGCAGGCGCAGCGTCTCCTCGATGAGCGCGTGCAGGCACTGGCGCGAACGCTGCGGCACGCTCGGCCGCACGGCTGTTAGGAACTGTTTGAGAATCGTGTCCAGCCGGCGGATCTCCTGGCGCGCGGTCGCCAGATGCTCGCCCAGCCCGGCGCGCTCGGAGGCCCCCAGCTTGCGCAGCTTGCGGTCCAGCAGCTGCAGGTGGATATCCATCGAGTTGAGCGGGTTGCCAATCTCGTGGGCCACTCCGGCGGCCAGCAGCGTCAGCGCGTTGAGCCGCTCGCTCTCCAGCGTCTCCTCCGCCTGGCGCCGCGACTGGGTGATGTCGCGCACCAGCATCACGTAGCCTAATTGTTCATCCGCCGCCTTGCCCGAGTCGGCGATGGGTGCCAGATAGAAGTTCAGAAACCGGTTCTCCGGATAGAAAACCTCCATGTCGCGCGAGACCACCTTGCCCGGCTTGGCCAAGCCGGCCCAGTCAAGCCCGCGGACCTGCGCGGCGAGCCGCTGGCCAACCGCCTTGCCCGCATCCAGCCCGAAAAACCGGCACGCCGCCTGGTTGACAAATGTAATGACCCCGTCCGGATCAAGCACCACCACCCCCTCGCGCAAGGCCTCAAACACACGCTCCAAAAACCCGCGCTCGCGCATCAGCCGGAACATCAGCCGCTGCACCTCGCCTGGATCCACCCGGTCCAACCGCGCAATCAGCTTCTCCAAAAACCCGGACTTCATCTCAGTTACTTTGTTGGAACCCGCCCTTCGCGGTGCTTTCCTTGCCCCATGGCCGACAGCTCAGTTCTTCTCCCCGCCAGCCCGCTGGTCCTGGTTCTAACAACATTTCCGGAGGCCGAGCAGGCGCGACAGATTGGCACAGCGCTGATCGAACGCCAACTTGCCGCCTGCGTCAACTTTGTCCCTTCGATTCAATCGGTTTACCGCTGGCAGGGCCAGATCCAGCAGGACGCGGAAATCATCGCCCTCTTCAAGACCCGCCGCGCCCTGCTGCCCGGGCTCGAAGCCGCCCTTAGCGCCCTGCACCCGTACGCCACCCCTGAATTCGTCGTCCTGGCCGCCGAATCCGCCTCCAGCGCCTACCTCGCCTGGGTCGAAGCCACCACCGCCCAGCCACAGGCATAGCGCCCCTTGACGCGGCGGCTTCTGCGCCCGTGAGGAGGCGAGCCATTGAGGCTGCGTTGTTTGGAGTGCGGTGGGAAGGGGTACTCCCCGCCACACCGCTTTGGCTCAATCCCGAAGCACCGCAGACCGTTCACCGCCTTGCCGGGGGAAACACCCAGCCGTTCAACCCAAACGCCAAGCCCGGCAAGCGCCGCGAAGACTTTCCGGCGTGAATGGACGAGCCATAGTGGTGGGGCGGAGAGTACCCCTTCCCACCGCACTCCACACATGGGCGGCTTCCGCGCACCTGCAGTGGAGTTCCGGCACAAGCCCCCATTCGCTGCTGCAAATGAAATTGACCCGCGCAGAATTGGTGTGAACCTCTACACATGCCGTCAAATCTTGCCCTTGATGATGAACTCCTGAGGCGCGCTCTTGCGCTGGGAGGGAAAAAGACCAAGCGCGAAACGGTCAACGAGGCCTTGCTCGAGTACATCCGGCGCCGCGAGCAGCGCAAGGTGGTCGAATTGTTTGGAACCATCGACGACGTCGAGGACCCTAAGAAGTTTCGGCGATGAGGGTGCTCGTGGATTCGGACATTTGGTCCGCGGCCTTCCGCAGGGAGCACCCGGAAACCACTCCCTCTACCAGAATGCTCCGAGAGCTCATCGAGGCCGATCAGGTAGGAATGATCGGGCTTATTCGGCAGGAGGTTCTTTCCGGGATCCGCGAGGCGAAGGATTTCGAACGGGTCAAACAGAGCCTTCTCGCCTTTCCAGATGAGCCCATCGCCACCGACATCCATGAATTGGCGGCCTCGTTGTTTAACACGTGCCGCGCGAAGGGCATCCAGGGCTCCCACACGGATTTCTTGATCTGCGGATGCGCCATCACATGGAAGATGAAAATCTTTTCCCGCGATGGTGATTATCGCCAATACCAACAAGCCATTCCGATAGAGCTATTGGACATCGCCTGAAGCCAAAAAAAAGCCCCCACGTGGCGGTTGAAAAATCCCCCACCCCCCGCGCCACTTTCAGCCTTCCCGCCTCCCTCGCGCCACTGCATGGTCGCCGCGATGTCGATGACCCCCGCCGGTAAAGGAGTTCTTTCCGCGGTGATCGCTTTTTCCATTTGGGGAATTCTCCCCCTCTATTGGAAAGCCTGCTTCAGCTTCGCCCCGGCCAGCGCGCTGATTGCCCACCGGACCCTCTGGTCCCTGCTGGTCCTTGTCCCCATTGTCTGCTGGCGCGGCCGGATGCCGGAGATCGCCGCCGCCCTGCGCCAACCGCGCTTGGCCGCCTGGCACCTGCTTTCCGGCACCCTCTTGGCCAGCAACTGGCTCCTCTACGTCTGGTCCACCCTCAACGAGCGCATCATCGAGGGTGCCCTTGGCTATTACCTCAACCCCTTCCTCTCGATGCTCCTCGGCTACTTCTTCTTCCGCGAGCGCCACTCGCCGGGGCAGAAGGCCGCCATCGGTCTGGCGGTGGCCGGCGTCGCCCTGCAATTCCTTGCCGTCAAGGGCGTCCCCTGGCTCGCCATCTCCCTGGCGGTCACCTTTGCCTTCTACGGCCTGGTGCGCAAACGCGCCCCGCTTGGCGCCCTCTCCGGACTTTTTCTGGAAACCCTCATCCTCGCCCCGGTCGCCGGCCTCTTCCTCTGGCTCGGCACCAGCGCCGCGACCACCCACGCCACCGCCCAAAACCTCCCGCTGCTGGCCACCACCGGCATCGTCACCGTCATCCCGCTCCTCTGCTTTGCCAACGGCGCGCGCAACCTGCGCCTCACCACCGTGGGCATCCTCCAGTTCATCGGCCCCACCTGCCAGCTCCTCATCGGCTGGCTCATCTACCACGAGGCCATGCCGCCCCTGCGCCTCGCCTCGTTTGCCCTCATCTGGGCCGCCGTCGCCCTTTACGCCCTCAGCGCCCTTCGTTCCCAACGGCGCAGCGCCCTCCAAGATTCATCACGGGGTGATGCCACGTTTCTCCCCGCAGACTCGCAGGCCACCGAACGAAACTGAGGATCCATTCCGCCCGCCCGCCTCACACCCGCACGGCGTATACCGAGACGGTTGCGTCCTGCATCAAACGTTCCGCATTGGTGCCGATGAAATGGCTCGCCAGCTTTGAGTGCCCGCGGGTGCCCATGACGACCAGATCCACCTCGCCTTCCTGGACGTATTCGGTAAGCGCCATTGCCGAGGACGCGGATTCCAAAATCACTGTCTGATAGCGGACCGCCGACAGATCCGCCGCGTGGCCCGCGAGAAAACCCTCCATCTCCCGCTGGACCTCCGCCTGGCATTCCGTCTCATAGCTCGCCGGTGAGTCCGCGTCGTGGTCAAGGATCTCACCCCAAATATCCTTCGACGGCGGGTACATCACGTGGACAACATCCAGCTTCGCGTTGTTTTCCCTCGCCAAGGCGATCCCACGCTCCAGCACCCGGCCGGAAACCGCGGAAAAATCCGTGCACACCACCACCTTGCGGAAATCCCCTTCCTGCCAATCCCGCAGCACCAGCACATCGCACGGCGCCGATCGCACACAGCGCGAGGCAATCGACCCCAGCCGTTTCTTTGTCAAATCGTTCGCCGCAATCACCAGCAGCCGCGCCTGGCGTTCCTCGATGAGCCGGTGGAGCTCATCCGCCGGCCGGCCGCTGCGCACCTCGATCGATACGCTCGCCCCGGACGCTTCGCTCGCGATGAGCGCCTCAAGCCGCTGCCGCGCCTGGGATTCCAGCAAATCAAACTTCGGGTTCACCCCGCCGCTCGCCGCCCGGTGCGCTAGGCTGCCGCTGTCTAACACGTGCACCACGCTCACCTGATGGCCTCCCTGCCTTGCCGCGTGGACAGCGTGGCGAATGACCGCTGGCGATGCCGCGGAAAAATCTATGCCTGCAATGATGGCTGGGATCGGTTCCATTTCGGCCAGGATTCCACCCCAAAGCCATACACAGGGCAAGCGACATCGGGAAAATCCGCCCCCCCATGCGCCCGACGCGCGCTCCGCTCGCAGGTTCCCAGCCTAGCCGCAAAATCCTCCTCAGGCCGCCGCCCCGCCAGAGACGACTCCCACCACTGGCCCGCTTTGGCGGGACTCAAAAAGCCCTCATCACCTCCGCTTGTTCTTCTTCCGCAGCCATCCTCCAAGCCGATTACGAACTCCATCTACAGAACAAAAGGCGATTTGTTCCTCGATCGTAGATAAAGTGCGACCCACCAGTTTGGGAGGAATCGTCTCGATAAAAAATCGCATCTTTGAGGCCGTCGAGATCGTAGTAAGGAGTTTCAAACTGGGCGCCCATGAAACCCGGCTCCCGTATTCCGCCACGATTGTCGGGAATCTGGTTTGCCCATCCGTCAAAAGCGGAAAATCCGACGCTCATCCGCTTGCGCACAAGCATCTCCGCTCAGCGGCTTGCGGCCCTTTTCTTCCCCGCAGCCAAGAATAGCCAATGCCATGCCCCGTTTGGAGTGCGGTGGGAAGGGGTACTCCCCGCCACACCGCTTTGGCTCAACCCCCAATCTCCGCAGCCCCCCAACCTTGGGCCTCTCAGCGGCTTGCGGCCCTTCTCTTCCCCGCAGCCAAGAATAGCCAATGCCATGCCCCGTTTGGAGTGCGGTGGGAAGGGGTACTCCCCGCCACACCGCTTTGGCTCAACCCCCAATCTCCGCAGCCCCCCAACTCGTTGCCGCTTGGGCCTCTCAGCGGCTTGCGGCATTTTCTTCAGGATCGAGCCCGACAGGTCGCGCGTAAGCAGACTGTCTCCCCGGAACTTAACGAATCTCGACCGTATTGGTCTCCCCCTGTTGCCAATGCGGCAACAATGTCCGAAACAGAAATATCACGGGTCCTGCTTAGCCCGGTGGTCCGCTAGCATCTTCTTCGGCGTCGTCCGAATAGAAGGCGAGTCCTAGCTTCCGCCACGGTAGAATAGCTCGCCACCAGGAAATAGCGTCGACCTTCTCCACCTCAGTCCTAGGATCCAAGTCAGCAGCATGCCCGGACTTGAAAACATCGGCAATCTTCGGATCGGAATCCATCAATTCGAGCGCAATCTTGGACGCCTCCTCTGCAGTGCGAGCCAGCACCCGGTCGACCATATAAAATCCGGTTGCTGGTGACCCACCGTCCATCGGGAGCCGGAAGCCGGTTGCGTGCAGAAGAACCTCGTAGGTGGGCATTGCTTGATGCGTACGTAAAGCGCGTGCCCCCCTACCAGCGGCGGCGCACGTCGATCACGGGGTCAGGGTTGTGGTGAGGAAAAGAGATCAATGCAGGGCGGCTGGCAGGTGCTGTCATGGCGCGTCTTGTTCAGCTTGGGATGCCTCCGACGCATCGACACTTGAACTCTGCCGGGCTTCAGCAAGGAACCTAACAAGAATAGGAGATACGAAGAACGACATAAGACGTGCCGCCCAGAAGATCCCCGCAATGGAGAGCAATCCTGCGATCAGCCTTGGCGTCGACAGGGAGGTCTTCATGTCTCTGCGATCATTTGATGGGTGCCCTCGGGTCAAGCGGGGTCAAGCGTTAGGAGTGACGTCTTGTTCGGCTGATTGTTTGTGGATGTAGGCACGGTTGCCGTTCTGGATGTAGTCGAAAGGTGAAACTTCGGCGAGGGCGAGATCGTCCCCGATCCAACGAGGCTCGGTGCCCCAATCACTTCTCCTGAATAGAATCGCATCGATCTGTGCGTCCGGATGAATAGTGTAAAGCTCTCGCCGAGCCAGGCGGCGATGGACATTTTGGGCAAGCTGGGTCGTCTTCGCGATGATCGTGATGTGCCAACTCGTTGCGTCATCAATGAAATAATCAATGCATACTTCTCGATTGAATATCGTGGCTGCTGCCCCGGCCTTTCGTGTGATTATCGCGAATGGCACCCGTCCAGGTTCGGAGCCGGCGCAAACCAACAACATCTCGCGTTCACGTTTTCTAGCTTTGTAGCGGTGCCACAGGCCGATCATTGAGGCATTCTTGCAGAACGATTAGGATCAGCGTCGCGGGAATGGGTGTGTTCTCGTCTAGCATTCCGCCGGCGAGCGCCGCATCCGCTTGTTGGTCGTCTTTTACCGTGCCATGGCGGGGGGGCTAGGGAAAAGATCAAGGTGAAGTAGCGAGCGACTCGAATTAGGGCAGCCGTAGCGGAAGGCACAGCACGCAATGGAGCGTAAGCGCCCGCACACGTTTTCGGCATCTGACCGAATGGCGCTTACTCATTCGCATCAACCTAAGGCGTAAATCCCTCATAATAAGCGAGTTTTAGCAAAAAAACTCGTTTTTTTCTTGACCTGCCGGAGGTCGGCCAAAATCGGAATGCTAAACACATTCCACCCAT
>Ga0136639_10000419_pt1 | contig 13892 bp, 12 predicted proteins | sample AntDrymUQ8592106_2_FD_113739 | JGI IMG/M metagenome (GOLD analysis project Ga0136639, IMG submission 113739) | Polar desert sand microbial communities from Dry Valleys, Antarctica - metaG UQ859 (21.06) | ecosystem: Environmental > Terrestrial > Soil > Desert | place: Antarctica: Dry Valley...
AAGAACCACTGCGCGCGATCGTCCCTCGGTACTTTTGGGCGAGAATTACGGATGAGATGTATCCCGATCGTCCAGACGCACTCACCCGGATAGCTCAATTTAAATTTGCCGGGAAACTGATCCAAGCACGACCACTAACTGGCTGGGGAATGCAAAGTTTTGGCAACTTGTATCAAACCTATAGCCATGTTTGGGTGCCGCAACCACATAATGTTGTCATCATGCTCGGTGCTAGTCTCGGGTTACCAGCGACGATCTGCCTCGTGGGAATTGTCGGTTGGATCGTCACTTGCGGTACGCTGCTTTTTCTCGATTTTCCGATCGAATGGCGACACTCGCGCACGATCTTTTTTACCTTTCTCATGGCGTTTGGCGGGTTTATCATGTTTAATATGACTGATGTGACGCTCCCAGACTTGCGCCTAAATACGTTAGCTTGGTTACTACTGGCGAGTATTTGTGGGCTATTTTATCAGTCTCAACTCTCTACCGGATCTATTTCGATGGAGCACCGCCGGTAAATTTGGTAACCACTCTTCAAATATTGTCTGGTGAATAGTCAACAGCAGCAAACTTACTATGATTTATTGGGCGTGTATCCCAATGCCTCCGCGATCGAGATTCGCCGTGCCTACCGGAAGTTGAGTAAAAAATATCATCCCGATACGACTAACCTCACCACCGCAGTTGCCACAGTCAAATTTCAATCCCTGAATGAGGCTTACGCGACCATCAGCCATCCCGAACGCCGCTTGGCTTACGATTTGGAGATCGGCTACTCGCGGTTCTTTGTCGTCCAATCTTCCCCCCAATTTCAGCCGCTAACACCTCGACCAGATAAGTATCGTCCTTCAGCCTATCTCGATCCGACCGAGCGACCGCTCTCTAGTGGAGAAATTTTTGCTCTGTTTATGTTGGGAATCACTTTGATTGGCTGTCTGGGACTAGCGATCGCGATCGCGATCCTCAGAGGCGATCTAGCTTAACAGTTGACAGTTGACAGTTGACAGTTGCGGATGCGATCGCGCTGTAGGCGAAGACGTGTCGTTAGACGGTCTCCTCAGCGTGCGTTGCACCAAGCAGACAGCGAAAAGTGCTGCCGATCGGGTGACCCGCCCAGTGTTCTTGGGGTGCGGCTGCGTTTCGGTAGGGTTTGTCTTGTCGCAATGTGGACGGGTTTACCCGCCTACATTGCGCCGCTCTCGATTATGGAGGTGATGGGTAGCAGTTGAGGCTACATATCATAACCAAACAAGTTAGCATTGACTTCATCGAGATTGATATCGGCTAGCCCGTACTCCTGCCACCGTCTGTCTACCATCGCCACAACTGTGGGATCGGATTCCAATTGTTCGCCCCATACCGCCTCGGTTTCTGGATAAACCTTGGTCGTCGCATCGATGCCCATCCGGCTGCCCAGTCCCACTTTGGGTGTGGCAAAGTCGAGCTTATCAAACGGGGTATCGGGGATGATAAAGACATCCCGTTGGGGGTCAACTTTAGAACTAATCGCCCAAACTACCTGGCGCGGGTCGCGGATATTGATATCCTTATCGACAATGATGACAAACTTGGTATAAGTAAACTGGGGTAACGCACTCCAGAAGGCGAGTGCAGCGCGTCTGGCTTGACCAGGATAGGCTTTATCGATCGAAATTATCGCCGCTTTGTAGCTCAATGCCTCCATCGGTAAGAAAAAATCGACAATTTCTGGTACCTGTTGGCGGAGCACGGGGGTGTAAATCCGGTTGAGCGCGATCGCCATCATCGCTTCTTCCTTGGGCGGACGACCGCTGAAGGTAGTAAGATAAATGGGGTCTTTGCGATGGGTCATGCAATTGAATCGAATCAATGGGCATGATTTGGATTGATTATAGTAACCCATGTGATCGCCAAAGGGGCCATCGACCATTTCTTCGCCCGGTGTAATCGTCCCTTCGAGGACAAATTCGGACTCAGCAGGGACTTCGATATCGACTGTTTTACATTTAGCTAGTTTGATGCCGCCGCCACCATAGATTCCGGCAAATAACCACTCGGATAGATCGATCGGAATTGGTGTCGCCGCTGCCATAATTACTAGCGGATGTACGCCCAACGCGATCGCAATTTCCAGTTTTTTACCCCGTTCGGCAGCTTTCCGCAAGTGCCGCGCACCGCCACGGATCGACAACCACTGAACGGTCATCGTATTTTTAGATTGTAATTGGAGTCGGTAGACCCCGATATTGGGCGTACCTGTTTCACAATCTTTGGTAATTACCAGCCCCAAGGTGACAATCTTACCAGCATCGCCACTGTAAGGGCGGATTAAGGGTAGGCTATTTAAGTCCAGGTCATCTCCTTCAACTACCACCTGTTGGCAGGGTGGGAAGTAATCTCGGCTGGGTTTGGCTTTGAGGACATCAAATAATACTTTGCCAAACTCGACAGCTTGAGCAATCTTCTTCGGCGGTTTGGGCTGTTGGAGCATTGCCAATTTGCGTCCCAAATCCTCTAGCTCCTGGGGTTGCTCCATATTCATTGCCCAGCAGATCCGTTCTACCGTGCCCATGATATTCACGGCTACTGGATATTTAGCTCCTTTGACGTTCTCAAATAGTAAGCCGGGACCACCACATTGCAACATCCGATTGGAGATTTCGGCAATTTCTAAGTCAGAATCTACGAGTGTCTTAATTCGTCGTAGTTGTCCTCGCTTTTCGAGTACCTTTAAAAATTCTCTGAAGTCCTCCGCCATGCGACCGCCCAATGTAAAGTTATGTCTCTATTGTAAGGGTATAGGGGATAGAGGGTAGAGGGTAGAGGGTAGATAGGGGGAGAGAAATACTGGAAAGCAGTTCCACATTGTTCAGCTATCAATTATCAATTATCCTAATTTCCCTTTTGCATCCGAAGGCTATAGAAGGCATAGATATCAAAGAGTGCGCCGACAAATCCGCAGACTAATCCGATCGTTAACATGCCCTGAACAGCAGAGCCGCCGCCAAAGGTATCGAGAAAGGCAAGCAACATCGTGGTGGGAATTTGACCCGTCGAACCCAAACCAGGAATGCAAGTCAATAACCAAGTGCTAGCCAATGACCCTGACATCAAGAGCATGGGAGCGATAAAACTCAATAGCACAGCCAATGATAGAGAACGGAGGAAGTTTGATGACACGATCGGCCTCACCTGCCTGATGGCTGAAAGAACGTGCTGTACTTGGGAGCCAAGACCACACTTTTAGGTGTGCTATATCTAGCACACCCCAATATCATAAATTAGTAAGTTGGCGGCCATCTAAATTTGTGAGAAATCTTAAAATATCATTAAACTTTTTGATAATCGATGGAGAATCAACATAAATTGTCTGTAACCTAAGCCAGATATGATTTTTGATGGTTTGATTTTTGCTAGCACTGGGACTCGATCGCGACTACCAGTGCCGCCGATCTAGCTGACAGACCGCTACAATTAAAAAAGGAATACTGACAACTTGCCAAATCATGAGAGAGTATTAACTCCTACTCTCATAAATTTTTGTGAAGAGTGGGGTAACCTTTAGAGATAGAAACAAGCAAAATTTTCACAGAAATACTTTGACGATCGTAGGTAACTACCAGACTCGTACATTCAAAGCCATGGGGAACCAGCACTCACCACAGAATACCAATCTACTCCGGCAAATCTTCACCAACATTCAGCCTGATAGCTGTCCGAAGCATTACAATTTCCACATGCACACCAATTGCTCTGATGGTAAGCTTACGCCAGAAGACCTGATGGCACAAGCTGTCAAAATTGGTCTTCAAGGTATGGCAATTACCGATCATCATTGTGTGGAGGGTTATTATCGTGCTGCGCGTTGGCTGGAAATACAAGCTATCGAGGATAGTCCACAGCCCACAACCACATCACTTCAATTGTGGACGGGAATTGAAATTACGGCGTATTTACCCCCAGTCGATGTGCATATCTTGGGCTTTGGTTTCGATCCGTTAGAGCCGAGTCTGGCTCCATATCTGACGGGGCGCGAACCTAGAGGCGTAGATGCCCGCGCCGAACGCGTCATCGCTGCATTGCATCGAGCGGGGGCAATTGTCGTACTAGCTCATCCATCGCGGTACCGTCGATCGCCAGAAGAATTGATTGCGACAGCCGTATCATTGGGTATTGATGGGGTGGAAACTTATTATGCCTACAATAATCCCAATCCCTGGATTCCGAGCTTCGAGCAAACCGAGACAGTCAAACGCTTGGGCAATAGTTACAATTTGTTGCACACCTGTGGTACAGATACTCATGGGTTGAATTTACTCCAGCGACTCTAATAGATACTCGCCACGCATAAATCTAGGGGCTTTCGCTAGTTTTTCGACAAAGGTTGTGCTTTATGTATCGATCGCTGGCGATGATACTGAGGTAACTAAATCCCGAAGCTGGCGATTTGTAGAGGATAAGAGAAAATATCTAAAACTCAGACTGCACAGAGGTTGTGACATATCTTGGCGAGACTTAAGTAAAATCGCTAATTGCCAATCCGATCGCAGTTGTTTATGATGAGTGATTAGGGATATTATACCTCTACTGAATTAGATGTCTTTAAATTCGACTAAGCCGCTCAATGGTCAAGCTTCAGGTATGGACACAACTGCTATACGTGGACTGCTCGAAATGACACAGTTAACCGATCCAGATGCTGATGCTACACATCCAGAAGTTAGACAAGATAGTGAAGGTGGTCAGGGACTAGTGATGCCAGTGACACTCACCTTACCATCTATGGGTGGAACGGCTCATCTCGAAAGTCGCTGCGATCTGCCTACGGAAGATATTCGGGTAGCCGCACTCAAAGCGACACTAGAACGGCATCGTGGCGAACGTCAAATTGTGTTATTACAAGACTTTCCCGATCCCGATGCTCTATCTGGAGCTTGGGCATATCAACTGATTGCCAAGCAATACAATATCAACTGCGATCTAGTTTACGCAGGTGCCCTTAGTCATCAAGAGAATATCGCCCTCGTCAAATTAACTGGGCTTCCGACCAAAAAGATTTCGGGTGCTAGTCTCAAAGAAAAAGATCTCACTCATTATCAGGGTTGCGTACTAATTGATAACCAAGGTACTACCTGTCAATTATTAGAAATTGTCTGCCAAGCTGGTATCCCGATTACGGTCATTATCGATCACCACAGTCTCCAAGAAGACCTCAATGCCGAATTTGTCGATATCCGTCCTTCAACCCGTGCAACAGCTACTATCCTGACGCAATACCTCCAAGCAGGATTGCTCAAACTCGATAGCAGTATTAGCGAACATGTCAAATGTGCCACCGCACTGATGCACGGCTTACGTTCTGACACTAATCGCCTCATGCAGGCACAGGAAGAAGACTTTTTGGCTGCGGGATACCTGAGCCGCTTTTATGACGCACAACTGCTCAATGCCATCCTCCAAGTATATAGATCGAAACGGGTGATGGAGGTGATTCAACGATCGCTCACCAATCGCGTAGTACAAAATAACTTCTCGATCGCGGGTGTGGGCTACTTACGCTATGAAGATCGCGATGCGATTCCCCAAGCAGCAGATTTCCTCGTAACCGAAGAGAACGTCCATACGGCCGTTGTCTACGGCATCGTCCGCGATGAGGATGATGAAGTCGAATTGGTGATTGGTTCCCTCCGCACGTCCAAATTAACCCTCGATCCTGACGAATTTATCAAGGAGGCCTTTGGCAAAAATAGCGAGGGACGTTTCTTCGGTGGGGGACGCTTCACGGCTGGCGGATTTGAGATTCCGGTTGGGTTCTTGTGTGGGTTCAATGACAATACGGAATTTTCTAAGCTGAAGTGGGAAGTATTTGACAACCAAATCAAGCAGAAGTTACTGAAGCTAGTCAATCCTACGGATAGCTATTAAATTTAGGAGTGGGCATTTAGAGTAAGCGTAATTCATGAATTGCGCTTACTGTGAATTTAAAGGAGAGATCGTAATCCTGAAACCTCGATGGTGGGCAGTGTTCACCCAGCTCTTTCAACGAAAACACTTATATTATTTTCAAAACTGCCAGATTGTGCGGTTTTGAAGTTGGGGCAATTATTTAGATAAATGCGATCGCTAGCAACTTCGATCGATCGTGTTGTGAACTTGATAATGTAAAAATATTTCTTGGTCGATGCGATCAACACTCAACAATGTTAACTTTGGTGCAGATGCGGGGGTAAATCCAGCTCCCGCGACTGGAGTCGGTGCATCGCTACCACCATAGATCGTCGGGCAAACTGTCAACCACAACTCATCGATAAAATTGGCAGCAAATAAACTAGCTGCTAATGCCGAACCGCCCAAAAAACAGACGTTTTCAATCCCTAATTTAGTTAACTCATTGCTAGCCATTTGCCAATCAAGATCTCGACCGTCGGGGGTTTCGCATTCGAGGATGCGATCGAAACTGGATCGGTCTCGCCAATCACTCGCTCCAACTTTAGTTGTTAATAACCATCGCGCGATCGGTTGACTAAAAAATGGTAACTGCGAATCAATCCTACCACTCCGAGAACAGATAATCTGGGGTGGTTGAATCGGTTGTCCGCGATCGATTCTCGCTTGAATCAATGCAGTTTTTTGGACTAAAACTACACTCCCCCCATCGCTGAGAGTGCCACTACCAACCAAGATCGCATCAGCATCAGCGATTTGTGCTTCTAAGTGGGCATAATCCCGATCGGAGCTAAATGTTGGTGGTGACTTTGCCACATCCGAAATCTTTCCATCAGCGGTCATTGCTAAAACAAGAGTTGTTTTCATCGCGATCTATTCAGGAAAGACTACCGATTTTTAACTAATACAGTCGCTTCAATACATAATCAGTCAGATCTAATAAAGCTTGAAGTGAAGTTGAAGGAGCTAGATCGGCTATTTGTGCTAGAGCTAACTGGGCATGGTGCTTGGCTAATTCCCGAGATTTGGCAATCCCGGTACTATTGTGAACCAAACTCAACGCCATATCTAAATCCGCTGGATCTTCAAATTCAGTGGCAATCAAGTCGATCAGTTGGGGATATTCTTGCATCGCAAACAATGTCGGCGCAGTCAAGTTCCCACTTGCTAAATCCGATCCCGCTGGCTTACCCAAAACTTCATCTGAAGCCGTAAAGTCCAGGATATCATCGACAATCTGAAACGCTAATCCCAAGTTCCGCCCATACAGATATAACTGTTCGCAGGTTGCCATGGGTGCGTCACTGAGGATGCCCGCAGCTTTGGCACTATTGGCGAGGAGGGATGCCGTTTTGTAATAACTTTTTTCTAAATAAGCTTCGATCGAGAAGTCGGTTTCAAATTGGTTTAAGCCCTGCTGAATCTCGCCTTCAGCTAGGTCCATAATCACCTGTGACAGCAGTTTGACTACTTCGAGGTTATCTAGGTTTGCCAGGTACCAAGACGACTGTGCAAAGAGGAAATCGCCAGCGAGGACAGCAATCCGATTATCGAATAGGCTGTGAACTGTGGGTACGCCTCTACGAGTTTCTGCGGTGTCTACCACGTCATCGTGGACGAGACTGGCAGTATGGATCATCTCGGTAATTTCGGCGAGGCGGCGGTGGCGCGGGGTGATTTCTTCATCTGGCATCGTCGCACGAGCAACTAGCAAGACGATCGCCGGACGTAGACGCTTGCCCCCAGCTCCGAATAAATGTTCGGCGGCTGCGTATAAAATTGGGTGGCGGGCACCGACGAGCTTTTTGAGGTTCTCCGTCAAGGCTTGTAAGTCAGCTTCAACAGGAGTAAATACGGATTTCACTGAGGTCATCGATCGAGCGGCTCAGAGGATGAGTTTACGAAAGTTTACATTTATTCTAAGCTATTTTTCCTCTACATAGGGAATAGGGAATTAGCAATCGGGCTGATGGGGGAGCTGTTGAGGGTTGAAGTTGAGCTATCAGGCGTGTTTGGACAAATATTCAGCGGTGGCGATTCCCTGATGGGCAGCACGATTTGTTCGACCAGCGGTTGAGTAGGTAGCCACTGAGTAGCAAGTTGGGAAAATTGCGCGGGGTCGCCACTGACGCTGAAAGTGGTGGGAACTGCCCGATGGCTTTGAATACCTAACAGTTTGAGTTCTTTGGCGGCGGCGGTAACTACGGCAATGGCTGGATTGACAAAGCGCACGCTCATTGGAACAAATTGCCGCAGGATCGGTTCGAGGTGGGGGTAATGGGTACAACCATAGACTAATGTATCGATCGATCGATCGAGTAAGGGCTGAATATATTCTTTGGCAATCGCCAATGTATACGGATCGAGTAGGCGATTAGTTTCGATGAGGGGCACGAATTCAGGACAAGCAACTTGCCAGACTTGAGCTTGAGGATTGGCTTCCTCAATCGCGTACAGATAGGCATTACTGTTAACGGTGGCTGGGGTCGCAATGACTCCAATCCTGCGACCTTGACGGGCAGCAGCTCTGGCTCCAGGTAAGACTACACCGAGAATCGGGAGAGCGTATTCATCTCTGACGGTATCCAATGCCAATGCCGAACTGGTATTACAAGCCACGATCGCCATTTTGACTTGCTGCGATACCATCCAGTCCAAAGTTTGACGGGTAAATTTGAGAATCTCCGCAGCACTCCGGGTGCCATACGGTACTCGTGCCGTGTCCCCAAAGTAGATAACTGATTCATGGGGAAGTTGGCGATAGATTTCTTGCAAAACTGTCAATCCTCCCACGCCACTATCAAACACGCCGATACGGTGAACTTTGTTAGATTGGGACGGTGGGGCGGGAGTGAATCGGTCTTGCATATTGCTTAGAAAAGGTCGTGCAAATAGTTAAGTAATTTAAACTTAGTTACGATCCTTGATGTACTGAATAATTCCCTTGGCGATGCCTTCTGACATCACTTTTTGATAATCATCCCGCCGCAGCCGAGCCGACTCAGCTTCGTTAGTCAAATAACCAGTTTCGACTAGAATAGCGGGGATGGTCGATTTACGCAAGACGAGAAACCGTGCCGAGCGGACGCGGCGATCGTTGAGGTAGAAACCATTTTTATTAACGTAATCTACCGTTGCTCTTTGTACGGTATCCGCAAAGGATTGTCCGAGGTTGTAGTGATATATTTCCAAGCCATTGACATCTGGACGGTTTTCGATCGCGTTGGCATGGATGCTGACAAATATTGTGGCACCCGCTGCGCGCGACATAGTGACGCGTTCGTCCAACCCGACAAAATAATCACTGTTGCGAGTCATCCTGACCGCAATCCCTTGTTTTTCGAGAATTTCCGCAACGCGTTTGGCAACCGGTAAAATCACATCGACTTCTCGCAAACCACCTACACCAATTGCCCCAGGATCTTTCCCTCCATGTCCGGGATCGAGCATCACCAGGACACGACCGTTATTCGATCTGACTGGGGGCGGCGACGTATCTTGCTTGGGGGTCGGACGGGTGGCATTGGGGACGACAATCGGGACTTGGGTGGGTGGACGGGTCGCAATCCGACTAGTACTAGTACCGGGCTGTAGATAAACCCACCGATTGTCTAGGTACTGGCGCACCATATCCACCTTGACCCCATCTGCCCGCCGCACGAGAATTGAAATATCATCGCCTTGGGTACTCACCGTTAGATAGCGTCTAGAGTCACTGGGAATTTGGTGCCCAGGTGCTAGCCTCGCATTGGGAATTGTCACCCGATAGCTTCCCGATTGGATATCCCAACCGGTGGTATAGCGGAGCTGTATCCTACTTTGGCGATCGGTTTGCACCAAAATTCCGGTGCGGGTCGGATCGAGCGCGATATAATTTATCGGCGCGAGTGCGGCGGTGAGTGCAACTCGCGGTCGAGCGGGTGGGGCGACTACAATTTGACCATTTTCATTAAAAACGGCAACTAAGCCGACAGGGGCACCACGCGGAAAAGATTGGAGCGGCTGCGGTGTGGGTAAATGCACCGACCACTGTTTACTTGTGTTCGCTTGGATCATTACTTGCTGCGGATCGATAGTGTAACCGGGCGCAAATTCTAAAACCATCCGCGTGCGATCGAGATCGAATTGACCGACTCTAAGCGACTTAATCCCATTACTGAGCAGTTGGGAAGAGGTCGGCTGATTGAGTCGCGTATCTGGCAGATCGACGATCAATCTACTGGGGTTAGCCAGCATTTGGGCTTCAGGTTTTACGCCAGTGCTAGTACTGAAATCAATGCGGTTTTCGTTCGCATTGAATTGCCATGACAGCATTTCTGCTGCCTTGGCTGGCAACGATACCATGACGAAACTAAAAACACTGGGTAATAACCAGTTGTATCTCACACTACTTGCTCCTAATGATAGGGATTACTGGGGCGAATTGGGTCTGGGGGATAGAGTCGGTAACGTCGATCCGCGTTCGGGGGCTGGAATAGTCACATACCAATCAATTGGATTTTCGCCAGTAAATTGCACGCGCTTGGGGTTGAGAGTGTATCCCGGTTGTAGCTCCAAAACTAGCCTAGTCGTACTACTATCGAATTGCCCGACCCGTAACGATCTAAAGTTACCGGATAATTTTTGCGTGACTGTTGCCTTGGGAAAGCTAATTCCTGGTAAATCGACGACTAGGCGAGTCGGGTTAAATAACATGACTGCTTTAGGCTGAACCCCGGCATTGGTCTTAAAATCCAACCTGTTTCTACCCAGATCGAATTTCCACGATGCCAATTGACCAGCATTAGCGGGGATTGCTAGCAGACAGAAGCCAACAATACTAACGAGTAAAAATTTTAATTTCACTTTACTACATTCCATCTCTAACAGTGGACTCAATTTCTAGTTATCAATGCTCGTTCGATCGAGCTACATCAACGATTTATCACCAACATCTCTACCGGAACAGAGCACATCCTAGATTAACATCTGTGATGGCAGATTTTGGTGCTTCGGCTTGGCACTATAGTCATAGACTAACTGTACCGAATGATGATGCTCGATCTGAAGCTGATGGATTAGCACTTATTCAAGATGATCTGTAAGTTCATCTTGTTTCTGTTTGCTGCGAAAATTCAACATTTTAGGACTCTATGGTAAAGTACCATGAATTTGGTCTTTGGTTGTCAGATCGAGTCAGTCGATGCTCATTCGACAATGCCAGAGGCAAGGCTACGCTGCTGGCATTGTCGAATGAGCTAGATCGATTGTAGATCCATAATTTTTGGCGACAATCCGATCGATCGGCGACCGATCCGGCGCGATTGATACTTTCCTCCGTCACTTTGACTGTTAAATCGATCTAGTAGTTCCAGCTAGCTATCCTCACCAGAGTCTAACTATATAATTCCCAGTTTTCTGGCCTAAATTAGCTAATTTACAATCTTGACCCTAATTACTCGATCCCGATCGCGATCGTCGCCAAACGGCTGGAAAGATTGAGTTTGAGCTTGCATATTTTACCCAAATGCTCCTAATTACCAAGCTCAAACTCGGCATCGCTCTGAGTTAATTGCGATCGCAGTTCCTAGATTCGATCTGAACGATCCAATCCTAAATTGTGGGATTTCTCTACGCAGATAAATCTCACTAAAAAGTTAAATATCCAAAGAGCGATGCCGTCCAGTCAGATAATTGTTTGGGCGATCGTGCCAAATTACCTGACAAAGTAGTATGAATAGTTACCGATCGATTTATTCAACTTCTGGTACTGGAATAGAGCGATTATTGTAGAGGCTCATGGCTTTTTCAACACCTTGCTTGAGGCTCATGTCGATCGCGTCATTTACTAGATAGATAACTTCACTCACAATCGGTGTTTCTACTACGGAGAACTTACCAAGGACGTGCGAGATTGTATCTTTTTCACCAGCACTTTTACCGATTCCAATTCTGACTCTGGGAAAGTTTTGAGTACCTAGATGAGAGATAATCGATTTCATCCCATTGTGTCCACCAGCAGAACCAGATAACCGTAGTCTAATTTTTCCGAGTGGTAGATCGAGATCGTCATAGACAACTAGTACGGACTCTGGTGGTAACTTAAACCAATCGATCGTTGCTCGTACTGATTGACCGGAGAGATTCATAAAAGTCTGCGGCTTTAGCAGTCTAATTTTAGCATGATGACTACCAAATCCCTCACCATAAATGCCTTGAAATTGCTTGCGGTCGGCAAATCCCATCTGCCAACGTTTAGCAAGACTATCTAATAAATCGAAGCCTACATTATGCCGAGTTTGGGCGTATTTAGCACCAGGATTGCCCAGTCCAACAATTAACTGAGGAATTACCAATTCATCACTCATTCGATCGATCCTCTTCTAATTTAGATAATTTGTTAAGCTGAAATAATCTGACCCGATCGAACTTGTAAAATCTGTGATGAGTCCAACCACTTGGCATCAAAAGCACCCAAATGAGTAGTCGTAATCAGTGTTTGGAAACGATCTTCGATAACACTCAAGAGTTGATTTTGACGAGTTAGATCGAGTTCTGCTAAGACATCATCGAGGAGTAACAATGGGGGTTCGCCAACTATTTGCTCGATGAGTTCTAGTTCGGCTAATTTGAGTGCCAATACGAGGGTGCGCTGTTGTCCCTGAGAGCCATAAGCCTTAGCAGGGGTATCATTAATCGTTAACTCGATTTCATCGCGATGAGGGCCAACTAGTGTATTGCCGAGGCTTTGTTCGGCAACACGGCGGAGATCTAATCGACTGACAAATGCTTGATAAATTGATTCTGGCGTATTTTCTAATGCTGTGATGTTTGGTGTATAAGTAATCGTCAATCGTTCGGTATTTTTACTAATTTTAGTATGCCAGATTCTGGCGATCGGAGCTAACCTGTCGATAATTCTCATCCGGCGACGGATGACTTTGGTACCAGTCAAAATTAGTTGATGGTTCCATGAATCTAGTTCGGCTGGATCGATCGGGCGATGCTCTGCTTGCTTGAGCAAACTATTTCGCTGTTTTAAAACTCGCTGATATTCATGTAAAATGTGTGCATAAACTGGCTCAATCTGAAATAATAATGAGTCGATCCAATGTCGGCGAGTCTCAGGACTACCGCGTACTAGATCTAGATCCAATGATGAAAATTCTACAGCATTTAAAATTCCTAAAAAATCCAGTTGTCGCTTGAGATTTTCATGATTGACAACTGCCGTGCGCCGACCTTTATCCCTTAACACTAGAGCTAGATCGATCGCGCCATGTTTGCGAGTCAATTGGGCAGTAATTCGACTTTCAGTTTGCCCTGCAAGTACTAAATCTCGATCGCGTGCGACTCGATGACTCTTGAGTGTTGACAATAGTTCTACTGCTTCTAAAAGATTGGATTTACCCTGAGCATTATCACCAAGTAGAATTGTCTTAGGAGCAGAGAAAATAATCTTCTGTTCCTGATAATTCCGAAAATTTTGTAGATAGAGATGATTCAGATACACTTGTGGAAGAGGAGAATTGGGGCTGCGGTTTGAGATACAAAAGATTTAATATCCAATCTATTCTTTCTGTAATGCCACTGGATTGAATCTTAGGGGTGTCGATCTTAATTATAGACTGTTAGTTGGACTGAACCTCAGATTCAGGCTGTGGCTGTAGGTTAGATGCTCGATCGGTTGTCGTAAATGTTCGACAGATTACCAACGCTGCTAATATATCGATCGATCGAACCTCTCATCGAGAATGCTCGATCGCGTAGCGTCGGCTCTGCTGAATCGAATATCATCAACTTCGCTAAATCCCGATGTTATGAGGCTTTAATATACGTCTTCATGGCTGCTGAAATCAATAAATACAGCCTTTCCATCTTCTGTAAAATAGACCAAAACTCTGCCGTCATAATCGATGCTAAAACTCTAAAAATCTTTGAGCTTACCTGACAATTTATGATTTTTTAAGCTGGAATCGAATGGT